>ERZ1023480.1-NODE-1-length-318325-cov-517.765199_pt1 | contig 318325 bp, 280 predicted proteins | sample MGYA00380536_ERZ1023480 | MGnify/ENA primary metagenome ERZ1023480 (study PRJEB33173, sample SAMEA4830305) | metagenome | study: EMG produced TPA metagenomics assembly of the PRJEB25223 data set...
TTCATTTTTCTTACCGACAAGAATTAATTATACATTTTATTAACATTTAAGTCAACAACTTTTTAAAATTAATTTTCGTTAGTAATTCAAGTTATTTCTTAAGTTGAGTTGTTTTGTTTGCCTCAACAAATAAATACTATACAGGCTTTCAAACTGCTTAACAACAGTAAAAATTACACCTTTGTCATCTGTACTGAACGCCCTTATCCTAAAAATCGAACTTAAAAAATCCCCACTTATAAATAGTACGTTTTTTAGAACAAGAAACAGATTTTTCTCTAACCATATCAATCAAAAAAACCGCAAAACAGAACGTTATTTTTTTACCAGAAATTAAAAATAAATTTACAAGTTTTAAATAACCTCTCAAAACACCGCTATACAGGCTGATTTAATAAACTTTAGACCAAAGAAGTACAACTACTAAGCCAGCATCTATCATTTCAATTACAAAAGAATTTCATTTGCATAGTCATTAACCATCAACCGCATTTATCAAATTAATAGCACCAACACACCATAACCGTAGATCTAATTCGATAATCCAATTCACATCATTACTATTAGAAGTAACAAATCACAACCAACGGCTTGCTTCCTAAAGATTACCCATCCCTCAGTAAAACTAGGTAAACCATACCACCGCCACACCGCAAATAAAGTAGTACATCACACCACACCATAAAAAAAGCCACAATGATTACACTGTGACTTTTCTTACTATAGTATTAAATTCAAAAATGTTTAATAGAAGACATTACATTTCTGTTCTACCTGCGATTGCTTTAGATAAAGTTACTTCGTCAGCATACTCTAAATCGCCACCTACCGATAACCCTTGTGCTAATCTCGTCACTTTGATACCTATAGGCTTAACTAATCTAGAAATATACATGGCTGTAGATTCCCCCTCTAAGTTCGGGTTCATAGCTAAGATTAATTCGCTAACTTCATCGCTTTTTAAGCGTTCAATCAATGAAGGAATATTAATATCTTCTGGTCCAATGCCATCCATAGGCGAAATAGACCCATGTAAAACGTGATATAAACCTTTGTATTCTCTCATTTTTTCCATAGCTATGACATCTTTGTCATCTTCCACAACACAAATAACTGAACGATCTCTTTGCTTATCTTCACAAATATAACATGGATCATTTTCAGTAATGTGACCACATACGCTACAATATGTTAATTCTCTCTTAACATCTACTAATGCTTTGGCAAACTGAACAACATCGTCTTCTTTCATATCTAAGGTATGAAAAGCCAGACGTTGGGCTGTCTTTGGACCAATGCCTGGCAATTTCATAAAGCTATCAATAAGTTTTGATATAGGTTCTGGATAATGCATCTATGATCACATTCCAGGGATGTTTAAGCCTTGAGTATGTTTACCTAAACGTTCTTGAGTAAGCTCATCAGCTTTATTCATCGCTTCATTAGTAGCTGCTAACACTAAGTCTTGTAGCATTTCAATATCATCTGGGTCTACAGCTTCTTCTTTGATTTCAACGTCGACAACTTCTTTATGACCAGTTACAGTAACTGCAACCATGCCACCGCCAGCTGTTCCTACAATACGCTCTTCTTTAAGTTTTTCTTGTTCTTGAGCCATTTTCTTTTGCATTTTTTGCATTTGTTTCATCATTTGTTGCATGTTTCCGCCACCGCGCATATTCCATTTCCTCCTTGAAAATCAATAAATATTTATCAATAAAATGATGTTTCTTTCATTATACATACGATTATATCGCTTGTCATGTATCACTCTTCATCTATCACATGTACAGTTTCTTCACCGAAAAGATCTTTTGCTTTTTGAGCAATATCTGTTTGTTGCGCTTGTTGCTTTGGCATATCATCACCTTCGTTTTTACGATTTTGTAAATACTCCGTTCGAACTCTTTGCCATTGATCTGATGGTACACCAACAACTTTAACGTTTTTATTAACGATATTACATACAACACTTTCTATGCTACTACGTTTCTCGTCGTCTTTATTGACGATTTCACAATGGATCTCTTCCTCAAATTTCACAAGTACGTGATCTTCACTTGCCGCCACAGGTTCCGAATTTTGCAATAAACTAACGAGTGATTTTTTATCATTGTTTTTGGCATGATCAATCACTTCTTGCCAATGATCTTTCAACAATTTGATATCTGCCTTATTCGCTTTATCTAGCACTTTTGCAATTTGTTGCATTGAAAATGCATTTTTAGATTTTTGTATGCCTCTCGCAGGCTTTTTCGAAGATTTTTGAGCAGGAGCGACACTCACTCCTTGTGCTTTTAGTGTTTTTAGTTCTTGCTCTAACTGTTCCATACGTTGCAACAATACATCTGTGTTTGGCGATGAAGCAATTTGTGCTGGTTCAGCTACATTCGCAATCACTTGTGGTTGACCCTTAATCTGCTCAGCTAATTTTACTAACAACACTTCAAAATGAACGTTTTGATTCACACTAAAACGAATCGACACTAATGTATCATTAATAAGATCAATCATTTGATATAACATATCTAATTCTAAGTTCATCAGTGCTCGATACTCAGTATCTTTCTCAGATGTTTTATTCATAATCGTATCTCTGACAAAATAAATCATATCATTTATTAGGCGATTCACTTCTTTACCCTCTGTTATAAACTGATGGTATTTTTTAAAAGATGCTTGTACGTCACCTTGTACAATATCATCAAACAAGTGATCCAACGCTTCATCATGTACGCTACCTGTGACATTCAACGCATCTTGCAATGTTAACGTACCATCACCAAATGCAATAGCCTGATCCATAATACTTAATGCATCACGCATACCCCCTTCAGACGCTTTAGCGATAAATGCCAAGGCTTCATCTTCACATTCAATTTGTTGTGCATCTGCTACAAATTTTAAACGTTCAACAATTTGATCTAGGCTAATTGCTTTAAAATCAAAACGTTGTGCCCTAGAAATGATTGTTGGAGGGATTTTATGTGGTTCTGTCGTTGCCAATATAAAAATAGCGTGTGCTGGAGGTTCTTCTAACGTCTTTAAAAGGGCATTAAAAGCACCTGTTGTTAGCATGTGCACCTCATCTATAATATAAACTTTATATTTCGATTCACTTGGTGCATATTTAACTTTGTCTCTAATATTTCTTATTTCATCAACGCCATTATTACTAGCAGCATCAATTTCTATCACATCTGAATTAGTCCCCTGCGTAATGCCTTTACAAATATGACATTCATTACAAGGTTCTCCATCAGTGCTATTTAGACAGTTGATTGCTTTAGCAAACACTTTGGCAATACTCGTTTTCCCCGTACCTCTCGGACCACTAAAAATATAAGCATGCGACTGTTTTTCTTTCGAAATCGCATTGCGCAATGTCTTCGTGACATGTTCTTGTCCGACGACATCCTCGAAACTTTGGGGTCTGTACATACGATATAAGGCTTGATAATTCAAGTTAGCACCTCCATAAACAATTACCTCTCATTATAGCATGATAATACCTTTACTTCTTAATTGAACAATTAATAAAAATGTTCTGGAAATTTTACGATTCCGTGTGGTGCATCCGTCAAATTATCCCATAAATATTTTACAAGTAACGGTGCATCACCAGATTCTAATTTAATGTCATGCTCAGCAGCATTTTGATAACCCAACTTTTCAAAGTAGTCAAAACAATGGTCTACAACAACCGTACTATACTCTTGTGCTTTGGCACGCTCTTCTACTGCTTGAACCAAGCCACGACCTAATTTTTGTCCACGTAATTCAGGATGAACTGATAAAGAGGCAATCGCCAAACCATAATACGTCTTATCATCACTATTAATTTCTACTTCAATTAATAAAACGTGTCCAACGACATCGTTATTTTCATTTTTCGCTATTACTTCTAATTCAAAATTATAGCAAGGAGATTTTCTTAAATGTTTTACTTTCGCACGTGCTTGCCAACTCGTTTCAGGATTATCATCAAAACTTTCTTCAATACTATTTAAAGATTTATCATAATCTAACTCTGTTAAAGTACTTAAATATATTTGCATATGTCCTCCGTAGGCATTTGATTGTCAATAATCATAACGTATCTCATTAATAATTCTATTGTAAGATACTCCCCCTCATTTCACCATCATTTCTTTATCATCAAATTATAACTTCTTACTTTTCATTGACACAAAAATCATTCAAACTGCACATCGAGTTCACTTGAATCAAACTTCACATATAAAAAAGCTACTTCCCACAAACATGTTCCACGTATAATACGCTGAATTGTCTTCAAGAAAGTAGCTTCTATAAATAAATATATATTTTCAACTCTTAATAATCGGTTTAATATTTAAAAAATAAAAAACCGTGCACCTAAGCATCGAACGTAATTCACGAACGTAACCAAAGTCGTTAGCTAAATCTCGGCTACCCTACGGCACATATGATGATCCACTTAATGCTGCTTCCGTCAGGACCTGACATGGTTCATGGGTTCATATTGCATAGGACCGAAATCTTCAAACACTACGTGCTTTGGGCAGACTTCGCAAAAATACGGCCTCAACAAAGGAATTAAGCCTCGCATAAAGCGGATTTCGAGTACAGGGAACCGCTACCTCCCCACCTAGCACGGCAAGATATATATTACTATATTTTAATAGTTAATTGCAAGTATAAATCATTTATATCATTGTTTACTTTATACGACGTCTTGAGAAGTCGTTAAATTTAAATTCATTTGCAAGATGTTTTGAAATATTATATTGAAACGGCATTGTATTTTCTAAATACACAATACTTCGAACTGTTGCTGAATAAGCCACCGATACATCACCAAACAATTGATATGCTTGTTCATCAAACGGTTCAAAAGTAATAGACTTACTTGAATAACTAATATTAAGATTTAATACCTTTTCCAAATAATCATAAATAGAATCACTCGCAACATCATTACCTATATCTGAAACAATCGACTTTAGAAAATAATCTTCATCAACAATCTTCACATGTTGGTTAAGCCGACGAGTTCTAACAATATGAATGAGGGATTCACTAGAATTGATGTTTAAAGCATGTTGAACTTCTGGAACTTCATGCGCTTCAACAACCTCATTCAGAACAACTTCAGTTAAATATGCGACGCCCATTTCTTCTTGCATTTCTTTAAAACTCACAAGTTCAGAAAATGGAAACTCTGTAACCTCCTGATAAATGACAAGTGACCCTTTACCATGAATCTTTTGAATCATGCCGTCTAATGCCAACAAATCTAATGCCTTACGCACGGTCTCTCGAGATGACTGGTACAATTGCACCAAATCATGTTCAGACGGAATTTGTTCACCATATTGAATCTGCCCGTTTAATATATCTTCTTTCAACGCCTCATAAATCTTCATAAACTTTTTTTGTTTCGCCATATAAACGCATCCACTCAATTTATTTTACGCGTTTGTTTCGATTACAATTGCACCAAACCCGCTTATCGTATTATTTTCCACTGTGCCTGTTTGAATCACAACACGACCTTCGCTAGTCAATCCTTCTGGCAAATCAACCGCCGATGCTGAGAAATTCGCAATTACTAGCCATTGTTGATTCTTATAATGACGTTCATAAACAAATAAATGATCATGATCCATAAAACGTGGCACAATGTCTCCATACGTAATAATATCATGCGTATGTCTTAATTGTATTAATTTTTGATACGTATAGAAAATAGACTCTTTATTCTGAAGTGCTTGTCTAACGTTGACCTGATGATAATTTTCCGAAATATCAATCCAAGGCTTACCAGCTGTAAATCCAGCATTAACATCATCACTCCATTGCATAGGCGTTCTCGAATTGTCTCGTGACTTCTGTCCTAAAATCGCTAATACATCCGCTTCAGCATGCCCTTCACTTAACAACTGATGGTAGGCATTAATCGATTCAACATCACGATATTGTGCTATTGATGTAAAACGTGGGTCCGTCATACCAATTTCTTCACCTTGGTAAATATATGGCGTCCCTTGCAACATATGCAGTGCGATAGCTAACATTTTAGCACTTTGTATCCTCATCTCTTCCGACGTATCATCACCAAATCTAGACACTACCCGTGGCTGATCATGATTACACCAAAAAATCGCGTTCCATCCGCCACCGTCATAAATACCTCGTTGCCATTGCATCAGAATTTCCTTTAACTTATGGAAATCAAGCTTCGCATTTGTCCACTTTTCACCATCAACATAATCAACCTTTAGATGATGAAAATTAAAAACACTATTCAATTCTTGACGTTCTGGCTGTGTATACTTAATACAATTTTCAATCGTCGTCGAAGACATTTCTCCTACAGTCATCATGTCAGTGTTACCAAACGTTTGACGATTTAATTCATGCAGAAACTCATGCACTCTAGGACCATCCGTATAAAATTCTTTACCTATTTTGTCAGAGTCCTTAAATTCACCTTTAGAAATTAAGTTAATGACATCAAATCGAAAACCATCAACGCCGAAGTCTATCCAATGATTGACTATGCGATATAACGATTGACGTACTTCCGGATTATCCCAATTTAAATCAGCTTGACTGACATCAAATAAATGTAAATAATATTCATCTGTCTCAGAATCATACTTCCATGCATTACCACCGAATTTAGAATGCCAATTTGTTGGCGGCCCGTCTTCAGATGATCTGAAAAAGTAATAATCTCTATAAGGGTTATCTTTAGATTTACGGGCTTCTTTAAACCATTCATGCTCCGTCGACGTATGATTAATGACAATATCTAACATCACTTTCAAGTCTTTTTGATGAGCAACTTTGATTAACTTTTCAAAATCATCCATCGTTCCAAAGTCTTCATTGATTTCTAAATAATTGCTGATATCATAGCCATTATCATTCATAGGTGATTCATACACTGGTGTTAACCAAATATAATCAACACCCAATAACTTGATATAATCCAATTTTTCTATAATTCCGTTGATATCTCCTATACCATTCCCCGTCGTATCATTAAACGACTTAGGATAAATTTGATATACAACGGATTTTCTCCAATCTATTTCTTTCGACACACAATTACCACCTTATAACGTAATAAAGGACGTCCAAATAACGAACGCCCCTTTTTTATTTTATTAATCTTCAACAATTTCTTTCGCTTTTTGTTTACTAAAATGAGACATCACAATTGTTAGTATACATGGTACAACAATAGCAATAGCTGTCACAATAAGATATACTGGCCAAAATTCTTTTTGAATTGAAATGAATGCTGGCACGCCACCAACACCAACTTTTCCAAGTACGTTATTCATACCAACGATTGCCCCCAATACACAAGATGTTGATATCGCAGCGATAAATGGATATTTCAGAGGTAAGTTCACACCAAACATAGCTGGTTCAGTAACACCTAACATACCAGAAATACAAGATGTTAATGCCAAGCCTTCTTCTTTAACCATTTTACGACGTTTATAGACAAACCATGCTCCAAATGCTGCAGAGCCCTGACAAATATTGGAAATCGCAACGATTGGCCATAAGTACGTACCACCTAAGCTGCTACCCATCAATTGGAAATCTACTGCTAAAAACATATGGTGTAGTCCTGTAATTACAAGTGGTGCATATAACAATCCATATATTGCTCCGCCAAGCCATCCTGCATGTTGGAATATAAATGTAACACCAGATGTAATACCTGTACCAATCAATAACGCAACTGGTCCAATGATAATAAATGCTAAAAATCCAGTAACTAAAAGCGCTACGGGGCCAACGACCAACATTTTTATCGAATCGTGAACGACTTTATTTAATCCTTTTTCAATTTTAGCTAGAACATAAGCTGCAATTAAAACAGGCAACACTTGACCTTGGTAATTCAACTGCTTAATCTCTAAGCCAAATAAGTTCCACGTCGGAATATTCCCTTTTGCCAAATCATACTGAGATACTAATTGCGGATGCATTAAAATCAAACCTAAGACTATGCCTAGAATCGGACTACCACCAAATACACGCATACTACTCCAACCAATTAATGCTGGTAAGAAAATAAATGCCGTACTCGCAATCACATTAATGATGTTTGAAATATCAGCAATTTGCGGATACATCTCAATAAGTGCTTTTGGACCAAATAAACCTTTCATTGTAAGTAAATTATTGATCCCCATTAACAAACCAGCTGTCACAATCGCAGGTAATATTGGTATAAAAATATCCCCTAACAATTTGATCAAACGTTGTACTGGATTCCCTTTTTGTGCAGCTGCTTGTTTCGCTTCATCTTTCGAAGCTTCTTGAGCACCTGTTTCATCAATAAACTGCTTATACACTTCATCGACTGTTCCTGGACCAATGACAATTTGATATTGATGGTCTGCTTTAAACTGCCCCTTGACCAACGCGTTATTACTTAATGCGTCTTTATCAACTTTACTTTCATCCTTCAGCACTAAACGTAATCGTGTTACACAATGCGTTGCAGCTTCAAGATTTTCTTTTCCCCCAATAGCGGTTACGATGGCTTTTACATCTTCTCTTTTTACAGCCATATATTTCACTCCCTTAATGTCTTAAAACGAGTATAACTTGTCTAGACAAGTTATGTAAAGGCTTTCAACAAAATATTTTTATTTTGTCACAATTATCTGGGGTAGCCATTTCAGAAAATCAATGAGCCATAACGACATATGTAGCAATAACTCCTCGCTACAATTGCGTTATTAACAATACCTCACCACGCTCTCACCATTATAAAGTGTAGATGCATGGCCAACTCCTAAATTGAAAAATGCATATCTATAAATAGCAAACTTGTCCACACAAGCCATCCATCATATTTCACAAAACAAAAAAGACATTTAGCTATGTATATTGCACAAGCCAAATGCCCTTCCAATCTCAATGCCTTATCATTTCTATTATCAAAAATTACGAGCCATTCAAAGACAAATAAAAAAGGTAAATACTCAAAATTTGAGCACTTACCTTCATTATATATAGAATTTAATATAAATATTGATGGCGGAGGAAGAGGGATTCGAACCCCCGCGAGCCGTTAAGCCCCTGTCGGTTTTCAAGACCGATCCCTTCAGCCGGACTTGGGTATTCCTCCTAAACACAATATTTATCATATATGAACGTTCTGTAAAAGTCAATATTGTTTTTAAGCATTACATGATTACCACAAATCATTGTCTTCCACTACAGTTGACCTATAAACGAATGTAAAAAATCACTACTTATAATTAATCTATTTGTTGTCTTACAAACCTTTGTTTTTAGGTTACAAAGATAGCATGTGACGTTGATAGATACTAGATTATTTCAAACTCGATTCAGCATGCCACAACGTCAACGTAACCACCATTTCCATACAAAGATTATACACAAACTTTACTCGCTAAATACTGATCTACTGCTTTCGCTACGCCTCTACCTTCTTTAATCGCCCATACAACTAAACTTTGACCACGTCTAGCATCTCCAGCAGCAAATACTTTTTCATTATTAGTTTGATAGTTTGTATCATCCGCCACGATTCGATTTCTATCCGTTTTAATGTTAAAAGCATTCGGTACAGTTGGTTCTGTACCTTCGAAGCCGATTGATAATAATACAAGGTCAGCAGGCCAAAATCTTTCAGGTCCTTCTTTCATGACCATACCATTTTCGCCTTGCTCTAAAATTTGAGTATACAAACCACGTATGTGTCCTTTATCGTCAACATCGTAACGCATTGTTTGAACACCATATGCACGTGGTTCCTTACCAAACTTAGCTTCGTACTCTTGGTGTGCATAATCCATTTTAAATACTGGCATCGCTAATGGCCAAGAAGCATTTTCTTCAAATGTAATAGCTTCAGGTAATTTCGTATACTTATTGAATTGAACAATCGATTTACAGTTTTCTCTTAATGCCGTTGCTACACAGTCTGCTCCTGTATCACCAGCACCAATAATGATGACATTTTTATCCTTTGCTGTAATAGTGATATCATCAATTTCACCATTTAAAAGTTGTGTTTGTTCAGTCAGATAGTCCATAGCAAAATGTATACCTTCACCCATGCGACCTTCCAAAGGTAAATCCCTACCTTTTTGTGCCCCAGTACATAATATAATAGCGTCATACTCAGATTCTAAAGTTTCTTTATCAATATCAACACCTACTTCAACGCCGTTAATGAAAGTTATGCCCGCTTCTTCCATTAATTTAATACGACGACGAACGACATATTTATCAAGCTTCATATTTGGAATACCATACATTAATAAACCGCCTGATTCTCTAGCACGCTCATAAATTGTCACTTGGTACCCTAATAAATTCAGTTCTTCAGCGGCAGTCAATCCTGCAGGACCACTACCAATGATTGCAACTTTTTCATTTCTACGATGACTTGGAATTTTCGGCTCAACCCAACCATTTTCAAAAGCTTCATCAATAATCGTGCGCTCAATCCCTTTAATCGCTATCGATTCTCTATTAATCTTCATTACACAAGCACTTTCACATGGTGCAGGACACACACGTCCTGTAAAGTCAGGAAAGTTATTTGTTTCGCTTAAGCGTTCATAAGCAGTTTTAAAATCTTGATGATACACTAAGTCGTTCCATTCAGGAATGTAGTTTCCAATTGGACAACCTATTGTTTCCCTACCATACTGTTGTCCGGTTTGACAAAACGGCGTTCCACAATCCATACATCGTGCACCTTGGATAGAGGCATCTTCTTTAGTAAATCGTTGTTGATATGCTTTATGATGCTTCAAACGGTCTACCAGTGATAATTCACCTAAGTACTGTTTGTCATACTTCATAAATCCTTTAAATTCACCCATCGTATCTCCCCCTTTCCTTAATACACAACGGCTGGTTTATGTTTAGCGTCGATTGTTTTACTGTCATCGTAAAATGCAGCTAACATCGCTTCATCTTCATTGTCATGTAATGATTTGTGCAAATGAATTTTTTGCATCATTAATTGATAATCTTTTGGAATAACTTTAACGACGACATCTTCAATGCGATCAAAATGTTTTAACACATGAATCGCTCTCGTACTATTCGTGTGTGACACATGTTCTTCCAGCATTTGCTTAATGAATGCTTTTTCTTCTTGGTGTTTAATCTTTGTAAACGAAAGCGTATCTAGTTGATTATTTTCAACAAAAGCTTCTACATCAGACGGGATAACGTAAGCAATACCACCACTCATACCTTGACCGAAGTTCTTACCTACATCCCCTAAATTAATGACATGTCCACCAGTCATGTACTCTAATCCATGGTCACCGATACCTTCAACGACAACATCTACACCACTATTTCTAATACAGAATCTTTCTCCTGCACTACCGTTAATAAATGCCTTACCACCTGTCGCACCATAGAATGAGACGTTACCAGCAATAATTTCATTTTGTCGTTCTTCAAAAGGTGCTTTGACAATGACCGTACCACCAGATAATCCTTTACCAACATAGTCATTCGCATCTCCAGTATGATGAATCATTAAGCCTTTCGGTGCGTATGCTGCAAGACTTTGACCAGCATGACCATTCGTATAAACATTAATTGTATTTTCAGGAAGTCCTGCTTCTCCATATTGTTTCGAAATCTCACTACCTGTAATAACTCCTACATCACGTTGTTCATTATTTACTGTAAAGCTACCTGTATAGCGACGTCCTTCAGCAATATATGGCTTCGTTACTTCATATAAATTTGTTAAATCAAATCCATGCTCAAGATTATGATTTTGTTGAATTTCTTTTGTGTTTGGCCCATCGAAAGGACATAACAGTTTTTCAACATCAATACTAGCCGCTTTGCTATTCGCTTTTAATGTTGATGATCGTTGTAATAAATCAGTTCTTCCAACTAAGTCTTCTACACGTTTCAAACCTAAAGATGCTAAAATTTCTCTTAATTCTTGTGCAATAAAATGCATAAAATTAACAACATGATGTGCTTTACCTCTATATAAAGCACGTAAATCTTTGTTTTGAGTTGCAACTCCTACTGGACATGTATCTTTATGGCATACACGCATCATAATACAGCCCAACACCACTAATGGTGCAGTTGCAAATCCAAATTCTTCCGCTCCAAGCGCACATGCGTACGCTACATCTTTACCAGTTAATAACTTACCGTCTGTTTCTAACTTAACACGACTTCTTAAGTCATTTAGTTTTAATGTTTGATGTGTTTCTGCTAAACCAATCTCCCAAGGAACACCGGCATGCTGAATACTCGTTTTAGGTGAAGCCCCTGTACCACCATCGTAACCACTGATGACAATTTTATCTGCAAATGCTTTTGCCACCCCAGATGCAATGGTACCAACACCTGTTTTCGAAACTAATTTTACCGCGATATCTGCATCTTTATTCGCATTTTTCAAATCATGTATCAGTTGCGCTAAATCTTCTATTGAATAAATATCATGATGTGGCGGTGGTGAAATCAGACCGATACCTGGCGTTGACCCTCTTGTCTTCGCAATCCACGGATATACCTTAGTACCAGGTAATTGACCACCTTCACCAGGCTTTGCACCTTGCGCAACTTTAATTTGAATTTCTTTGGCATGTTGTAAATAATCACTAGTTACACCAAAACGCCCAGAAGCAACTTGTTTAATCGCACTTACTTTGTTGCTTCCATCAACTTGTACTTCATAACGTTTTGCATCTTCGCCACCTTCACCACTATTACTCTTTCCACCTAATTGGTTCATGGCTTGTGCTAACGTTTCATGTGCTTCCGCTGAAATCGATCCATAACTCATCGCCCCTGTATTAAAGCGTTTGACAATGTCACTTACCGGTTCAACTTGGTCGATGTCAATCGGTGTACATGCTTTAAATTCAAGTAAATGTCTAATGTGATCTGTTCTATTTTTGTTCACCGCTTCAGAGTATGCTTTAAATTGCGCATAGTCATTTTCTTTACATGCGTGCTGCAATAAGAAAATAGATTCCGGATTAAAAGCATGATGTTGACCTTGTTGTCTCCATTGAAATGTACTACCTGATGCAAGATAATTATCATCACTTTGTTGACGTGCTTTATTTTCAGCATCAATTTGATCAATCGAAATACCCGATAACTTAGACTGTGTTCCAGTAAAATAACGATCAATCACATCATGAGACAAGCCAATCGCTTCAAATATTTGTGCACCTTGATAACTTTGCACTGTCGAAATTCCCATCTTAGCCATTACTTTAATGACACCTTCTGACAATACATCCGTATATGTCTTAACATTATCGACAACGGTGCCTTGTAACCCTTCTGTCAATGTCAGTTGTTCAACTGTACGTTGCGCTAGGTATGGCACAATTGCATTCGCGCCATATGCGAGTAAACAAGCAACATGATGCACTTCTCGTGTCTCACCAGATTTAGCGACTAAACTTGTAGACATACGTAAATCTGCTTTAATAAGTAATTGATGCACATGACTTATTGCGAGTAACATCGGCATTGCAAAGCCATTGCTATCAACTAATCCACTATCATCTAACACTAGAATTTGAGCGCCTTGCTTTACAGCATCCACTGCTTCTCGTCCTAATGCTTCTAACGCATCTTCCAAATCCCCTTCATATACCGTTGATAAATAAGTTAATTTAAAATGTTCCTGATTAATCGCTGCTAAGTGTGATTCATTCAATACCGGCCTTTTCAATTGAATACGATCTAAAACCGTTTCGTCAGGTGCTAGTAAGTTACCTTCGCCACCTAAATAAGAAAGTTCACTCGTTACGATTTTTTCACGATACGCATCAATTGGTGGATTCGTAACTTGTGCAAACAGCTGTTTAAAGTAATTAAATAGTGATTCTGGTCGCTCGTTCAACACTGCAATTGGCGCATCATATCCCATTGCACCGATAGGATCCTTCTTACCTTCTACAAGTTCCTGAATATACTTATGAATCTCTTCTTTCGTGTATGCAAACTGACGTTGTAATTTAAATAACGTCTCATCTTTCCATTGCGAATCTTGATATTGTATATTTTCAAAATCAAAGTCAACTTTATGGTTATCAATCCACGCTTTATATGGTAATTCTCCAGCAATCGCACCTTTTAAATCATTATTTTCAATGACTTTATTCTGTTTAAAATCAACAAGCAATAACTTTCCAGGATTCAATTGACCTTTAAAAGCAACATTACTTTCAGGTACGTCCACAACACCCACTTCAGATGAAAAGACAATAAAGTTATCTTTAGTAATCGTATAACGACCTGGACGTAATCCATTTCTATCTGTAAGCGCGCCAAGTTTGTCACCGTTACAGAACGAAATCATTGTAGGACCATCCCACGGTTCCATTAAATAACTATAAAATTCATAAAACGCACGTACATTTGCATCATTCGCTTCATTATATAACCAAGGTTCAGGTATGAGTAGCATCGCTGCCTTTTCTGGCTCCATGGCTAACGATAAGAACTCTAGCGCATTATCTACAATAGCAGAGTCACTACCATCCTCATCGACAATTTGAAACACTTTATGTTGATCCTCGCCAAATAATGTTTCGATTAATTTATGTTGGCGTGCTCGCATCCAGTTTACATTACCTTTAATCGTGTTAATCTCACCATTATGCATTAACATACGGTTAGGATGTGCCCTTTTCCAACTCGGGAATGTATTCGTACTAAATCTCGAATGCACTAACCCTAGCTTTGATTGATATAAATCATCCGATAAATCTGTATATAGTTTTTTAATTTGGTCTGATCGTAACCAACCTTTATATACAATTGTTTTGCGTGATAAGCTCGTAAAATACAATTCTAAATCGCACTGAGTCGAATAGAACTCTAATTGTTTTCTCGCTAAAAACAAACGCTTTTCAACATCTTCAATGTCCCTAATATCAATAAACACTTGTTGAATGACTGGCATCGTATCTGCTACATGTTTAGCAATGGCATCTTTATTAACTGGTACATTACGATAACCAAGAATTGATAACCCTTCGCCTTCAAAATATTTTTTAAAAACTACTTCATGTTCAGAACCTAAAATGCGTTCTTTGGAAAAAAATAACCCCACGGCATATTCACCTTCACCTGGGATATCAAAGTCCGTTACATGTTGTTTGAAAAATGCAAAAGGTATTTCAGTCATAATACCTGCGCCATCACCAGTGATGCCATCTGCGCCGACCCCGCCCCTATGATCTAAGCGTCGCAACATTTCAAGCGATTTATCAATGATGTCGTGAGACCTTTTATTATCCATATTCGCATAAAAACCAATACCACACGCATCATGTTCCTCACGATAGTCATATAAGCCTTTAATTAATTTCTCATTGTGCATGATGCACACCCCTTTTTTAGAATATTCTGATATTAGTTATTAATGATAATTACTATAATCTAAAAAATTTATCTGTTCAATATATAAAATAGAAGATATTCATCTAAAAAATAGAACATTTATCAATAATATTGCTATAATAGTTACAAAACACTCATTTTTGGAGGTGCCTATATCGCTATGGAAATTAAACAATTAAGATATTTTATCGAGGTCGCTAAAAGAGAACATATCTCTGAAACAGCACTTGAACTAAACATTGCTCAATCAGCGATAAGCCGTCAAATTACATTATTAGAACAAGAACTTAATGTGTCTTTATTTAAAAAGCAAGGACGCAATATTACGCTCACATCTGAAGGGAAATTATTATTTAATGAAGCTCTGCGTATTATTGAACATTTAGATAGCACGATTGAACAATTTCAAAGCCATGGATTAACTAAAAATAAAAGTATCTACATTGGCTATGATGAGAGTGACGTATCCCACATGTTACTACCACTTATCCAAACGTTTCATTTACAAAATGATACACATGTCATACCGAGCTTATTAGAACATGACACAATTATAAATAGCGTATTAAATGGGAATATAGACATTGGTTTCACGGAACTTACACCAGAAATACGTAAACACAAACAATTACATATGCTACCTTTATTCGAAGAGCACTATCATTTATATGCGCCTTCAGACGATCCAATTACGATGGCGACACACCCACCATTAATTCAGTTTGAGCATAGTCATATTTATTGCTTGGCACCATTTGCCGAAACTGTAAAAAAACAATTGCGCAAGATTACTAAATCAGATGTATACACAATCAGTAGCCAACCACTTGCGCAGTATCTCCTTCGTCAAAAAGAAGGTTATATCATTTCATCACAAAATATACATTTACCAGAATCTAAATCATGGATAGATATAAAATTAGATCATACTGAATTAAAAAGAACGATATGTGCTATTACAAAGGAGCCTTATACAAAGAGTGATATTGGTATCTTATTAACACTTATTCAGCAATTAATGACTAAAACGTCTACATTCCATTAAGTAATTCGACTTTATCAATGATGATTTTCGTTTTACACTTAGCAGTAATATCTTTGAAAATAAAAAATTAAGGGCGTATAATCACCATATTAATTCATTCATAGAATTGGGGTTTTGTTTTTGAAATATAGAAATTTATTTACAAAGCCATTTAATATAATTTTAGGTTTGTTCTGCATCGCATTCATTGGTGCTATTTTATTTACATTCAATAATGAGAACTTTTACAACAAACCAATTGGTCAAATTATAGATGTCAAACATGTTTCTTCGACACCTACAAAAGATGCACAAAATAATCGTGATATTAAATATAAAAATCAATTAAAAGTCAAAATATTAAATGGTCAATTTGCTGGAGAAACGACGACGATTAATCATCAGTACGTCAAATCGCAAGCAGATTCTGAGGCATTTCGCACACACGAAAAAGTATTATTACATATTTCTAACAAGCCGAGTGATGCTTATATTATAGAAAAGAAGCGTGATACCTTAACGGTTATCATCACTGGTTTGTTCTTATTAACTGTATTATTGGTTGGTCGCAAAGTCGGACTGCAATCGATTTTATCGTTAATCTTGAATTCTATTGCCATATTAATCGCAATTTACATTCATATTCAACATAGCAATATTAATTTATTCTTACTCATGACCATTGCCATGATCTGTTCAACAATACTCACTTTATTGCTCGTTACAGGCTGGCATATGCGTACACTCATTACCATAGCCAGTACAATTATCGGAACTTTTTTGAGTATAGGTTTAACAGAATTAATCATATATATGACAGATGGTAAAGGCATTAAATATGAAACGATGAACTTTTTATCATTACCACCGAAAGATATCTTCCTAGCCTCAGTGTTAATAGGTTCACTTGGCGCTATTATGGATGTTGCAATTACAATTGCTAGTGGTATGCATGAAATTTTACAGCGTACGCCGCACATTTCAATGAGGAGATGGGCGCTTGCTGGGCGAAACATAGGCCAAGATATTATGGGAACAATGACTAACATCTTATTATTCTCATATTTATCCGGTGCACTACCTATGTTTTTAATCTTTTTAAAAAATGCCAATACAGTGACTTATACTATTTCGATGAATTGGTCGTTAGAAATTGCGCGCGCACTAACAGGTGGTATAGGTATCGTACTTACAATTCCTATCACAATATTGTTTATGGAAATATTTGAAACATTAAGGAGGGCGAAACAATGAATGCTGTATTTATATTGGCGGTATTGCTCCTCTTTCTGATGATAATTTTCGGAGGTAAAAAGGGATTCATCTCTTATTTAACCCTATTTTTAAATTTCGCTATTTTAATTATTAGTATTGTGTTGATTATTTTTGGCGTACCGATTTATGTCGTCACATTCTTTTTCTGCATTATTATTGGCGCTTGTAATTTATTCGTACTCAATAGTTACAATGTTAAAACACAAGCTGCATTTATCAGCACTATCGTTACAACAATATTGTTGATTACACTCATTTATTTATCGGTCTACTTCGGTCATCTACAAGGCTTTTCAACCGAACAACAAGATGAAACATATGTGTATTCAATGAATATTGGCATTGATATGGTTCAATTTATGGTGTTCACTATTATTCTTGCTGTTATTGCAGCTGTGATAGATTTAACGATTACCATTAGTTCACCCATTTATGAATTGCATCAAGTGAATCCAACACTTACGCAATACGAATTATTCCAATCTGGCATGCGTGTTGGTAGAGAAATTTTAGCGACATCTGCGAACACGATTTACCTTGCCTTTTTTGGTGGCCAACTTGCTTTATTTATTTGGTTTTTCAAACTTAAATATTCATTTGGTCATATTATAAACTCGAAAATATTTGCCCAAGAATTTATTTCTATTATTTTAGGCGGTATTGCCGTTGCAATCAGTATTCCGATTACGGCTTGGATTACGGCATTTTTAATAAAAAGACCATCTCGACAGCGCAAAAATGATGAGTCTATCAATTAATCGCAACTAGCAATATAACTTAAGTTAAGCGACCTGTGGATATATGTCAATTGTTCACTAGGTCGCTTTTTACTATAGTAAATTGTCCGATGATCTATAACAAAAAGCACCTTTATTCATCATTAATTGTTGTGGTCGACGATGAGTAAAGATGCTTTTAAATTTAATTTATTTTATAGTTAACGCCATAATATGAACAGGTCTTCCGATGAACATACTATCTCCCATATATTGATATCCTTGTTGGCGATAAAGTGCCATGGCATGTGGATTGTCAGTATTAACCGTTAACACAATCTCATTAATATCCTGAAATGTTGAAGTGATAAATGACGCCAATTTTTCCATTACCACTTTACCTATTCCTCTATTACGATAACGTTGATCAACACTAAATGACCTGAAAAATACTGCATCTTGGTTATCGCTAAATGGTGCGACCCCTTTTCCACGATGTAATGTAAAAAAGGCCACACATTGCTTGCCATCCATTACAACGATGGGATACCTTTCATTATCAGACATTGCAGCTGTAATATTTTCCTCTGGCGTTTTAACAAACTTCAAATCACTTTCACTTAATTGAAAAGCTTCTAACATCGAATAATCTTGTGGGACATAATGTCGTAACATGATGGTGTCATTATTTGTCATGTTTACCACCATACGTTTCAATCCAAACTTTGACAGCAGGCGCAATCAACGCATCATTATCTTTATCAATCCAGCGTATATCCGTAATTTCATTATTGATAGTTACGTTTTCCCAATTGATTTTGGTTAATGCGCGAAATCCATTTAACTCAGTTAACATATCCTGTTGTGGATATGCAGGACCTACAATTGTCCCGATATATTCAATTTCATCCATTGTTAATGTTAAATTTAATTCTTCTTTTACTTCTCTTAACAGCGCTTGTACTCGTGATTCCCCTTCTTCTATTTTACCACCTGGGAAATAATACTTTTCGCGATTCCTTACTTGAACAAGTAATATTTTATCAGCTGTTTCTTCAACTAAACAGACACATTTAATCATCTTTGACACCCCAACTTTGTGAAATCAATTTTTCAAATTATACTGTACAATTATGTTATCATATATGAGTAGTTATAGCGCAAAACGTTAGCAATTCAGCGCACCCAATTTTTCATATAAACAGAAGATACTAGGGGGAATTATTATTATGGCAAAACGTTCCAAATCACAACGTTTATCAAGTTTACTAAATGTCGCAGGTTTCATAGTCGACGGCTACAATGGCTATAAATATCATGCTAAAAATAAAAAATTAGTATATCTTTCATTAGGTTTAAGCACTGTAGGAACCGTGTTAGACTTTTACATTTCAATTAAGTCACCACGTAAGTTCAAAAAAGCAGTGGCAGTTGTTACTTTAATAACAAACGGTGCTAGATTATTTACAAGCATTCGCAAAGTAAAGCATGAATACTAATTCAGAAAAGGATTGGTCGAACATAGAACATGAAGTTCATTCGACCAATCCTTTTTCTTATACAAAAATTCCTATTACAACAATCACGACTTTGATAGCCCCGCCATAAAGTTTAGGATTCAATCCAACTTTTCAGCTTGTGAAATGTAATAGGAATTCATTATATATTTATATACGTAAGACTTTAGTGAATATATCTATAATTATTTACTTGGTAAGCTGGTACCGTTCTGTAAGTTAAAATACCTGGTGCAGCTGAATAGTTCATTTCTGAAACTAAAATACTACCATCGTTATTTACACGTTCTACAAACATAACATGACCATAATAACCTACATCTGTTTGAGCGATAGAACCTACAGTAGGTCTATTGTCGATAGTGTAACCATCTGCTGCCGCTGCGTTATCCCAGTTATTAGCATTCCACCAATAAGTACTAATACCTTTACCAATTTCAGCACGACGATTAAATACATGATATGTACATTGACCCCATGTATATAAGTTTTGGTGACTGAATACTGGTGTATTGTAACCTCTATTTGTCGTTGTTGCAGATCCTGAGTTCGTAGATGCATTACCAGTTACTTTTAATTTTTGACCCGGATATATAAAGAAATTATTTAAGCCATTTAAGCTCATAATTTTTTGATAAGTTGTACCATATTTTGATGCGATTAATGACAATGAGTCACCTGCTTGTACTGTATAGTATGATCCGCCACCTGAGTTCGTTGATGGACGGCTACTATTGCTCGCAGCGTTACTTGAGCTAGCAGTACCTGATACTTTTAATTTTTGACCTGGATAAATAAAGAAATTATTTAAACCATTAAGTCGCATAATGTTTTGGTAAGTTGTACCATATTTTGATGCGATTAATGATAATGAGTCGCCTGCTTGTACTGTGTAGTATGATCCGCCACCTGAGTTCGTTGATGGACGGCTACTATTACTCGTAGAATTACTTGAGCCAGATACTTTTAGTACTTGGTTTGGGAAAATTAGATTAGATGTTAAATTGTTTAATGACTTTAATTTAGCAATCGAAATCCCATACTTATTTGAAATTGCCCACACTGATTCACCCGGTTTTACTGTGTGAGTTGTAGCCGCATTTGCTTGAGTTGCCGCAACAGCGCTAATCGCGCTTGTCCCAATAATAGCTGCAATTACTTTTTTTTGCACTTTAAAATCCTCCTCTTGCTTAACTTTCCTAACATTCTTTTATCCGAATTTATGAATACTACATCATTATACGATTTTATTATGTATAATAGGTTGATGTTTGATGACATTATGATTACAAAAAAATCATATACTGTATCATCAAATTTTATAATTACCCCTTAAAATTATTACAACTTATTAGATTTTACAATATCTAAATTATTACAATTTCATAATATTTCACTATAAAATGATTACATTCCCTTTCTCTATTGGAAATAATTTTGTTGTCAAACAATAACGCCCTACAAACATAAGCATGAACTTTGCTTGTAGGACGCAATATAATTTATTTTGCTAATGACGTTTCTATTGCCTTAATCTCATCTTTAGATAAATTAACAGGTTTCTCTCCATCTTTGACATCTTCCTGCAACGCTTTTTGAGCTTCTTTTGAATGATACAATTCTACGATTTTAGCATATGTTTTGTTATCCAAGTCTTTGTCATTAACTGCAACAATATTAATATATGGCTTTACAGCATCTGAATTTGATTTTTCTAAAAATATCGGATCATTTTTAGGATCTTTACCCGCTTTAGTTGCTACACCATTATTAATAACTGCAATATCGACATCAGATAAAGCACGCGCAGTTTGTTGTGCATCTACTGCAGTAATTTTTAAATGTTTTGGATTTGACGTTATATCTTTCACCGTGCCTGCCAAACCGAAATCTTTTTTCAGTTTTATTAAACCAGCTGCTTCTAATAGTTTAAGTGCACGTGCTTGGTTTGATACATCATTTGGAATGACAACTTTAGCACCATCTTTAACCTTTTTGACATCTTTAATTTTATCTGAGTAAATGCCCAACGGTGCTAAAACTGTTGTACTCAATGCTGAAATCTTTGTTCCTTTATGTGCCTTCTTATACTGATCTAAAAATGCAAAATGTTGGAATGCATTCATATCAATATCACCATCGTTTAATGCTTTATTCGGTAAATTGTAATCGGAGAAGTGCTTAATCTCCAGATCAATATCATCTTTTTTAGCTAATTCTTTAACCTTCTCCCAAACCTTAGTATCATTTGATGCGACACCAATTGTTACTTTTTTATCATTGTTACTACCACACGCTGCTAATAATACAAGTGCTACGATAACTAACCCAATCAATCTTTTCATTCTATCAATTCCTTTCAAAATCTTCACTATATATCATTAATGTCTACGTATGAGTCTAGCTAGGACATTCCCTAGCGTTTGAATCACTTGGACAATAATGACTAATACAATAACGGTAATAATAATGACCGTCGTATCAAATCTTTGATAACCATACACTAAAGCTAAGTCTCCTATACCACCACCGCCAACAGCTCCTGCCATCGCCGTACTTCCAATAAGTCCAATAATCGCAGTGGTAATTGCTAATACTAATGAACCTAACGCTTCAGGAATTAAAAAATATCTAATGATTTGTAGTGGTGAAGCGCCCATCGCTTTCGCCGCTTCAATAATCCCCTCGTCTACTTCCAATAATGAGTTTTCAACAAGTCTTGCAATGTAAGGTGCCACATATACAGTTAAAGGCACGATGGCAGCAGTCGTACCAATTGAAGTACCTACTACTAATTTTGTGAATGGCACAATCGCAATTAACAAAATAATAAATGGTAGTGATCTTAAAATATTGATTAAAGGATTTAAAACTTGATGTATCACTATATTGGGCCATATGCCTTGTTTTCGAGTAATTACCAATAAGACACCTAATGGAATACCAATCACTGCTCCTAAAAATAAAGCAATAGATACCATATATAGCGTTTCGTATAATGCTTGTAATAACTGTGCACTGTCTAAATCAGAACCAAACATATGTTAATGCACCTCCTCAAATTGAATATTTTTCTCTTTGAAATATTGATTTATTGCCGTGTCATCAAATTGTTGATCCATATTAAATCGAAGCCACATATAACATACGGTGTTACCTTGTATTTCTGACATAGATGAATATAAAATTTTAACCTCTCTACCACAAATTTGAATCAAGTCATTTATAATCGGTTGTGTCACCTGAGTTTCCTCGACGAAGATTTTATAATCTTTAAAATCGCCAACTTGTTCGTCATTCAATCGACGAATCAATGATGGGCTCGGCTCAGTTTGAATAACTGTAGACACAAAATTTTGAGCAATCGTCGTTTTAGGGTGACTAAATACCTCTTTAACAGTCCCTGTTTCAACCACTTGCCCCTTTTCCATTACAGCAACACGATTACAAATGTCTTTAATAACGCGCATTTCATGTGTAATCATCATAATTGTAATGCCAAAGGTTTGATTGACATTCTTTAATAACGTCAATATCGAAGCAGTCGTTGCTGGATCCAATGCGCTTGTTGCTTCATCGCATAGGAGTATTTTCGGATTAGTAACAAGCGCTCTTGCAATAGCCACCCTTTGCTTCTGCCCACCAGATAATTCATCAGGAAATTGGTCTTTTTTATCACTCAATCCTACAAATTCAAGCATTTCCGTTACTCGTTGCTTAATTTCTGTTTTGCTTTTCTTACTTAAAATGAGTGGCATTGCTACATTTTTAAATACCGTAGCTGAATTTAATAAATTGAAATGCTGAAATATCATACCGATATCTTTCTTAATATCCCTCATCATTTTATCGCTATAATTCGTAATATCATGTCCATCTACAATCACTTGTCCATTCGAGGCAGCTTCAAGATGATTCACGAGTCTTACCAACGTACTTTTTCCTGCACCACTATATCCAATCACACCAAAAATATCATTGCGATTGACCGTAAATGATACGTCCTTCAAAGCATCTATTGTTTGCTTTTTCTTATGAAATGATTTACTAACTTGTCGAAACTCAATCATCATCGCCCCTCCTACAAATTCTTATTAATCCACTAGGAATAAGAGCATTATATGTAAAATTGCATATATCGTCAATACAATTTGCCGAATTTTCTAAAAAATTAAAAAATAAGTAATTCATGAGACAATGACGAATTGTGAGACTACTATGACATTTATCAAATTAAATCCATAAAAATGTCCACCAAACCTCCACAACGCAATTACTAAATATTAGCATCGCACAAAAAAGCACTAGCATTTTCAAAATCAATTTAAGTTGATCTTAAAATATATGCTAGTGCTGCTATTATTTATAGCGTATCTAGTGCTTGTTTTAAATCATCGACTAAATCTTCAGTATCTTCAATACCTACAGAAATTCTTACAAGTCCGTCTGTAATACCTTCTTTAGCTCGAATATCTGCTGGAATGGATGCATGTGTCATCAATGCAGGTACTGAAATTAAACTTTCCACTGCACCTAAACTTTCAGCTAATGTGTAATACGATGTTGCTTTAATCAATTGTTTGGCACTTTCTGTATCTTTCACTTCAAATGCAATCACACCTGTATGGCCATCCGCTTGAGCCATATGGACATCATGATTTAAATGACTTTCAATACTTGGGTGGAACACTTGTTGCACAGCTGGATGTGCTTGTAACATTTTAATAATTTCAATAACACTGCGATTAATTTGTTCCATACGTAAACCTAATGTTTTAATACCCCTCACAAGTAAATAGCTATCTTGAGGTCCTAAAATACCACCTGTTGAATTTGAAATAAATGCTAAACGTTCTGCAAGCTTGTCATCCGATGTTGCAACTAAACCAGCAACGACATCACTATGTCCACCTAAATATTTCGTTGCAGAATGTAAGACAATATCGATGCCTAAATCTAATGGATTCTGATAATAAGGTGTCATAAATGTGTTATCAACGACTGAAATCAAACCGTGTTCTTTCGCAATTTCAGCAGACTTTTTAATGTCAGTAACACGTAATAATGGATTAGAAGGTGTTTCAATAAACAACATCTTTGTTGTTGGGCGTATCGCTTGTACAATTGAATCTGTATGCGTTGTATCTACAAAATCCACTTCAATGCCAAATCGTGTAAATACTTTTGTCAATGCGCGATAAGTACCGCCGTATACATCTGAATTTAAAATAATATGATCACCTTTGTCCAACAGCATAACAACTGCACTGATAGCTGCAACACCTGAACTAAACGCAAAGCCATGTTTGCCATTTTCTAATGCCGCAATAACGCTTTCTACAGAACTTCTTGTTGGATTCGCAGTACGAGAATATTCATATCCTTGACGTAAATCACCAATATCATCTTGTAAATATGTACTTGTTTGATAAATTGGTGTTGTAACGGCACCTGTATAATCGTCTGTTGTGTGCCCACCATGAATTAATTTAGTTTTCTTGTTCATTATTATTCTCCTCATATTCAAATATTTGTTTAGACATATAGCGATCACTACCATCTGGAAATACGACAACAATCGTACCTTCAGTTAGTTGCGCTTTTAAATTCAATGCACCTTGTAATGCTGCACCTGAAGAACTGCCTACTAACAACCCTTCATTTATAGCCAAACTTTTGACATTTCGAAAGGCATCTTGATCTTTAATCGTAAATATCCCATCTACAAGACGTCTCTCTAAAAATATCGGCCATTTCTCAGAACCGATACCTTCAGTGTCATGTGCATGAGCTGGCCCTCCATTTAACACGGACCCTTCTGGCTCAACGGCAAAACATTGCACGTGATGTTGCTTTAAATAACGTGCGGTACCTGTAAATGTACCGCCAGAGCCAATACCAGCCACAAAATAATCAATTTGCTGTAATGCTGAAGTCAATTCGGGTCCCAATGTATGAAAATATGTATCCGGATTATGTTCGGATTCAAATTGATTCATATAAACGGCACCATATTTTTCAGCATAGGAACGTGCAGCTAATTGTGCCCCATGCATACCTTCAGACTGACTCGTCCTTGAAACATCTGCACCAAGCGCTATCATAATATTAATCTTTTCTTCTGAAAAACCATACGGCGCAAAGATCTTACATTTCAAATGATGTCTATTCGCTGCAATAGCTAACCCTATGCCTGTATTACCAGCAGTCGCTTCAACAATAGTTTGACCTGCACGCACACGCCCTTCTTGAATTGCCTTCTCTACTAAATATTTCCCGAGTCTGTCTTTAACACTGCCTCCAGGATTCCATTGTTCAAGCTTGGCATAAATTTTAACTTTATCATCACTATAATGTTCTAACAGTACTAATGGTGTATTGCCAATTAAATCATAAGTAATCATAGATGCACCCTCATCTGACATGCCGATCAAATGAATGAAACCTTTCTTCATGTCTCAATTTTAATTCTTACTTTTTAGATAAGAATTATAAACGACATTTTGTTATTTTGCAATTATCTAAGTTTCGATTAATTCAGAACCAGTACTAACTTTTCAATTCCAAACAAAAAAACACCTGAGCAACACAAATACTTGTGTGTCAGATGCTTCTATATATTAACTAAATAATTGCACGATAAAGACTAAAATAATAACGACAGGCATCGCATACTTAATTAAGTAATACCAACCACTGAATAATCTAAATCGATCTTTACCAAAATATTGTTGTAATAATTTTTTATCTAATAATTGTCCTACGACAAGCGTAGTACCTAATGCGCCTAATGGCATCAATACATTCGAAACGATGAAATCCATATTATCAAAAATCGTTCCCGCACCGAATCTTACATCTTTTAAGATACCAAAAGATAAGGTTGCTGGAATACTAATGATAAATACTAAAATACTACCGATCACTGCGACTTTTTTACGTTTTGTATTGTCATTCTTCGTGAAGTTAGAAACATTTAATTCTAATAAAGAAATAGATGACGTTAAAGCCGCAAATAAGAACAGCACTAAGAATCCCAAATAGAATAATGTGCCTAGATGCATTTGACTAAAGACCATTGGTAGTACTTTAAATAATAATCCAGGCCCTTCTTGTGGTTCATAGCCAAAACTATGTAACGCCGGAAATATAGCTAGACCTGCCAATACAGATACAAAGATATTCATAACAACGATAGAAATAGCTGATGACTTAATCGTCATGTCTTTAGAGGCATAACTCGCATAAGTAATCATACCTGTAGTTCCTAATGATAACGTAAAGAATGATTGGCCTAGCGCAAACAAGATACCGTCAGCAGTAATCTCTGATACTCTTGGTTGTAAAATAAATTTCACACCTTCTAAGGCACCATCTAATGTTAAAGACTTAATCACAATGATGATTAAAAAGACAAACAGCAATGGCATCATAACTTTCGATGCCTTTTCTAATCCTTTTTCAACACCTAACATGACAATAATCATCGTAGCGAATATAAATATACCTTGCCCTAGAACGGTTAACCAAGGATTTGATATTACCGCTTCAAAATTCATTTCTTGGAGATGATTGATGCGTTGAAATATAACTAATTGCCATAATACTTGTCCGATGTAAATGACAATCCAACCACCGATAACACTATAGAAGCCAAATAAAATAAACACTGCCAAATTACCGTTCCAGCCAATGATATTGAGCCATTTTTTACCAGTTAATTTACTATATATTTGTGTTGTATATGTCCGTCCCATTTTCCCAACAGTGAATTCCATAATGAGTAATGGTAACCCAACAAAAATGGTGAATATTAAGAACATAGCTAGAAAGGCACCGCCGCCATAAATCCCTGCCATATATGGGAATTTCCACATGGCACCAAGACCGATTGCAGAACCCGCACTAGCTAAAATAAATCCAGTTGATGACTTCCATTGTGATTGTTGTCTTTTCATCATTCACATCTCCTTTAAAGCGTTAAAGCGTCTACGTGTTTAAGTAACACTCTAACATGTATGTAAATAACATGCAATACACCTGCATCAAAATTGTTTCATTAATACGGTAGCGCCTGTATTTATCATAATATAGTCAACTCTTGTAATGTGTTGTCATTACGCTACATTAAAATTTCTGGTTCAACGCTGTATACGTGCGCCAATATCTCGCCACATACAACACCATCTATATCCCCAACATCTCGCCACATAACAACTTCAGGTGCAATGCCCATAAAATTTCCACGACATTACAATACAAATCAACTTCTGGTATAACTCCATAATATTTCCACGACATTACAATACAAATTAACTTTAGCTAAGTTCCCTATACTATCACGCCACAAAAAACACTCAAATGACAAATATAATAACATCGTCACTCAAGTGTTAATTTTTAAAATCTTCAATTATCTTAAAGCATTGAAAAAGCGAATAACATTTTCTTCTAAAATATCTCTGCCTTCTCCATGCGTCATTAAATGATGCGAATCCTTCAGACCATTTAATTCTTTGTCTACTGATCCTAAATGTTCATAAATAAAGTGTGCACTTGTTTCATAGGATGGCGCATCTTTACCACCAAATAATATATTAGCTGGCATTTTAATAACATTTAAATTTGTCATGATATCATCAATAAAATGTTGAAACTTCGTAATTTCACCTTCATAATCATCAATTGCTGCTAATTGCGCACTCGATGCTTGCTGATCTAAATTTAAAATATTCGACATGCGTTGACTATAATAAACTAAATGTTCTATTAAGCCATCGTCACTCTTTTCCTTTGGTGCTGACATGACAGCGATACGTTTCAAAGGATAGTGTTGCGCCAATTTTAATGTCATTAATCCACCTAAAGACACACCCGTTGCACTGATAGATTCATAACCTTCATTGACTAAAAATTGGTAAGCTTTCTCAACTTCTTCCCACCAATCATCTACATTATATGTCATGAAATCTTTCAACAATAAACCATGACCTGGATAATTCGGTGCATAACAACTAAATCCTTGGTCATTTAACTCAGCTGCAAGATGCTTCACATCCCGATTTGTACCTGTAAATGAATGTAATAATAATATCGCATGTCCATTTGTGCCTTTTAAATAAGATGGACTCGGTGTTTTAATTCTCATTTTTCTATATACCTCCACTATGTCTAAAGATGTTTGCTAAACGCGTTGTCGTCGATGATTAATAAAGTATGGGTATACCATTAAGAATAACGCTACCCAAATGATTGCTAGTGACGTGCCGCCAATGACATCTGAAAAGTAATGTGCATGAAAATAAAGGCGACAAAATAATATGCTAAGCCATAATATTCCCATAACCAACGCACTCAACACTTTTGTTATTGTCTTAGCAGCAACTGAAATAATAATGATCATTAAGGCGAAATATAATAATGTGCTGGCGTTGGAATGTCCACTCGGAAATGAAAAGCCTGTATCAACGGCTAAATGATTATATGGTCTTGGACGTAATACAGTATCTTTAATTAATTTGTTCATGATGACACCTGAAACCAAATATGTCACAAACCAAACCGCTAAATGCCTCTGTTTAATAAACAGTATGATTGTGACGATAATGGAAATCAACACGACACCTTTGACATCTCCAATTTCCGCACTAAACGTCATATAGTAATTAAACAAATTGTTAACATACTGACGTTGTGGCTCACCGAAATAATCTGTAAACCATGTTAATGATCCCATATCTATATTTTTAAGCCATTCTTGATTTGTCACTACACCGTAAAACATACCTATAAATACAATCAGCGCGATTAAAAATAAAGGCACGGTCATTTTCGGTGATGTTAATTTTTTATCTATCATCTTACTATCTCCTCGTATCATCATTTTTATTTTACAAATGTTATCCATAATATCAATGTGCCACAAATTTCACTTTACCGACAATATCAAAATTATAAAGTTCATATTGTTATGTATATTGCAAATAAAACATTGTATAATTGAAATAACAATATTTTGCTATTTTCAATTTAGTACGATTTATATTTATTATACAGAGGGGGTAAGGCGTATCAATAGAGTTATTTTTGTCTATATAGCGTTAATCATTACATTAGTTAGATTCTTTACCCCTATTCATCCATCGTTTTCAAATTTGATTTACTGGATATTTGTATTATATTTTATTCCTATTATACTATGCGTTATCGGTTTCAAGGCCGAAAAACTTATTGCAACAATGGTCATTATACCTAATTTTTTAGGAATACTTTATCGATTATATGCCTACGTCACACATATACTCTTTATGTAAAAGGATAGTGGGCATGTCTCGCAACAAATATGCTTGCGTTGACTTGTCACCATTCGCAAATTTTATGACATACGCCTTTCACGGGCTATATTCAGACCCACGCATTCATCCACGTAATAAACACATCATATAATAGAAAAACAGCACACCCAAATATATGGCGTTGCGCTGTTTAACCAAACATACTTCTATAGCTTTAATAAGCCAGCAGAAGCATACCTAACCTTCTTAAATATGCTTTTCCAAATTATCCTCAAGTTTGAATACGATAATACGTTCACCTGTAACTGTACTTAAATCACTGTGGAAGCTCATCACTTTGATACCTGTAATTTTAAGAATGATATCATTCAAATCTTGCTCACCGGATTCAACTAATTCAGAACGTGTTCGTTTAATATTTAGTAATCCTTCATTCGTACTACACACACGATATTCTGCTGGCGTTAAGATACCTTGTAAACTAATAATCACCATATCTCTTAAAATGTCTGATTTAACCGACAAGGAACCTCTGCCAAGGAAATCTTTTTCCCATTGCGTAATGGCTTTACTGATTTCAGCTTCGATTTCACCTTTCGTTCTTTTCATATCACTAACTCCAATAATATTAAAATTGATTACTTCATCTTTGTATCGTTATCACGACATCAACTATTACATTAAGTTTATCATTTTTAGTATATTTTAAGAAGCTAGAACATTGTAAATATGATGATATATTAGTTACTTAGCATCGCAACATATCATCGTTAAATCCAACTTTTAAAACGCCCTTCCTCATTAACGCTCATTAAACGCAGCCAATGATTAGACACCTTCCTAGCGAAATGCTCATTATTCGCGAGTAGTCTAGCTACAACATAGTCGGGTGCCTGAATAACGACAAGCAAACGAATTGGCGAATGATACATCGTTCGATCAGCAGCCATAACAGATTGCCATGATAAGCCATACATCAGATCACTCGCATTACCTTGCATGACACCAACACCTGACGTGACGGTTTGTGTCGCTTTATTCCCACTTCCGTAAAAATGCGGCGCAACTGTCGACGCATAATATTGTAAATTAATCCATTGTGCCACAAGTGCCGGACCAGAAATGATGGTATTTAATAATGTGCCATCTTTATCTTTACGCCAATCATAATTGTGTAAAAATGTCCGCCCTTCTAAATCAATGCCTTTTGTTAATTGGCGTCGTCCAATTATAAATGATGCATTTTTAGCCAAGCCCCATTCTGGACGTACCTCACTCCAATCACTCGCAAACCGCTGTGCTTCTTCCACTGGATGATTCACACGACCAATCGTTGGCAGTTTGTCCAAACGTTCGCGATTCGCGTGTTCAGAAATCATCGGCATCGCGTCATTCAATGATTCATATGCATCTAGAGCTAAAGCTGATAATGTGTCTGGCACATATACCCATGCCAACGTATCAGTAGACGTATGATGTTCTGCTGCCGCAAAAACAGTTGTCTCTGGAATATACACACCTGATTGTTTTAATCCTTGTCTGACATTTGGACGATTACATATCATCGCTAATAACTTAGCATTAAAACCGCTTGATGCGCCACCACAAGCCCCACATTCAAGTGATGCATGATGTGGATTATTGTGAGAATGACTAGCATGACCTGCTAACACAACGAACGGCGCAAATGCTTCGGTTAAATCCATCAATTTCAACGCTTGTAACGCGAAATCAATTTGCTCTTGCTCAGTAAATCCAACAGGTAAGTCTGATGTTCGGTCAAACTCACGATCAATCGTCAACTTTGTTTCAGGCTTTTTCAACCATTTTTGTTTTATCTTTTGTAAAGACGCGCGACTTTTTCTAGGCATAATCGAATTGACAATGGTACTCAAGCTTAAAAATGGCCCACTTAATTCAGGCAATAACAGACTAGGCATGACATTATTTTTCATCAATTTAAATGTGTAAAACATCGATGACATTGTCTGTTGCTGTTGTCGATAAACATTCATATCGTAGCGGTCTGCAAATTCTTTAATGCGATATGCCGGCGGTACCATGACAGGTAATGAATCATGTTTGAATTGTTCGTCTACGGCATCTTTTTGAATAGGTAATCCAAAGAAACCTGCAATACCAATCGTTTCAAAGGGACCTGCTGCTTCGATATGTCTACGAAATGGTTCTGAACGAACATCTATACAAAATGCAATTTGCACTTTCGTTGATGTGCCCACCTGATTTAGCTCGCTATTATTTTCATCAACTGCTTGTGTATCATTTAACGATACTGAATGTAACTGATTAGCGTTGTCATTTTCCGAAACATTTACTTGATTTGCATCTAATGCGCCCGCCACACTTTCATGACCTGCTTTAATTTTTTGTTTTAACTGAGATTCGTATGTCATTTCCCAGGCAATTAGCCATAAATTTTTAAATACATTTTTATTCATAGTTGCTGCAAAATGAATAAACGTTTGAATTTCATTGACGTCATGTTGTAGTAATACATCGCTAGGCATATCACTGTAGTAACACCATGATGCAACAGTTTGCTTAAACCAATTTTCCGATCTACTTTCACAATCTTTAGCGACTGACTTAAACTCATCACCAACTAGCAATTGTTCGACAACTAATCGAATTGCCAAATAATCCGTTAACAAATGTTGTTCAAAGTGATGCTGTTGTGAACGGTAATACAACATACCTGCCCAACCCGGTAACGCCAAAAGATGTCCTTCAACATAAGCTTGGTAGTCTTCCTGATCTATTGAAAAATGAGTTAATACTGACTCTATCGTCATTTCAGGATCATTGGGTAAGCCTTTAATCACTTGGCGCTGTGCTTTAGTAAAACTATGGTCATGTTGCGCTAAATGCAACCATGCATGGTAAAAACTTTGCTCTCGCTTCGGCATTGTCCAACTCGATAGAAATTGATCGATATAAAGTTTCGTCCATTTAATCATTTGACGATTCACTTGTTCGCTAAGTGGCTCACCTTGTTCATCTATTATTGCATCACTCATCGGACGTACATCATAGTGATGATATGAATCAGCCATATCACGTTTTGATTTTTCTAATAGTAGATCAGCAACAACATCAACATTTGAATGATTCATATATGATGCAGGTACGTCTTTTAATGTTTTAATGTTATCAATATAAAGATTGATGTAGTGTTGCGGGATATTGTAGTGATGTTCAAGTAACATATCAGTAACAAGTTGATTAAAGACACTTTCATCTAATTCACCACGTGCCACAGCACTTTCTATTAATGCTTTATTTGGGAAAATATCCACATCTCGAACATCACGTAACCATTTTGCGACATCTTCAAACGTATCCGCTTCTAATCCTTCCCATGGATTTCGTGCTGCAAAAATCGAAATCGGTGATAATGGTGTAATAACACGTTTCGCATTTTCAATGACTGAATTGATATTTAACTGCGTTGTCATACCTTTCACCTCCTATAAATACTTCTTCAAATAATTCGGATGACTTTCTATCGCTTTCGAGCGTGCTTCACCTAGATTAACTAACCACACGTACAATACCGCAAAAGTCTTAGAGTATCGATGACGCGCTACCCAGATACTCAATAAACTACCAAATATTAATATGACAACACTAATGATGACACTAATTGTAGGCGGCGTTGTCGCATGTGTTGTTATATTTTGTAATACATCGTAAAAATAATTATGTGTGATGATGTAGATAAATGTCACAATTGAAATCAAAATCATGCCAACCAGACGTGCCATACGCCCTTTACTAAAGGCTACCATTTGATTCCAAGATACAAGTAATGACCATGCTAGAATGAGTGCACTTAACACTTCATATGCACTTCTGTCACTACTCATCCAAAACAGAAATGCCACGATAATAGCTAATACACGCCCCATGACAATCCAGCCATAAGCGTCTTTAGCAGATGCTTGTTTTGGAATATTGAATCGCTTCACGATAGAACCTGATTGTAAAAATAATGTTGCTTTAAAAATACCGTGCAATATTAAATGTATAATCGCTGCTGAATATACACCAAGTGCGCATTGAACTAACATAAAGCCCATTTGACTCATCGTAGAGCCCACTAATTGGCGTTTATAGTCAACTTGAACCAAGCTAATACCCGATCCTAACAATACAGAAATACTAGAAAGGATAAGTAATAATGATAATGCAAATCCATTATCAAATATCGGCGCAAAACGAGTTAGAATAACACCACCTGCATTCACAATTCCTGCATGCATAATTGCCGATACTGGCGTTGGTGCTGTTACAGATTCAATCAACCATCGATGAAATGGAAATTGTGCTGCCGGTATCATGACAGCTAATACAAGTAGTACATTCGTCAACAATGACCATGTCGGATGCGCTATATGTTGTGGTACCCGCCACTCGCCAGTCGCAATATAAATAGTTACAATTGCTCCAACGAATGCAAGCCAACCACATAAAAATGTCATACTTGATAATTTCGCAGACTCACGTGGCACTTTCCAAAAACGATTAACGTTCATCAGCAATGTTAAACATAATAATGTCATACCCCAGCAGAGTGCCATCAGTCTTAAGTCTTCAGACATCCATGCTAAAGATGCAAACGACGTAATCGCAGTGAACAATGGAAAGTAATGTCTATAATGATGATCACCTAGTAAATATCGCATTGAAAACTTTTGAATAATAAAGCCAAGCGCCATTACAAAGCCAGCTAATAACCAAGATAAACGATCTATTTTAAATGGGCCTAAGACATGTTGACCATGAATACCGAAAAAGCCAATGACTGCAAATAATACTGGCATGACTAGTATGTATAAATGTAATTTAATATATCTCATTGGCATAACTGGTGCTAAAAACAACAAACCACTTATCAATGCAATGATAAGCGCAATAACAAACAGTGAAAATAGCAATTGAAAACTTAACACTGCATAACCTCCTTATTTCTAATCTCTCGCATAATTGCTTATGTATAAAAATAAAAACCTACAATAGTAGATTCTGTACATAATGGCAGAAAATTTACTATTGCAGGTTTCAGTTTAACTAGACACTGCATCACGGTACGTTGATATACCTTGTTGCAGTGTTCTCTTTAAGCGTGCTCCCATGCACATATGTATATAAAATGTTACTTCTGTCTGTTCAATTCATCTTCATAAATATGCTTTGCCTAGACGAGACCTAACGTGTTATTCGTTTTAAACTTATAACATAAAATATAATTAAATTTCTGCTTCATGTCAAATTCATGAGCTTAACCTCTATTAAACCAATGATTGTAAAGATTTTGTAAATGCACCTGTACAGTTAGGCAGTATTTCCCGTCCTTTTAAAATAAAAAATTCGCAGTTATGACCATAACAATTCAAGTTAGGAAAAAAATCAATTACGCACAAGATAACTATGTACAATGAAGTTAACTCATAAGCAAAGGAGGTAATCTTAATGGGTATCATCGCTGGCATCATTAAAGTTATCAAAAGCTTAATCGAACAATTCACTGGTAAATAAGATTTCATAACAAACAAAGGAGGTCTTTCACATGGGTATCATTGCAGGAATCATTAAATTCATTAAAGGATTAATTGAGAAATTCACTGGTAAGTAAGTTATAAAAATCTCATAGATATGAACATCTTATTTGAAGGGGGCCATTCACATGGAATTCGTAGCAAAATTATTCAAATTCTTTAAAGATTTACTTGGTAAATTTTTAGGTAACAACTAATCTCAAACATTAACGATCAACAACTCATCACTATGTTAAATCAACATACAGGAGGACAAAACGATGGCTATTGTAGGTACTATCATTAAAATCATCAAAGCAATTATCGACATTTTCGCAAAATAATTTAAGCGAATTGAATACTTAAAATTCTCAGGCCACTATACCAATAGGGATGGTGGCTTTGCTTTGTGTTGATTTATTGATGTGAGGTAAGTCTTGTTAGTTTGTTGCAAATAAATGGTCTTGGTGTTTTTTGTATAGGACGTTCTTAGTGGGACATACGGAATATTCGTAATCTTTGTAGTCTGACGCGTTATATTTTTGTGGCGTGTTTTATGTTTGATACTCGAGGTCTGAGACATTCATGATTTGGCGTGCGAAATCTTAATGATTTTCATGATCTAGCGCAAGATATATTGGCCACGTGCGGAATTGCGTTGCACGTTTAGACTGAAACACTCGTGTGACCGTAAGCGGTAATAGTACATTGATAGCTACATTTACTCCACTCATTTTTATGAACGTTAAACAATGATTGTACCTTCATTTGACAGTTGGTACGATGGTTTTATCATTTTTCATCAACGCAAATATAAAAAGGACTAAGACACATACATGTCCTAGCCCTATGGATAAAATGCAAATTTCTGCTTTATCAAAACTATCACACTTTAGATAGATTGAAAACAAAAAGATCCTAAGAACATCTTAACTTTTTATTAATTGTCATAAATTGCAAACAATTAAGCCACAATTTAAAAATGATTACACTTCATTCAACTTATCGTGCCGGTCTAATTTGCCATTGATATGGATCTTCAAATTGTTGCCAATCTGCATCAATTTCTTGCGCATTGACTAAGCATGCGTCGAGTTCTTTTGTTAATTTTTCTTCATCTAATTCTGTACCAATAATGACAAATTGTGTATGACGATCGCCATATTCTGGATCCCATTCAGCTGCGACATCTTGACGTTCTGCTAATATTTGTGTTTGTTGCGCTTCAGACATACTAGCCACCCAATATGTAACTGGATGAATATTGCAAGATGACCCTGCTTGAGATAATAAACATGCTACGTGATTGTATTGTGCTAGCCATACGATACCTTTTGATCGAACGACATTATTTGGCATGCTTTCTAACCAATCATTGAACCTTTTAGCATGGAAAGGTAGACGACGTTTATATACAAACGATGATATACCATATTCTTCTGTTTCAGGTGTATGCGATGCATGCCCACCAGACTCAAGTTCTTTGATCCATCCTGCTGACTCGCTCGCTTTTTCAAAATCAAAACGCTGCGTATTCAAGACTTCTTTTAAATCTACTTCAGAATTTGTTGTCTTAATGATTTTAGCAGTCGGTTGCAATGCACTTAACACTTTTTCTAACTTCGCAAGTTCTTCTTCACTGATTAAATCAATTTTATTAATAATCAATACATCACAAAATTCAACTTGGTCAATTAATAAATCAGCAATCGAACGTTCATCTGTTTCATCAACGCTTTGATCACGATCCATCAATAAATCTTCTGAGTTGATGTCATGTACGAAGCGGTTAGCATCCACAACTGTAACCATTGTATCTAAACGGCAAATCGCTGTAAGATCAATGCCAAGTTCATCATCAATATATGAGAAAGTTTGTGCAACAGGTACTGGCTCTGAAATCCCTGTTGACTCAATAACAATTTGATCGATGCCACCTTTTTTCACTAAACGCTCAACTTCTTTTAATAAATCGTCTCTAAGTGTACAACAGATACAACCATTAGAAAGTTCGACTAATTTTTCGTCTGTGCGCGATAGTCCCCCACCATCTGCGACAAGATCTTTATCGATATTGACTTCACTCATATCATTTACAATTACCGCAATACGTCGACCTTCTCGATTTTGTAAAATATGATTTAACAACGTTGTTTTCCCCGAGCCTAAATAACCACTTAATACCGTAACTGGAATCTTAGCCATATATATACCCTCACTTCAATTTATTTGTTTCGTTCATTTGCAAATAGGAATAATTCCGTTTTACATTATATAGGAGCATTTCCTCTTTCGCAATCTTCGATAATAAAAAAATAGTATACTTAATTAAATTATTGAGCGCTTTACTTTATAATGGAAACAAAGATATATCTCACGAAAGAGAATCGAGGTGTATAAACATGCTATTTGTCATTTTAGTTTTATATATCATTGGTATTGCATTTATTCTACTCAGTGTTTTTGGTTCAAAGACTGAAGGATTATCTACGAAACATACATTATATACCATTGGTAGTGCTATTATAACGATTGCTATTTTCATTTCAATTGGCTATGCCATTCAATACTTAACTGCAGCGCTTTATGGTTTGTAAGGTGAGGATGATTAATGGCAAGTAGTTCGGTCGATGTTGACTTGCGTTGATTTTGATAAAGTGGTCATAGCTTTTGGTACTTGAGGATTTTTATTGTTGCTGTTACGAATGTGGTCATGTTTAATGCGGGACAGTAATTTAAGTTGTTTTTTTACAATTGAGAGTGTGATATGTCCATTCGGTTCGAATTACTTTACATGGGAATAAAATAAATTAAAAAGAAGCGGCCTAGAGTCAGTTGTGAATATACTGAACATTGGTCGCTTTATTTAGTAGTATGATATGTAGTTTAGCTATTAATTTTTTTCAGGTCATCCTTAATGCTGTCAATCTCAGACATAGCACTTTTAACCCAATCTCCTTGAGCTGCGCCTTTAAAATTAGCTTTAAAAGCCTCGCAATGCTGTGCCATTTGTTCAATTAATACTTTTTCTTCACCTTTTAATCCGTTTTCAATATCTTTGTATTTATGCTTATGTTCAGGTGCAATAACTGTGCGAATATTTTCTTTTTGAGCATTCTTTATCATTGACTTTATATCCGGTACTATATCCGGTCCTATATCCGGTCCTATAACTGGTCCTATCATTGGACTCATTTAATCTCCTCCAAATTATCAATCACTTAGTTTATCTAACTGCTTTTCATAAGATTTTTTTAAGTCTTCTTTATATTCTTCTAATTTCCATTCTTGCTTTCTAATTATCTCATTGATTTCTTGCTCATACGCTTCTATATTTCTCGTCATTTTCCTTTGGGCATCTTCACTATAATTCATTTCGTGTTTCAAATATTGAAAAACATCATAACTACGTTCATTTTCTTTTCGAGTTCTGTGTCTAAGTTCATTCAAATTTTGCAGTTCATTCTCTATACGTTTTTTCTCAGAATTATATGATACTTCTAATTCATTTTTATTATTAATTTGATTAAACATCATAGTAATCCACCTATTTGCGATGCAAGTGCTTGATCTTTATCAACGATTTCATTAATACTAGATCTAACTCTTGTAATATAATTTGATATAGATGAACCTATTGTTGAAAGTTGTTTTTCTTTTGCAGATATCATTTGTTTAGGTTCCCCTACCATACTACTTTCATTCACATGACCTTCATCTAAAGCTTCTAGCACTTCATTCACGGTTATATCTTTACCTACAGCGTTTCCAGCTTTTTGCGCGTCTTCCCAATTTTTTTCAAATTTCTTTTTCTTTTCATTATACATTTTTTTGATTTGATTAATTTCGTCCTCTATCAGTTGATTGAATGACTGCGCAATTGTTAAAGCTGTTAAACTTTCTAAAACTTTCTGTTGCGAAGAAGATAACCAACCACCATTTGTAGTCATCATATTGGCTCTAAGTAATTCTATACTAGCTAATTTAGACATAGCATTATTAGAATTTTTTACGAACGACTTATTATTTTCTTCTACATAACCTTGTACTTTTTTAAGTTCTTTTTTTATAGCTTTTTGTTCTTGTTCAGTTAAAAATCCAGCCATATCATGTGACTTGCCGTTATGAACCACAATTTCATTACCGAAATAAGTATAATTCGTATATCCCTTTATAATATTAGTTAACCAATCCTTATCAGATACAATTCTAGTAATGTTACCTTTATAACCTTTATATAGTTTAAATAATCGGGAGTTATGATTTAAATACCTAGCTGCTATAGGAGCTGGATTATAAACAACAATATTCGGAATACCATTACTCATTCCTAATATTACCGCTTCTCTACCACCTAATGAATGCCCAGTTATAAAATCAATATCATACTTATTTTTTATTTTTTTGATGAACTCTTGTGTTTCTTCAAAATGTTTACTGTTATCAGAAGGAGGGAATGTTCCAATTTGGGCATCGGAAATTAAATCCTTTTTAGTCTCAGCTGAGTCAATTCTATCCTGTTTTGTTGTTGCAAAATCTGGTAGCAAAAGTTGCTTCGCAAGAGCTTCCTTTTTGAAATTTGTACCAGTCATGCCAATAATCACTTTCCCAGTATCTTTGTTTAGGAAAGCTGATGCTGTCACACCGTGTTTTTTATCTGTGTGACTATCTATATACTCAAGATTAGAAGGGAATTTTCCCCGTTTTTTTAATACTTCAAATTTTGTTTTCAATTCTCGATTTGATATTTTATTATTATTTGCATTTTCAACCTCATAAGCTAATTTTGAAACAGCACTCGTTGCTTCTGTTTCACTATTTAGTTTGCCATAATCCACTTCAAATTGTTTAGTCATTATTTCCACCTTTAGTTGGTCCGAAATTTAGAAAATCACTCATAAAAGTCTCATCCTCTTTATCCTTAGAAAACTTGTATTCTATCTGTTTATATCCAACTGAGCTACCTTTAATATCTCCGTCTATATGCAGTTTTAATATCGGAGACTTTTTGGCTGTAATTGGGTAATTTTCTCTAAGTTTTTTTACATTTCCATCACTATTATTAATTTTGTACTCTGCCTCATAATATGGAACATTTTCATTGATGGTTATTCTTCCATTTTTATAATTTTTCAAGTCTTTAAAATCGGCATATTGCCCGAAAAATTTAAAATTCTCTATTTTATGTTTAAGGTTTTCATCTTCTACTTTATCTAAAAGTACTATCTTATTATTTTTAAGTTCAACACGATAATTTTTTTCGCGTGTCATCTTACCCACTTCATCATAAGTTGTTCTTATAGTATAATACCCAGTTGCCGTCCTCGTATTTCTATTCAAATGCAGTACCATACCTTCACTATCCATTTCACCCGGTTTGTTGCTTTTAGCAAAATCTGTTGATATCGTCCACGTACCTTTATCGCCTTTTTTAAACTCACCATCTCGATATCCTTCTTTGTCATATAGATCCTCGAGATTCTTAATTGGATACATATCTAACGTTTTCGCAAAACTCTTTTTGATTTGCTCTTCTTTTGAATCTGTTTTATTCGTTTGTTCCTCTTTTTTCTGTTCATCTTTCATATTTCCACATCCCCCAATAAAAATGATTAAAAGTAATACACTCATGTACAAAGCAATTTTTTTTATATACTCCATCATTTCACATCTCTCTGTTTTAATTTTATAAACATTTGAATATTTCATACAACTTATTAAAATAGTGATTATTCAACTTTTATGTTATCAAACAAAACTAACTTATTCAATTTAATACATGTAATTCATTTAACTTTATTATTAAATGTTCTAACGTTATTTTTTATATTAGTAATTATATTTATTTATCCTCGCTTGGATTAAAGTAGACACTATCTGTGAAGTAAATATTTTCTCCCTTATTTTCAACAAAGGTAAATTCAATATTTTTATATCCAACTGATGAGCCTTTTAGATTACCTGACCCTTTCAATAATAATTTAGGCGCTTTTTTCGTCGGGATATTATATCGCTTCCTTAATTGTTCAACATTGTAATCACTGTTTTTCAATTGATATTGAGCAGAGTATATTGGTACTTCTGGGTTATATGACACTTCACCATCTTTATAGTTTTCCAATTCTTTGAAATTCCCGTATTGCACAAAGAATTTAAATTCTTCAATTTCTTTTTTTACTTTTTCGTCATCGATTGGTTTTAATGGAATGATTTTATTCTTTTCCATTTTTACAGGATACATTTTTGTATGATTGTGTGTCATTCCATCGCTATCTTCAACAACTTCTCTAACAATATAATTCCCTTTAGCCGTTCTAGTATTTCTGTTAATTTCTAAAACTACTCCCCTAGATTCCAGGTTTTCTCCTTTTAATTGGATTTTCATTTCAGATCTAATTAGCCAAGTCCCTTTATCATCTTTTTTAAATTCTCCATCTCGATATCCTTCTTTGTCGTATAAATCCTCGAGATTCTTAATTGGATACATATCTAACGTTTTCGCAAAGCTCTTTTTGATTTGTTCTTCTTTTGAATCTCCCATGATCTTATTACCACCACAAGATGTTACAAAAATGATTAAAATCAACAGACTTATGCACAATCCAATCCTTTTTATAGACTTCATTGTTACACACCATCCTCATCATTCATCATCTTCATCTACCTTCGCCGGCTGGAAATTCAAAGAATCTATTACTGACAAATCGCTTTTTCCACCTTTTGAAAAGTCAATTTCCAACTTTTTATAACCCACAGAACTTCCTTTCAAATTACCATCAATATGCATTTTTAATACCGGTGCTTTGTCAGTAGGAATATTATAACGACTTCTTAATTGCTTAACATTTTCATCTTTATTGCTCATTTTAAATTTTGCGTCATAACTTGGAACATTCTCATTAATTGAGACATCACCATTGTTGTAGTTTTTCAATTCTTTTAGGTTTGCATATTGTCCGAAAAATTTAAAGTTTTCTATTCTCTTTTTTAGTTTTGGATCTTCTACCTTGTCTAATAAGATAATTTTATTATTTTTCATTTCAACTTTATATTTTTTTCTATCTGGGAATTTATCCTTTTCATAAAATGTCTTAACAAAATAATGTCCCTTTGCTGTCCGTGTATTTCTATCTAAGTATAAGACCATACCTTCATTACTCAATCCACCTTGTTTATTACTTTTGGCGAAATCTGTATATATCGTCCACGTCCCCTTATCGCCTTTTTTAAATTCGCCATCTCGGTATCCTTCTTTGTCGTATAAATCCTCTAGGTTCTTAATTGGATACATATCTAATGTTTTCGCAAAGCTCTTTTTGATTTGTTCTTCTTTTGAATCTTTGTCATCATTATTACTTTCGCATCCTGCCATTAATACGATTAAAATTAATATAAATATGTATAATTTCTGAAAAAACTTCATCTTGTCACATCTCTTTGCACATTTTTTGATATTTGATCATTTCATCTAACCACACATTTTAATTTAACTTTACTTACTTGGTATGAATTCAACACTATCGTTAAAATAAATATTCTCACCTTTTCTTTCAACAAAAGTAAATTCAATATCGTTTTGACCAACTGAGGAATTTTTTAAATCTCCTCCACCTTTCAAAAGTAACTTCGGTGTTTCTTTTGTTGAAATGTCATATCTTTTACGTAGTTGCCTTACATTGTAATCATCGTTGTGTAATTGATATTTAGCCGAATAGATTGGTGCTTCAGGATTATATGAAAACTCACCATTTTTGTATTTTTCGAAATTTTTAAACTTTCCATATTGCACAAAAAACTTGAAGTTTTCAATTTCTTTTTTTATTTTCTCGTCATTAATTTGTTCAGTAGGAATAATTTTATTTCCTACCATTTTCACTTCGTATTTTTCCTCCTTATCTTTATTTACACGATTATTATTTTCACCTATTTCTTTCAAAACAAAGAAACCTTTGGCTGTTTTGGTATTTCTATTAATATATAATTGCATACCTCTTGTTTTCATCACTTTGCCCTTTGGCTGTTTAACTATTTCAGATCTAATTAGCCAAGTACCTTTATCATCTTTTTTAAATTCTCCATCTCGATATCCCTCTTTGTCATAAAAGTCTTCTAGATTTTCAGTAGGATACATGTCTAACGTTTTTGCAAAACTCTTTTTAATTTGTGCTTCTTTTGAACCTTCCTTTGGATTTTCTGCAGTATCGCTTTGACTATCACAACCCATTATAAAAATGGTCAAAATAATAACACTTATGAACAATGCAAGCCTTTTTAGATATTCCATTCCTTCACACCCTAATATTTAATTATCAGTACTATTTTTTCGCTGGCTTATAACTTAAATAATCAATGACTGAAATATCCCTATCTTCTTTTGAAAAGTCTATTTCTAACCTTTTATATCCAACAGAACTACCTTTTAAGTCACCGTCAATATGCATTTTTAACATTGGAGCTTTATCAGTAGGAATGTTATAACGACTTCTTAATTGCTTAACATTTTCATCTTTATTGCTCATTTTATATTCCACGTCATAACTTGGAACATTCCAATTTATCGACACGTCGCCATTGTTGTAATTTTCCAAATCCTTAAAATTTGCATATTGCCCAAAAAACTTAAAATTTTCTATTCTTTCTTTAAGGTTTGGATCGTTTACTTTGTCTAATAAAATAATTTTATTGTTTTTCATTTCAACTTTATAATTTTTTCTATCTGAAAATTTATCCTTTTCATAAAATTTCTTAACAAAATAATATCCCTTAGCCGTTCGAGTATTTCTATCCAGATTTAAAACCATACCTTCATCATCCAATTCGTCTGATTTATTGCCTTTAGCAAAATCTGTATATATAGTCCACATTCCTTTGTCGCCCTTTTTAAATTCGCCATCACGGTATCCTTCTTTATCATATAAGTCCTCGAGATTCTTAATTGGATACATATCTAACGTTTTCGAAAAGCTCTTTTTGATTTGTGTTTCTTTTGAATCTCCAGTGATCTTATTATCACCATCGCAAGATGTTACAAAAATGCTTAAAATCAACAGACTTATGCACAATCCAATCCTTTTTATAGACTTCATTGTTACACACCATCCTCATTATTCATCATCTTTATTAGTTTTCGCTGGCTGGTAATCCAAAGAATCTATTACTGATAAATGGCTATTTTCACGTTTCGAAAAATCAATTTCTAACTTCCTATCTCCAACGGAACTTCCTTTCAAATTACCATCAATATGCATTTTTAATACCGGTGATTTATCAGTAGGAATATTATAACGACTTCTTAATTGCTTAACATTTTCATCTTTATTACTCATTTTATATTTCACGTCATAACTTGGAACATTCTCATTAATTGAGACATCACCATTGCTGTAGTTTTTCAATTCTTTAAGATTTGCATATTGACTGAAAAATTTAAAATTTTCTATTTTTTGTTTAAGCTTTTTATCTTCTACTTTATCTAATAAAATGATTTTATTATTTTTCATTTCAACTTTATAATTTTTTCTATCAGGTAATTTATCCTTGCGATAAAACGTCCTGACAAAGTAGTACCCCTTAGCTGTGCGTGTGTTTCTATCTAAGTACAAGACCATGCCTTCATTACTTAGTTCACCCGGTTTATTACTTTTGGCGAAATCTGTATATATCGTCCACATCCCTTTGTCACCTTTTTCAAATTCGCCATCTCGATAGCCTTCTTTGTCATATAGTTCCTCGAGATTCTTAATTGAATACATATCTAACGTTTTCGCAAAACTCTTTTTGATTTGTGTTTCTTTCGAGTCTTCTTTTGATTTTTCTGCAGTATCGCTTGATTTATCACAACCTATTATAAAAACACTCATAACCATAATAACTATATACAATACAAGTCTTTTTAAATAACCCATCATTTCACAACTCTCTTTATTCTCAATATTTGCTTTTGTTGACTAATATCAACTTTTTGTCATTTTGTTACTTGGAACGAACTCAACGCTGTCAACATAATAAATGCTTTCTTCTTTACTTCTACTAAATATGATTTCTATTTCCTTATATCCTACAGAAGACCCCTTTATATCTCCAGATCCCTTAAACAATAATTTTGGTGTCTTGCTAGTTTTTAGATTAAATCTCTTTTTCAACTGTTGAATGTTTCTGTCATTTTTCTTCATTTTATATTCTGCAGAGTAATTGGGAGCATTAGGATTATATGAAATATTAGTAATCTCATTCCGATCAAAATGATTAAAGTTTCCATATTGTGAAAATAATTCAAACGACTCTATTTCATTTTTTTAACTTTTTGTCTTTAACATCTTTTATCAAAACTATCCTATTATTCACCAATTTCACTGGATATTTCTTTTCATTTTTTTGAACATCATGATTTTTATCTTCTTTCAATTCTCTAATAATATAACTTCCTTTAGCAGTTCTCTTATTTCTATCTAACTTTAATATCATTCCTCGTGATTTTAAACTCTCGCCTTTTGGTTGTGATACCATAGCTGAATACAATACCCACGTCCCCTTATCGCCTTTTTCAAACTCACCATCACGATATCCTTCTTTGTCATATAAATCCTCGAGATTCTTAATAGGGTACATATCTAACGTTTTCGCAAAGCTCTTTTTGATTTGTTCTTCTTTTGAGTCTTCTCTTTGATTTTCTGCATTATTGCTTGAACTATCACAACCTATTATAAAAACGCTCAAAATTATAACATTTGTGTACATTCCAATTCTTTTTATTGACCACATTGTTTCACATCCTCCCTATCATTCATCATCTTTATTTTTTTTGGCAGGCTGAAAATTTAATGAATCGACTACTGATAATTCGCTATTTTCTTCTTTTGAAAAGTCTATTTCTAACTTTTTATATCCAACGGAACTGCCTTTTAAGTCCCCATCAATATGCATTTTTAATATTGGAGCTTTTTCAGTAGGAATGTTATAACGACTTCTTAATTGCTTAACATTTTCATCTTTATTACTCATTTTAAATTTCGCGTCATAACTTGGAACATTACTATTAATTGAAACGTCGCCATTGTTGTAACTTTTCAAACTCTTGAAATCGGCATATTGTCCGAAAAATTTAAAGTTTTCTATTCTTTCTTTAAGTTTTTGATCTTCCACCTTGTCTAATAAAATAATTTTATTGTTTTTCATCTCAACTCTATAATTTTTACTATAAGAGTTTTCATGATTGTCATATATAGTATCTACAAAATAATATCCCTTGGCCGTACGTGTATTTCTATCCAAATTTAAAATCATACCTTCATTATCTAATACACCCGGTTTATTACTTTTGGCGAAATCTGTATATATCGTCCACATCCCTTTGTCACCTTTTTTAAATTCGCTATCTCGATATCCTTCTTTGTCATATAAGTCCTCGAGATTCTTAATTGGATACATATCTAATGTTTTCGCAAAGCTCTTTTTGATTTGTTCTTCCTTTGAATCTTCTTTTGCTTTTTCCCCAGTATCGCTTGAACTATCACAACCTATTATAAAAATGCCCAAAATAATAACACTTATGAACCATGCAAGCTTTTTTAGATATCGCATTTTTTCACACCCTAATATTCCTTATCAATACTATTTTTTCGCTGGTTTATAACTTAAAAATTCAATGACTGATAATTTGCTGTTTTCACGTTTTGAAAAGTCAATTTCTAACTTTCTATAACCTACAGAACTGCCTTTCAGGTCCCCATCAATATGCATTTTTAATATAGGTGATTTTTCAGTCGAAATATTATAACGACTTCTTAATTCCTTAACTATTTCATCTTTATTGCTCATTTTGTATTCAACATCATAACTAGGAACATTTTCATTAATTGAAACATCACCATTATTATATTTTCTCAATTCTTTAAGATTTGCATATTGACCGAAAAATTTAAAGTTTTCTATTTTCTGCTTGAGCTTATCATCTTTTACTTCATCTAATAAAATAATCTTATTATTTTTCATTTCAATTTTATAATTCTTTTCATCTGGTAGTTTACCATTCCGGTAAAATGTAGTAACAAAATAATGGCCTTTAGGGGTTCTAGTATTCCTATCCAGATTTAAAACCATACCTTCATCATCCAATTCACCCGGTTTATTACTTTTGGCGAAATCTGTATATATCGTCCACATCCCTTTGTCACCTTTTTTAAATTCGCTATCTCGATATCCTTCTTTGTCATATAAGTCCTCGAGATTCTTAATTGGATACATATCTAATGTTTTCGCAAAGCTCTTTTTGATTTGTTCTTCCTTTGAATCTTCTTTTGTTTCATTACCTTTGCCACAACCTGCTATCGCAAATATTAAAATCATAACGCTTATGTACAATGCAAACCTTTTTAAATATCCCATCGCTTCACGTCTCTCTGTTTTATACTTCATTTATATTCTCTTTTCATATAAATAATTAATTATTTTGTATATTTCTCTTTTACGTTACCAAAATATACATATACAATCAATTTAATTTCTTAATTAAATTTGTACTTATTATTATATTGCGTCATTTTTTTATTATTGTTTCATTTGATTTAAACCCTTTTTGAAATCAAGGTTTTATTAGGAAAAATCCTCAAGCATCGTATTAAAGATTAATTGCATTTAAACAATATTTGTCACTTTAACTATTTATTAAAAATTATTAAATCGACTTAATAAACGTAATTTTCTTAATATTCAGTGTTATGATGGAGTTACAATTTTTAGAGGAGTGATAGATATGAAATTTAAAAAGGTTTTAGTAGCTACGGCAATGGTAGGTGTTTTAGCAACTGGCGTTGTTGGATATGGTAATCAAGCAGATGCGAAAGTTTATTCTCAAAATGGACTCGTACTACATGATGATGCAAACTTCTTAGAACATGAATTAAGTTATATTGATGTGTTATTAGATAAGAATGCTGACCAAGCTACAAAAGACAACTTAAGATCATACTTCGCCGATAAAGGACTACATTCAATCAAAGACATTATCAACAAAGCTAAACAAGACGGCTTTGATGTTTCAAAATATGAACACGTAAAATAAATTCAATAATGCTTTGTAACAAAGCACAAAAAAACAGCTCAATGACGTAGAAGTCAGTGATTAACTCACTAATTTCATTACATCATTAAGCTGTTTTATTTAATTATTTTTCTAATTTTGGTGCCTTACGTTCAACTTTCTTTTCACCTAATGGATAAAACCAGGTAATCGGGAATCCGTTAGTATCGTAGCCGACAATTTTATCACCATGTAATTTATGATATGCAGGTGTGTTTTCCATTCTTTCATCAAACTCACGATCTGCTTTTTCTTCAGGAGATTCATAAATATCTATGTTTTTAGAAACAAAATTTCCACTTAATAATTCACCTGTAATAGGATCAACTACTGTGAAGTTTAGTGTTTCTCCATTTTGTAATCTAAATCCAGCATGATCTACATCAAAGCTGAATTCACCTTTTTCATCGACTTGCAAATCAGGGAATTCTTGACCTTCACCTAGTTCAGAGTCTACCTTCACAACTGCATTTGCGAATTTAGTCTTACCTTTAATTACTTTAGTACCTTCTTTATCAAGAATACCTTTACCTTTTTCTGTATGATATAAGCTTCCGTAAATTTCATCTACATGTAAATCTTCTTTAACATCTTTCAATACTTTTACTTTTTCCACTTTAGTATGGTCATATTTAGTTTCTGCTTTATCAATATCTTCTAAACTCGTTACCTTAGTTTTGAAAATTAATGACTTCAATGCCTCATCTTCGTCATCAGGTGCAAATGTTAATGAGATCTCATCATTTTTCTTTAACTCTAAATCATCGAAACGTTTCGTTTTGAAGTCAAAATTAAAGTATCCTTTGTCATCAATAGGCATCCAGATTCCTTCTGATCCAGATTTCGCTTCTTCTTTATTTGGACCACCATTAGCATTTGTCTCAAAGTTAATAAATTTATTATTAATAGATAGAGCAACTTTACCTTTTACAGAGGTATGGCCTTTAATAATACCTGAACCTTCAGTAATAGGTTCGATGAAAACTTGATGATGTCCATTTTTCTTATCTAATTGCTTTTCAGGCACTTTATAGGCATTTTCATATCGAGGAGTAGTATATGTAGCTTTAGCTTCTGTACTTTCTTCCTCAGCACCAGCTTTTTCAGTTGAAGATTCTTCCACTTCTTCATCCTCTTCGTCGTACAAGCCATCCATTGAAGATGACGTTACTTCTATTTCTTGATTATGTACTATCTTTCGATCATTTAAAGGATATTCAAATGTTCCATCTCCTTTAGACATAACAAAATCACTTGTTCCACTATCAACAGAACTCACATCTTTTTTATCAATACTTAATAAAATCAATTGATTTGGTAATGTAGTTCCTGTTATCTTTTGAGCTCCAGGTTTAATAGTATCTAATTTAACAAAGTTCTTATTAGATTCTGCTGTTTTTGTTTCTTTTGAATTTTGTTCAGTCTGTGAAACAGCTTTTGATTCTTGATTTGTACTTGGCTTCTCATTAGCCTCTGATGCTTCTGCTTGTCCGTTTGTCATAATATATAACATTGTAATTGCAACAGACACTAAACCGACTTTCATTTTACGTAACTTAAAATTTTCCCTCATGATAAACTCCCTCGAATATTAATATAAATCGACTTCAATTTTTTCTATATTTCTACCATCAATTACATCGCCCATACGATGAGGCTGTAATTTTTTATTTAATTCAAAAGTATAGTAGCCGCCACCTTTCATAGTAATTCTAATTTTACCGTCTTTAGGCTCTGTCTTATAAAGCTCATGTTTATCAATTAAATGTTTTCTTAATTTGAAATCTAATTCTTTTAATGAAATTTCTTCTTTATTAATTCTATAAGTTTCTGCTTGTCTTGTTGCTGTATTATGTCCTGTTGGTTTAGTTATTTCTAGACCTACATTATTTACGAAATCTTTATAATCGTTTTTATTCGTCTTGGTAATTCCACCTATTGAAATATTTTCAGCTTGTTTACCTGATCCTTCTCTGACTACAAAGACATCTAACCCTTCATAATCATAGTCATAATCTTTAAACGTTTCTTTATCTGAACCAAGTAACGAAATTACATTAAGTTGCTGTCCAACAATAACATTCATTTTATTTTCTTCTCTATAACCACTCACATTTTGAAAATTAAATCCTGTTCCACTATAATAACCCTTTAATTCTTGTGTATCTTTTGAAGTAACTGATAATCTGCTACTAGTTTCGTCTGCTTTTACTGGCTGAGCAGTAGTTGTAATCATCCCTGTTGTTAAAATCCCTAGTGCTAAGCTTGCTTTAGCAATATTTTTTAATTTCATAATTCTATGCTCCCAATTTTTAGTCTATTTGATTTATTCTATTACGCAATACGAACAATCCTCATTCATTATAATGAGCAATGGTCGTGCTTCACATTAAACTTACTTTAACTAAAAATTAATCATTATTAAGTAATTTAATAAATAGTTAACTAATATCATTCAATTCCTATCGATCTACTCTCTTTTATTTACGAATAACACTTTATCTCAACTTAATCTTTATTTGACCACTTATTCTGTACACAATTTCGACACAAAAAAGACACTGTGCTATCACAGTGCCTAAATTTAATGTTCGTATTTGATTTACGTTGATTTTATAATTTTGGTAATTGAAACCAATTGTTAAGAGTATAAGAAAAACACCACTATTACTTTTAAAACAAGATCCAGTAGACTTAAATAAACATCTTTTGAAGTAATGCCTTTTTGCGTTGTTTAAGTAATTCAATCACTTGTTTCTGAATTTTTGTTTTGTTGTCTACTCTTTTAATGAATTGACCGATTTTTTTTTGTTCTATATAAATAGGACGCGGTACTTTCATATTAGCAATCATGTCTTTTCTAACTGAATCAACTGATGTCTTCGCACTATATTTCTTTGTTTCTTTTAAAAAGTTTTGTGAAAAATAATAAAATAACAATAGTCCATAATAATTCTTAAAGTCAGATATTTTGTATACTCTTTGATGATAATCAAATTTCCCATTTACATAGTGGAAAACTTTACCTACGCCAACTCCATCTCCTACAGTTAAAATAGCCTCTCCTTCATAACTAAAAGTATTAATTTTATAAACTATCGGAGATCTAACGTAAAAATCATAACTCCCATTAGTAATGGCATCTTTTGTATCTTTCTTTCCAGTGTTAATTTGAGCAATTTCTTTTATAGTAGTTTCTTCCCACTCCGGATAATCATTTCCATTCTCATCCTTAAATCGCAATTCTTGCGAGAAGATTTTCTGCATATAGCCTTTTTTCTGTTGTTGAAGCAATTCAAGTTTTTGTTCTTCTAATTCAATTTGCCGGTCGAGTTTGCTGAAAAAATCACCTATTTTTTTCTGTTCTTGTTCATTAGGATAATTTAAAGTAATTTCTTTCAACAAGCTTAAACTTAAATTCTTTTGACTTCCTTCATTAGATAATGAGCGTAAAAATTCATATAATTTCTGAAAGTATTGAAAAACAAAATTAATATTTTGATTGGTTTGATATATAGCACATGCTTGGTTAGTTGTTGCCTCAAAATTCAATATTGCTGACATTCCTCTAGTTTTACCTTGACCATACATAGCTATTAAAATCGCCTCATTAGTTATTAATTTTGCCGATGATTCATTTAAACCTTTCTCTGTTATAAAATTAGTTATATTTTCTCTTTTTATGTTATGAATATCACCTGTTGTAATCCATGGAATATCTCCATTCCAATACTCTGATTTTGATTTCAGGGGTGTCCCACCTGAAGTAAATGTACCTACTTCCCCTAACTTCTTCTCTTCCCATTCGCCTTCAAACCCTGGGAATCTCAACTCTGGCACATTTTTCTTTTGTTTATTACTCATCTTTCAACACCCCAAGCTCTTTCAGGTATGCATTGATTTCTTGTTCAATTTCTGCGATTTCTTTATCGATATTTTTCAAATCTTGTTGGACTTGATCTAAATCAATCGGTGCTTCTTCTTCGAATGTATCAACATATCTCGGTATGTTTAAGTTGTAATCGTTATCGGCGATCTCTTGTAATGTCGCACTGTAGCTATATTTATCAATCGTTTCTTTACGCTTATATGTGTCTATAATACGTTCGACTTGGGCATCGCTTAAATGGTTTTGATTTTTTCCTTTTTCAAAATCATTGGATGCATCGATAAATAGTACGTTGTCGTCTTGTTGGCGACATTTTTTAAATACTAAGATACACGTTGGAATACTTGTCCCATAGAAAATATTGGCTGGTAAGCCAATCACGGCTTCTAAGTAGTTCTTTTCTTCGATTAAATAACGACGAATCACGCCTTCTGCAGCACCACGGAATAAGACACCATGTGGGAGTACAACTGCCATGGTACCTTCATCGTCTAGGTAATGTACCATGTGTTGAATAAAGGCAAAGTCTGCTTTGGATTTTGGCGCAAGCTTGCCGTAACCACTGAATCGTTCGTCATTTTCAAATTTTGAATCTGCTGTCCATTTCGCACTGTATGGTGGATTCGCAATAACCGCATCAAATGTATTGCCTAAAAAGGCTGGATTTTCAAGCGTGTCATCATTACGGATGTCGAAATTTTCATATCGTACATCATGTAATAACATATTCATGCGCGCCAAGTTGTAAGTGGTATTGTTACGTTCTTGACCAAAATAACGATACACTTGTGTTTCTTTACCAACACGTAACAGTAATGAACCTGAACCACATGTTGGGTCATACACGTGACGTAATTTATCTTTACCGTCTGTGACAATCTTCGCCAGTATCTTAGATACTTGTTGTGGTGTATAGAACTCGCCTGCTTTTTTACCCGCTGTCGCCGCAAAGCGCCCGATAAGGAATTCATATGCATCACCTAACATATCAATTTCCATATCACTGTGAACAAATGGTAAATCGTCAAGGTTAACCATGACTTTAGAGATTAACGCAGTACGTTCTTTGACATTGTTACCTAGCCGCGTTGAACTTAAGTCCATATCGCTGAACAGTCCGATAAAGTCATTTTCACTTTCTTCACCTAGTGTTGATGTTTCAACTTTACGAATTGCCGTCGCGAGATGTTCGATATCGAAATCTTGCGTTTCAATTTCACGAATCATCGCGCTGAATAAATCTTGTGGCTCAATGAAGTAACCGACTTGGTCAATTAATTCTGCTTTTAAATCTTCACGATATTCTTCATCTACCCATGCTTCTTGATACGTGATGTCTTCACCTGCCAAGGCATCTGCGTATTCTTGTTCTGCTTTTTCAGATAAGAAGCGATAGAAAATCAAGCCTAAAATGTAATTACGGAATTCACTCGCATCCATGTTCCCTCTTAAATCATTCGCAATCGACCATAATTTTTTATGTAATTCAGCTTGTTGCTGACGTTGTTTTTCAGTAATAGACATGTGATTCCTCCGCCTTTGAATAAGTAATTTATCTCTTTGTGTAATAGATTTATTATAACATTTGGTGATGTTACGATGTTGAGAATTTTGATGTTGGTGGTGGAAATTTTATATTCATGAAAATTGGGGTAGGATTCATGAAACGTAAACCAAAACAGCTTAACGACGATATCGATTGATGTATCCTTTTTATAAGGTATGCGCATCAATTTACTTTTCATCGTTAAGCCGCTTCAATTATTTTTTATTATTCGTAATTATTTACTTTAAGTTAACTTCAATATCTTTAATTTGTTTGCTTTCTATGACTTCCCCCATATATTTGAATTTTAATTTAGATCTTAAATCAAGGTTATAAAAACTGCCATCTTTCAAGCTAATTTTGACCCTACCATCTTTTGAGATTGTTTTATAAAGTCCATATTTTTCGATTAGATGCTTTCTCAACTTAAAATCTAACTCTTTTAATGTTATTTTTTCTTTTTTAATATAATAAGGGTACCCTTTCACAAAAGCATCTTCACCTTTTTCCTTTGTAACATTTAATATTGGGGCACTGACAACTCCAGATGTTTTATTCGTCTGTATTACGCCACTAACAGTATAAAATATGTCGTGCTTGTCTCTTTTTTCTTGAACAAAAAACACATCTAAGCCCTTATAACTACGCTGTTGAAATCTATTTTTATCATTTCCAAGCAGCAATACTTGAATCTTCATACCTCTATACTTAAAACGCAAGTTATTTTTACCATGCTTCAAAGCACTAATATTTTTCATTTCCATAGTCTTTCCAGTGTAGTATCGGTATAATGCTTCCTTGTCATGTTTATTTACTGACTTTTGATTTTGTTTTGCATGACCTGAATGAACTTCTGTTGTTAAAGTTCCTGTTGTTAAAATTCCTAAAGCTAATGCAGCTTTAGCTATCGCTGTTAATTTCATATTGTTTTGCTCCAATCTTAATATATTGGATTGTTTTCATTACGTAATTTGAATCATACATTTTTATTATAACGTGCATCGTTTCATACGATAATTAACCTCGATTTAAATATACTTGAATTATTCTTAATGAAAAACAAATATATTTTAATGTTCAGGTTAAATGACTTTCATTATTTCATTTAGTTGTTTTACTAGATTATCGTTTACTACAACTGATGATGTTACTCTGTTCTGCTCTTTGAATTACAAAAACAACTTAACAACAGTAATGTATTTAACACAGTTCCTTATATAAGGACACAGATGTCAATTCACATTTTGTCGTTAAGTCGCTTCTTAAGCTATTATGCTATTAACTCGAACTAATTTAAATTCACTTCAATGTTTTTAATTTTCTTACTGTCCATTACATCAAACATACGTTCAAAACTTAATTTTTCACTTAAATCAATTTCATGCTTCTTTTCGTCTTTCATATTGATAACAATTCTACCTTTATCAGACGTTCCTTTATACAATCTATATTTTTCGATTAAGAGTTTTCTTATTTTAAAGTCCAGTTCCTTCAATGAAACTTCTTCCTTTTGAATAAAAAACAACTCGTTTATCGAAAAGCCATTTTTAGCATCAACTTTTTTAACTTGTAGACTTGGATTACTTACAAATCCAAACACTGATCTCACATTTTTCTTTGTTATACCGCCAACGCTATATATACCACCTTTTATATCTATTAATTCAGGTACTGCAAAGACATCAAGGCCATGTGTTTTTTCTTTATATTTATTTTTATCGTCACCAAGTAAAAATACTTTAAAAGCTTTATTTCGTTGGTTAAAGTTTAAAACGTTAGATCCATAGTAATCTTCGCTTTTAACACTAATGTTTGTTGGTTCAAAACTTTCTTCAGAATAGTATTGATGTAGCATATTGATATAATATTTGCGTTGTGTCTCATCAAGTTCTACTTTCGCGTGAACAGCTTTACTTTCTGCTGTAAACACACCTGTAGTTAATATTCCTAATGCTAATGTTGCTTTTGCTAATGCAGTCAATTTCATATTTATTTGCTCCAATCTTGATATATTGGATTGTTATTATTACGTAATTTGAACTATCTGTCTTTATTATAAGGTGCATCAAAACAGACTGACATTAACACTCATTTAAATAAACTTGAATCATTATTAATGAAAATCAAACGTATTTTAACATTCGTATTAACTGATTTTTAATAGCAACATAAATATTTTTTGGTGAATCATTGTTCTTTCAGATTAGTTTTAAATCTTAAGTTATTCATTATAAAGTGTACAAAAAAGCAGCTTAATAACGTAGTCAATGTTCGATATGTTTTTATTATTAAAACACGTATCAAAATCATTAAACATGGGATTATTAAACCGCTTCTTAAGCTTTCATTCTATATATATCATTGATTATTTCAAATTCACTTCGATGTTTTTAATTTGTTCACTATTAATGACATCTGCCATACGCTCGAAATCTAATTTATCACTTAAATCAATTTCATACTTATTTTCATCTTTCATATTAATAACAATTCTACCTTTATCAGCTGCCCCTTCATACAATTTGTATTTTTTAATTAACAGTTTTCTTATTTTGAAATCAAGTTCCTTCAATGATACTTCTTCCTTTTGAATAAAGAAAAATTCATCAATAGAAAAACCGTCTTTATCGTCTATTTTTTTAACAAGTAAGTTCGGCGTTCTTAGAGACTCAAATATTGATTTTACATTTTTCTTTGTTACACCACTAACACTAAATATTCTTCCATCTAAATCTACTAATTCCGGTACCGCAAAGACATCGAGGCCATGCGTTTTTTCTTTGTATTTATTTTCATCTTTTCCCAATAAAAACACTTGGAACTTTTGATTTTGTTGGTTAAAAAGCAAAACGTTAGAGTCATAATAACCTTGACTTTGACCACTAACATTCGTTAACTCATAACTAGGTCCTGAATAGTATTGATGTAACTTGTTTGTATCATATAAACGGTTCATTTTTTCATACTTTCCTTTTGCATTAACCGATTGATTTTCTGTTATCATTGCACTTGTTGTTAATATTCCTAATACAAATATCGCTTTAGCTATCGCTGTAAATTTCATATTCATGTGCTCCAATCTTAATATATTGGATTGCTTTTATTACGTAATTTGAATAATACACATTTATTATAAAGGGCATTGAGACAGGCTGACATTAACACTCGTTTAATTAAACTTAAATCATGGTTAATGAAGTTCTAATTAATATTCAATGGGCATCACTTTCAAGAGCAATGTAAATTTTTAGTATGCTCACTCATAACCTGCGTTATAAAACGTAAAAAAAAGCCTAACGACAAGGTTGTTTTAAATGCGCTCCTTAATGTAAGGTGTACGTATCTATTCAACATTTCATCGTTAAGCTGCTTCAAATTTATTACTTTAGAGTCATTGATTACTTACTTTAAATTTGATTAATAGTCACTGCTATATTTTGAATATCCTTACTATTCAACACATCGCCCATGTGCTCGAATTGCAATTTATCACCTAAATCAATTTCTTGCTTTTCTCCATCTTTCAAATTGAAAGTGATCTTACCGTATTTAGTCGTACCTTTATATAAACCATAATTTTTAACTAAATGTTGTCTAATTTTGAAATCAAGTTCTTTCAGTGAAACTTCTTCTTTATTAATTAAAAATGATTCAATTGATGCATCTAAATTTCCGCCATACACTTTTTTTATAAATAAAGGTGTATTAGTTTCAGAAGATTGGTTATTTTTCTTCGTTACACCACCAACAGTAGATAGTCTACCGTTTGGATCAATTAATTCTTTTACCACAAAGACATTCTGGCCTTCAAGGCCTTCTTTATATTTATCTTTATCTTTTCCTAATAAGAATAATTGGTGATTTTGATTTTCTTGGTTAAAGCGTACAACGTTAGAACCGTTATAATTTTCAACCTTACCACTAATATTACTGAATTCAAAACTTTCTGATGAGTAGTATCGATGTAAGTCTTTAATATCATATAAATGTTGTACTCTCTCTTGCTTTTCTTTTGCTTGCACTGCTTGGCCTTCTGATGTAATCACACCAGTAGTTAATAAGCCTAATGCCAATGTTGCTTTAGCTAACGTTTTTAATTTCACAGTACTATTCTCCCAATCTATTTATAAATTTTGTCTTAATATATTTTTATATGATTAATTCAATTACGTAATACGAACAATCTACTATCATTATATAAGTGAGATACTGCGCTATGAATTAACCTCTTTTTAACTATTTTTGAACCAACGTTAAGTTAGTTAATGAAATCCTAACAGTATTAATTATTTTTTATAACACAATGCTAATTTTTTAACTATTCACACTTTCCCTCAATTTAATTATGTTTTCCACATTGTTTCATGTCACGAAAAGGACAACGCGCGACTATAAGTATCAACCGTTTTTCCAAAAAATTGATCATAAACCCGCTCCTTTTTTCATCATAACAAAACAAAAAAGAAGCTAAGCAATATGTTATCGCTTAACTTCCCTACAATTACTAGTCTGCTTGTCCAAAGATTATTTATATTCTAGCTCAACATTAATTTCTTTGATTTTGGTACCATCTATCGTGTCACCCATGCGATGCGGTTGTAATTTTTTTGTAAGTTCGAAAGTATAAAACTTATCATCTTCCATTTTAACTACAATTTTACCTTTTCTATTGTTAACAGCACCATATAATTTTTCTTCTTCCATCAATTTTTTTCTTAATTTAAAGTCCAACTCTTTTAACGAGATTTCTTCTTTAGTAATTTTAAATTTACTATCTTTAGACTTTTCCGATGATTCATCAATTTTTCTTGTTACTTTAACATCGACTTCTTTACTAAATTCTTTACTATTTGTCTTACTTAAACCACCAATTGAATATTGTCTTCCATTAACAGTTTCCTCCTCGATGACTAAAAATGCATCTTGCTTATCATGCTCACCTTGAGGGTATTTTTCAATATCTTTACCAAGCAAGCCAACAAAATAATCTTTTCGATCCTTCCAAACATATACTCCTTTATCTGTCACTTTCTGTCTATACAAACCATCAAGATTTTTTAACTCTATACTTGGCTTGCTATAGTAGTATTTTAACGATTTATAATTGTGTTGACCTTGAGTTGATTCTGCCGCTTTTACTGTTTGACTTTCTGTTGTTATTACACCAGTAGCTAACAATCCCAATGCTAATGTTGCTTTAGCTATCGTTTTTAATTTCATAGTACTATTCTCCCAATCTATTTAGAAATTTGCTTATAATAATTTTCATATGATTATTTCAATTACGTAATACGAACAATCTACTATCATTATATAAGCGGAATACTAAGCTATGAATTAACCTCATTTTAACTATTCCTGAACCAATGTTAAGCTAATTAATGGAATCCTAACAGCGTTAATCTATTTTTTAAACTTAACGCTAATTTTTTAACTATTCACACTTTCCCTCAATTTAATTATGTTTTCCACATTGTTTCATGTCACTAAAGCGACATCACGCATCTATAAGTATCAACTATTTCCACAAGTTTTGATCATGAACCCGCTTCATTTTCATCTCTCCAACACAAAAAAGAAGCTAAGCAACTTATGTTGCCTAACTCCTCTATACTATCCATATTTTACTATTATCCATATTTCATTGAATTATCTAATGTTGGCTTCTATTTTTTCAATATTTCTACCGTCAATGACATCACTCATGCGATTTGTTTGTAATTTTTTATTAAGTTCAAACGTATAATAGCCGCCATCTTTCATTATCACTTTTATCTTACTATCTTTAGGAAACTTTTTATACAGATCAAAATTTTGAATTAAATACTGTCTCAATTTAAAGTCGAGTTCTTTAAGTGAAATCTCTTCTTTATAAATGTAGTGTACTCTACCGTACGTAGCAATACCGTCACCTTCATCTCTCTTGATTTGAAATCTTGGTGCGTTTATATAATCATAATAAGCGTCTTGATTTTTCTTAGTGACACCACCATATGAAAACACTGTGCCATTACGGTTTTCCGCTTCTTTAACAACAAATATGTCTAATCCCGGATTTTTGCGTGCTTTAAATCTTTCAATATCTTTACCAAATATCTGTACTCTTGTGAATTTTCTATTTTTATCAAAGATAAGGTAATGCTTGCCACCTTTGCTATAACGATAACCAGTAACATTTTTAAGTTCCTTACTTGCACCACTATAGTAATCTCTTAAGTCAAAGATATCTTTTGTCACATTTTCATATTTTGCTTCATGTTCACTCGCATTTACAGTTTGATGCGTTGATGTTATTGTTCCTGTTGCTAAAATACCTAATGCTAAACTTGCTTTCGCAATTGCTGTCATTTTCATAGTTGTATGCTCCATTCGTAATTATTAGATTTGTTCGCTTACGTCTATTGAATCATACAGCTTTATTATAATTGGCGTATTTGACCTTTCACATTAAACCATGTTTAATAATCATTGAATCATTATTAAGTAAATTAAGGAATCTATAATGTTCGTTAAATAAAACTGATTCCGTTGTGATCCACACCCGATAGATAGGGATTTACAGATAAATTCAGGACTCTTCCACGTCATATTTGGACTCATCGAAAATTCGGGTTCTCAAATCATCGAACATAACAAAAGAAGCTAAGCAACATGTAGGCCGTTGTCACTTAACTTCTTGTTTTTCCGATGACAGCTTCTATTTAGAGAATGTCATGATTATTTTATATTCACTTCAATGTTATCAATATTAGTGCCATCTATGACGTCTGCCATGCGATTTTCTTGTAATTTTTTGTGTAATTCAAACGTGTACTTTCCACCGTTTTTCATTTTAATAACAATTTTACCTGAACCAACGTTACCGTACAGATTATGATTTTCAATAAGTTGTTTTCTCAATTTAAAATCAAGTTCTTTCAAGGAAATCTGTTCTTTAGTAATCTTGAATTCTGAAACATCATGAGAGATTGTACCTTTATTATCTTCCTTAGTAATTCTTACTCCTGCTTTGTGATCAACTTTTTTACTATTACTCTTTGTGATACCACCGACAGAATATTTTTCGAGATTGTAATTATTTTCTTCTAAAACGACAAATACATCGACATTCCTATGTACTCCTTCACCATATTTTTTATCATCTTTACCAACTAAAGCAATTTTATATATGAAATAATCTGGGACAACATTCATAAATCTTATTGTCGTCCATTTTTTTAAAATAATACCAATCTCATTTTTAAATTCTAAACTTGGTTTCGTATAATACGCTCTTAAATCTTTAAATTTAGGATTTATTTCTGTTGGTACTTGTTTTGTGGTTGGCGATTGTGGTGGTGATGTGTCTACATTAGACGAAGGTGGTGTTGTCGCGTTTGCTGCTTGTTGCGGTGCTTCCACTTTAGTTGAAGATGGTGTTGTCGCATTTGCTGCTTGTTGCGGTGCTTCCACTTTAGTGGAAGATGGTGTTGTCGCGTTTGCTTCTTGCGTTGTCGTTGTGATTACACCCGTTGTTAAAAGGCCTAGTGCTAAACTTGTTTTAGCAATTGTTGTTATTTTCATAGTTGTATGCTCCATTCGTAATTATTAGATTTGTTCGATTACATTCATTGAATCATACAGCTTTATTATAGATGGCGTATTGCTCCATTCACATTAAACCTTGTTTAACTATATTTGAATCATCGTTAAGTAAATTAAGAAATCCATAATGTTCGTTAAATAAAACTGATTTTGATGTGATTCAACACTTGGCACATTTGAGGATTCGTCACTTTTAAGACATAGAAATGCCACTTTTACAAACAAATGAATATTCGTCTTTTACATCATTACGCATAATAAAAGAAGCTAAGCAACATGTAAACCGTTGTCACTTAACTTCTTGTTTTACCGATGTCAGCTTCTATTTAGAGAACGTCATGATTATTTTATATTCACTTCAATTTTATCAATGTTTGTACCTTCTATGACATCTGCCATACGATGCTCTTGCAGTTTTTTGTGTAATTCAAACGTATACTTCCCACCGTTTTTCATTTTAATAACGATTGTTCCTGAACCCATGTTACCGTAAAGATTATGTTTTTCAATAAGTTGTTTTCTCAATTTAAAATCAAGCTCTTTCAAGGAAATCTCTTCCTTAGTAATCATGTATTCTGAAACATCGCGTGAAATCATACCTTGATTATCTTTTTTAGTAACGCTTAATTCTGCTTTGTGATCAACTTTTTTACTATTAGTCTTCGTGATGCCACCGACAGAATATTTTTTTAATTGATATTTATTGTCTTCTAAAACGATAAATACATCGATATTATCGTAAGGTCCATCTTTATATTTTTTCTCATCTTTTCCAACTAAAGCTATTTTATAGATGAACCTATTTGGAATAACATTCATAAACCTAACCGTCGTCCATGGTTTGAGCAAAAATCCAAACTGCTTTTCAAATTCAAAACTCGGTTTCGTGTAATACGCTCTTAAATCTTCATATTTAGGAGTCATATCTGTTTGTGCTTGTTTTATGGTTGGAGATTGTGGTGTGTCTGATTTAGTAGATTGCATTGGTTGTGGCGTGTTTGTTGATGGAGGTGTTGTCACTTTAGTTTTCGGCGTTGTGGATTCGGTTGTCGTTTGTGATTGTTCTTGTTTAGGCGCTGGCGTTGCTGATATATTAAGCGATTTCTGCTCTTCTTGTTTAGGTTGTGATATTTTTTCTATTTTGGAAGCTGAGGTTTTTTCCTCATTAGTATTTGGTGCCTTTTCGAGTTTAGGCGTGCGTTCTTGTCTTGTGTTAGCTGCTTGTGTTGTCGCTGAATTTGCACCTGCTGTTATGTTTATCATTGCTAATCGCTCTGCTTTAAGCGTTGGTACTTTGTCAACTTTAGTTGATTGTATTTTTTCTGCTTTGACCGATTGCGTCGTTACTGTAATTGCGCCTGTTGTTAAAAGCCCTAGTGCTAAACTGGTTTTAGCAATTGTTTTCATATTCATAATTGTATACTCCAATCTATATTATATTCGATTGTCTTTTTACGTAATTTGAATCATACAACATCATTATAGATGGCGTTCTAAGATAATCACATTAAACCCTTTTTAACAATTATTGAAGTATTATTAAGTAATTTAAGCAAAAAATAATGAGTGATTATGAGGTTAATATAGCGTTTCTATGTGCCTTTGAAATGATTTTTAAGCATTAAAAAGAAGTTAAGCAACGTTTGATCGTCACTTAACCTCTCTATTTCAATTTCAAATTATTTCGTCGTCAAGTATGTGTATTAAGCTTTTCTAACTTTGATTTCAATTCTATCAATATCTGTGACATTGATAACATCGGACATACGGTCTTCTTGTAACTTTTTATCCAATTCAAATGTATACTTTCCATAGTATTTCTTTTTGACGGTAATTTTCCCTGTACTCATTTCACCGTAAAGACCATAATTATCAATAAGGTATTTTCTTAATTTAAAATCAATCTCTTTCAATGACATCGCTTCTTTATCTATTTTAAATGGGAAAAAGTCATAATCATATTCACCAATATGATCTGCTTTAATAACTCTTGCTTCTGCTATTAGGTCGACAGCTTTATCGTTTGCACTCGTGATACCGCCAATGGAGTACTTTGCACCTTCAAATCTCTTATCCTCATTAACGTAAAATATATTAAGATTACGATGTACACCCGTATGATAATGTTGCTTATCTTTGCCAATTAGAGCAAGATTATTAACAGAATTACCATCTATGATATTCATAAATTTAATACTTGGTTGAATGAAACTGATATAACCTGTCACATTTTTATATTCAATACTCGGTTGAGTATAATAAGCTTTTAATTTTTTGCTATTTTCACTTATTACAATAGGTTTCTTTTCGGCATGAACTGGTTTTTCCGTTGTAGTGCTTACACCTGTTGCTAATATTCCTAATAACAAACTTATTTTTGCAATTGATTTCATTTTCATAGTTGTATGCTCCAATCTATTATAATTAGATTGTTTTATTACGTAATTTGAATCATACACCCATATTATAGGAGCTGTATTCGGATATTCACATTAACCTGTTTTTAACTATTCATAAAATATGATTAAGCTATTTAAGCAAAAGATAATGCGTGGTGCGACTGTTTGTGTGAGTTTTAGGTCGTTTTTCCCATCAAAAAAAGAAGCTAAGCAACAGTACGTCGCTTAACTTCCATAGTTTCCATAACAAGCACTATTCAACATAGCACTTTGCTGTTAGAATGTATTATTTAATTTCTACTAGAATTTTTTGTATTTGTCTGCCGTCGATTGACTCACCCATACGTTCTTTTTCAAGTTTTTGACTTAAATCGATTGTATGTGTTGTGCCATCATTCATTGTAATTGTAATTTGACCTTGTTTAAGACCATTTGAATACAAGCCGTGTTGTTTAATCGCACGTTCTCGTAATCTATAATCAAGTTCTTTTAATGAGATGTCTTCTTTAAATATTAAATGATAACCTTTATAAAGATCTTCACTATCATTTTTAATTTCTAAAATTGGTGTATTAATTTGATCAAAATATGATTGTCTATTAGTTTTTGTTACGCCACCAATTGAATGATTATCAGCTTGTCTACCGTATCCTTCTCTAACGACAAATACATCTAAACCTGAGTTATCCCCATCATTCAATTTATCTTTATCAGGACCAACTAATGAAACCTTATTAAATTGACCTCTGTCTATGAACTCGAAAAAGCTTCCTTTTTCATCAGTATATTTAAACCCAGTTACTTTTTTATGTTCAAAACTTGGTCCACTATAATAAAGTTTTAAATCAGCCTCGCTTTGTTGTTTAACTTCTGTTTTCGCTTGTACTGATTGTACATTCGATGTAATTACACCTGTTGCTAACATTCCCAATGCTAAACTTGCTTTTGCTATCGCTTTAAATTTCATAATTTTTAGCCCCAATCTATTTAAATTTGATTTTTCAATTACGTAATATGAACAATCTACCTACATTATATTGAGGCGCTATCCCCTTTCAAATTAAACCTCATTTAACTAAACTTGAATCATTGTTAAGGTAATTAATAAAATACTAACTGTTATTAATCAATTCTTATCCGTCGAGACTCTTTTTTATACAAATCACACTTTATACCATTTTTATTTTAAAAACTGTAAAACTTTCAGACACAAAACAGACATCATATTGTCGTAGTACCTGATTAAAATTTTCAATGATATTAGTGATACACATCAACTAAAACGCGTCATTACGGCATTTTCAACATTAATAATATTTACGTATTTACTATACACGTCGACAATAAATACAGATTACAATTTTTTATAAAATCAAATGTTTTGAAAACCATCGAATAAGTATTATGTTATGTATATAAAGATTAGGAGATGAAGTGAATGAATATTATGTTAACAGGTGCTACAGGTCATTTAGGCACACATATTACAAATCAAGCCATTGCAAATCACATAGATCATTTTCACATTGGTGTTAGAAATGTTGAGAAAGTTCCAGAAGATTGGCGTGGAAAAGTTTCTGTTCGACAATTAGATTATTTTAATCAAGAAAGCATGGTAGAAGCATTTAAAGGAATGGATACCGTTGTGTTTATTCCAAGTATTATTCATCCATCATTCAAACGTATTCCTGAAGTGGAAAATTTAGTATATGCGGCAAAGCAAAGTGGCGTTGCTCATATCATTTTCATAGGTTATTACGCAAATCAGCATAATAATCCATTCCATATGAGTCCTTATTTTGGTTATGCAACACGTCTATTGGCAACAAGTGGCATTGACTATACCTATGTAAGAATGGCAATGTACATGGATCCACTTAAACCATATTTACCAGAATTGATGAATATGCATAAACTGATTTATCCAGCTGGTGATGGTCGTATTAATTATATTACTAGAAATGATATTGCTAGAGGTGTCATTGCTATTATTAAAAATCCAGATACTTGGGGCAAACGCTATTTATTATCAGGCTACAGTTATGATATGAAAGAACTTGCTGCAATTTTATCTGAGGCATCAGGCACAGAAATTAAATATGAGCCCGTTTCATTAGAGACATTCGCAGAAATGTACGATGAACCTAAAGGCTTTGGTGCATTATTGGCATCAATGTACGACGCAGGAGCAAGAGGACTATTAGACCAAGAATCCAATGATTTCCAACAATTAGTCAATGATCAACCACAGACACTGCAATCATTTTTACAAGAAAATATTTAATAATAAAGGAGCGTTACAGTGAATATCATCTCAACAATTTTAATCATATTTGTGGCATTAGAGTTTTTCTATATTATGTACCTTGAAACGATTGCTACAACTTCCAAAAAGACTAGCGAGACATTTAATATAAGCGTCGATAAATTGAAAGACAAAAATATTAACCTACTTTTGAAGAACCAAGGCGTATATAACGGTTTAATCGGAATTTTGCTAATATACGGTTTGTTTATCAGCAGTAATCCAAAAGAAATATGCGCAGCTATTTTAGTGTATATCATTGGCGTTGCTATTTATGGTGGCCTTTCAAGCAATATTAGTATCTTTTTCAAACAAGGTACATTGCCAGTATTGGCACTCATATCAATGCTTTGGTAAATATTGGTGTTTGGGGGTTTGGAGATGTAGTCGGAGGTTTGGAGGATTTGAGCGAATTGGGTGTGGACTTTAGACTCAGAGTATTTCAACCTAATTATTTCAAGCAGAGGTGACAGTAGCGTTGCCTCTGTTTCCTTATAGAAAAATGATTTAATGAAGAAAACCCATATCTGTTTTAATTTTTAGCTGATAAATACTCCATATATTAGAATGGCTACTTTATCTATTGCATCAATCCTTTAAAACAAAAAAACCATGATTTCGAAATTCCCGTATGGTGGGGTTCCTACTCTCATGGATCAGTTAAATAAATATTATCACTATAAGTTTATTATTTCAATATTATTAACAATATATGTAGTCGTAAAAGGAAAGAGGACATGAGAACTTCGGTGTTGATTGGCATTGCATAATGCTTTTAAACAAATAATTTGGTAACAATAAGAAACGATTTACACAAAGGTAATTGTATAGTAAAATTATTTTATAAGACTTTAATTGAATTGTACAAGGAGTGAATATCATGGTACCAGAAGAAAAAGGTTCTATTACTTTGTCAAAAGAAGCAGTTATCATATTTGCAACTGCAAAATTCAAACCATTTCATAATAGAATTAAAAATAACCCCCAAAAAACAAATCCATTTCTTAAATTACATGAAAACAAAAAATCTTAATCACTTTATTTATAGCATTTCTAATCTCAGAAATGCTATAAAGGACAACGCCCTCTTTCATAACTATATAAGTCAAGAAACCAAGACATTTCAAACATCTTTAAACCCTTCAATAGCACATTCCCTAAAACATAAAGCAATAACAATGAACGATCAAAATTCCTTACGTACTTATGATGTGTCAGTGAATCGTCTACACTTAATTGAACAAATTCTATGAGAATAGATATTGTTAAATTAAGAAAGTAGTCAATTTTATTATGACAAAAGAAAGAAGAACATTTAGTTCAGAGTTTAAGTTACAAATGGTTAGATTATATAAAAATGGTAAGCTTAAGAATGAAATTATACGAAAGTATGATTTAAAACCCTCAATTATCTCAAATTCGATAAAACAACACCAAAATACTGGACCCTTCAATCATCAAGATAATTTAAAAAGTGATGAAAAAGAGTTAATAAAATTACGCAAAGAAGTTCAACATTTAAAAATGGAACATGATGTTTTAAAGCAAATTTTAAAGTTGATTTAGAAACTGAACTTTTTAAAGATACATTACTTGAAGATTCTAATTTATCTGATTATATAAAGAACCAACTTCCAACGATATGGAGAGACTAAGAAATAGTTTAAATTTATTTAATTTCAATAAAAACTCATAATAATATTTAAGTAAGTTAGATTGCTTTTAGCATTAGGAATTCGCTTATAATTAGATGTTCAATATAGACTTTTTTACACATACATGAACTATAAAAAGCGAATAAATAGCAGGTCATTGCGAAATTTGCTAAATACAAAATTGATGAGTTCCACCTAATAAAAATTGTTGGTTTTATAGTAACATCTATTTTCGTACCATTCATGTTAATTTCAGTGCTAATAATGCTGATATAAAGAAGAATAAATTGATTAGGAGAACACTATTTAATGTCTAAAAATATCAATCAAGCAAATAGTAAATTAAATACGTCAAACAAAAAACTAAAACAAGCTTATTCAAAATCCGATAGTAAAAACATGAAAGTTATATACATGCCTCATTGGCTAGAGTTTTATTCAATTGCTATACATAGCGATGTTACAAGCAATAAAAAAAGATATTATAAATCATATAGTAGAGGAACAGTGGTATATGTAAAACTAGGGAGTAATATTGGAAGTGAGTTTTCTGGTAATCATTTTTGTGTAATATTAGATAACAAAGACAATAAAGGAAAAGAAACAGTTACAATAGTTCCACTTTCTTCCAAAGGTAATAAAAATTATTTGAAGTTAAACGAATCGGTGCTAAATCTAACAGCAACAGATTTAAAAAAACAGATTATCGATATCAGTAGTAAAGTACAAGCATTAGCCCAAAAATATAGAGAAATTGACATTAAACTTAGCACAGAAGATAAAAAGCTTTTGTCTAACTTAAATCAAAAAGCTAATGAACTGTATAGAGTGATAGGTGTTTATTCCAAGCACAAAGGGAAAGATACATACGTTAATATATCAGCAATTACAACAATAAGCAAAAGACGTATAAGCAAAATAAATGATTCTGATCCTACTGGAACGATAATAATTTCAGAAGATGACATGAATGAAATCGAAAAGCAATTAAAGATAAAGTTCTTTTCTAATTGCATTGTAATATTACATCTGATATAATTGATTTACAAATTCCCGGTAACCATTCCGGCTTCATTCTCTTGAAGAATGACATATTCTCAGCGTTTTAGCTGAAGGTCAGATGATACGTCATCTGGCCTCTTTTTTTATATAAATGCCCTTTAAGTGAAATATACAACAATCTGCAATCAATATTAGACATCACAAAACACACAATAAATTACACAATGTGTTATAAGCCACATGTCACTATTATCGCAGCTAGCTGCGTCACTCAAAACGAATACGGAACGCGTTGGTTATTTCAATCATAATATTACTCTGCAAATACACAGCCCTGTAACCGAGTAAATGGATAGAGATTTGAACAAATGAAAACAATCAACTAATGGAAAGGATAAAATATTATGCACAACAATAATGAATTCAACAAAAAACTGAAAGATTTTATAGGTAGCGATAAACGGATGGCTTTAGTAAAGGGTTATGTTAACGAGTATAAATTAACAACTGTTTTAAGAGCTTTAAATAATTCCGATTACACAAAAGGGACGATACACACTCGTTCAATAGGCAACCTAAAACAAATAGTAGATAATCGAATTATTCCTAAAAATATAACTCAAAACACAATCTTCAAATTGAGTAATTTAACCTTAGAGGTTAACCTCTATGAAAGAAACACAATTTATCACGGAGACTTTGCTATTTACTATCCTGTAGAATCTGCTCTAATAATAGAAACAGATACTCCTAGGCTAATTAATCATATAAATAACAACCCAGTCCAAAAAATATTTATAATAACAACAAATGACTGGAGCTTTAATACACTTGAATTAGAAAAAATAGTAGACGAAACTATAATTTATGATTTAAAACAAGAAGATCCTAAACAATATGAAATTTTATATAAAAATAAACACGGAAAATTGCCTTATTGATGAATTAAAACGCAAACTTAGAACACCTTACCCCTTTTCCGTCCTTATTGTAATTTTCCAACTACTCAAATTAAAAACCACCCGTGCAAACAGGTGGTTTTATTATATATAATTATTCCCACTCAATTGTGCTTGGTGGTTTTGATGTAATGTCATAGACTACGCGGTTAACGTGGTCTACTTCGTTTACGATACGACTTGAAATCTTTTGTAAGACTTCCCAATCGATGCGTGCAAAATCACTTGTCATGCCGTCGATAGATGTTACTGCACGGATACCTACTGTGTGATCATACGTACGGTAGTCTCCCATAACACCTACTGATTGAATGTTTGGTAACACTGTGAAGTATTGCCAAATTTCTCTTTCAAGACCTTCTTCTCTAATCACTTGGCGTAAAATTGCGTCTGATTCTCTAACGATTTCTAGTTTATCTTCAGTAATTTCTCCAAGTACACGAATACCAAGACCAGGTCCTGGGAATGGTTGTCTCCATACTAAATGTTCTGGAATACCTAATTCAATACCTAATTTACGTACCTCATCTTTAAACAATGTATTGATTGGTTCGATTAATTCGAATTCCATGTCTTCTGGTAATCCACCAACATTGTGATGTGATTTGATTGTTTGTGCTGTCTTGGTACCTGATTCGATAACGTCTGTATAAAGTGTTCCTTGCGCAAGGAAGTCTACACCTTTCAGTTTTGATGCTTCATCATCAAATACATATACAAATTCATTACCAATGATTTTACGTTTTTGTTCAGGATCAGAAACACCTTTTAATTTATTCATAAAGCGATCTTTCGCATTAACACGAATAATATTCATGTTGAAACCTTCACCGAATTGTTCCATAACCATGTCGCCTTCACCTTTACGAAGTAAGCCATGGTCTACAAAGATACATGTTAGTTGATCACCTATTGCTTTATGCAATAGTACAGCTACAACAGATGAATCTACGCCGCCACTCATCGCACATAATACACGACGGTCTCCTACGCGTTGACGAATCTTTTCAATTTCGATTTCGATAAAGTTTTCCATTGTCCATTGACCTTTACAATCACAAACACGACGGACAAAATTATTTAATAAATCATTACCATATTCTGTATGACGTACTTCTGGATGGAATTGAACACCATAAATGCGACGTTTCTTATCTTCGATTGCTGCATAGTCTGTACTTGGGCTATCAGCGATAACTTCAAAGCCTTCTGGAATTTCAATAACTTTATCAGAATGACTCATCCAAACAGTTTGTTCTGCTGGTAAGCCAGCGAATAACTCATCTGACTTCGCATTAATGATTGCTTTACCGTATTCACGTTCATTGGCACGTTCAACTTTACCACCTAATAATTTAGTAGTTAATTGCATGCCGTAACAAATACCAAGTACTGGAATTCCTAAATTATATATTTCCGGATCAATTGTAAATGAACCTTCTTCATAAACTGAATTTGGACCACCTGATAAGATAATACCTTTTGGATTCATTTTCTTAATTTCTTCAATTGAAATTTCATGATCGTGTAATTCACTATAAACGCCCATTTCACGAATTCGGCGTGTAATTAATTGGTTGTATTGGCTACCAAAGTCTAAGACAAGGATTAACTCTTGTTCTTTTGCCATTTCCATATTTGTCGTTCTCCTTTATCTTAATTAGAATGAGTAGTTCGGTGATTCTTTCGTAATTTGAATATTATGTGGGTGACTTTCTGCTAAACCAGCAGGGCCCATACGTGTGAATTGTGCTTCTTCGCGTAATTCTCTTAAATCGTGTGAACCAGTATAACCCATACCAGCACGCACACCGCCCATTAATTGGTAAATTGTATCTTGTAACGCACCTTTATATGCCGTACGTCCTTCGATACCTTCAGGAACAAATTTCTTAGGCGCTTTGTCCTCTTGGAAGTAACGGTCGTTTGAACCTTTTTCCATCGCACCTAAAGAGCCCATACCACGGTATACTTTATATTGTCTACCTTGGAAAATTTCTGTTGCGCCTGGACTTTCTTCAGTACCTGCTAATAAGCTACCTAACATAACCGCATGTCCACCAGCAGCTAATGCTTTAATGATATCTCCTGAGAATTTAATACCACCATCAGCAATGATAGCTTTACCATGTTTGCGTGCTTCAGTTGCACAATCATAAATTGCTGTAATTTGTGGTACACCAACACCTGCTACAACACGCGTCGTACAAATTGAACCTGGGCCAATACCAACTTTAACAATGTCTGCACCCGCTTCAAATAAATCTTTTGTTGCTTCTGCAGTTGCTACGTTACCAGCTACTAATGTGATTTCTGGGTAAGTCTTCTTAATATGTTTCACTTGATCGATAACGCCTTTAGAGTGACCATGTGCTGTATCGATAACTAAGACATCCACACCTGCTTCGACTAATTTTTGAGCACGAATATCAGTGTCTTTTGAAATACCGATTGCTGCGGCTACAAGTAGACGACCATGTTCATCTTTTGCTGCATTAGGGAATTCGATAACTTTTTCAATATCTTTAATAGTAATAAGACCTTCTAGACGTCCGTCTTTAACTAATGGTAACTTTTCAATCTTATGTTTTTGGAGAATTTTTTCTGCTTCTTCAAGTGTTGTATTCACTGGAGCTGTAATTAAATTTTCTTGCGTCATTACATCTACAATTTTAATTGAGAAGTCTTCAATAAAACGTAAGTCGCGGTTTGTTAAAATACCTACTAAGTTGCGATCTTCTTTATTATCAACAATTGGTACACCTGAAATACGGTATTTACCCATTAATGCTTCTGCTTCATAAACGCTTTCTTCTGGCGTTAAGAAAAATGGGTTTGAAATGACACCATTTTCTGAGCGTTTTACTTTTTGAACTTCGTCCGCTTGTTCTTCAACGCCCATATTTTTATGAATAACACCTAAACCACCTTGACGAGCCATAGCAATCGCCATTTTAGATTCAGTTACTGTATCCATACCAGCAGAAATAACTGGAATATTTAATTTAACTTTGTCTGATAATTGTACGCTTAAATCAACGTCTTTCGGTAAAATATCAGATTGTGCTGGAATTAATAACACATCATCAAACGTTAATGATTCTTTTGCAAATTTACTTTCCCACATTAAAAACAGCCTCCATTTTTCAAATTAATTAGTTATATTATTTCACATTTTCTTCCGTTTGTTTATACTTTATTCCATTAAAAAAGAAATTAAGAATAATTGCAGAGATTGCGCCTAAAACAATTCCGTTTTGAGTCAACCATGCAAATTGTTCACCTAAACCTTTAAATGCTTGTGGTACAGCGCTTATACCAGTACCTAATCCTACTGATACAGCGATAATTAATAAATTGTTTTGATTTTTAAAATCGATATGTCCTAATATACTAACACCATATGCCATTACCATGCCAAACATAGCTATCATCGCACCACCTAACACAGGTAGCGGTATGATATTTGCTAATGCACCAAGCTTAGGTATACAACCACATATAAGTAATAACACGACCATGCCGTATATAACATTATTTTTCTTAGCGCCGGATAAAGAAACAAGTCCTACATTTTGCGAATAGGCTGTATACGGAAATGAATTGAATATAGAACCTAACACTATCGCTAGACCTTCCGCAGTATAACCTTTACGAAAATCTTTTCTTTCTAACTTCTTACCGGTAATTTCACTTAACGCATGATAGACACCTGTCGACTCAATTAAACTAACGATAGCTACAATAAAGAACACTAACGTCGATGTCACATCAAAGCTAAATCCAGAGAATCTAAACGGCACTGGGATGCCTAACCAACCGGCATGATTGACTTGATTAATATCGACCATCCCAAGTAAGCCAGCACCTATCGTTCCTAAAACGAGTCCAATTAATATGGCAATACTCTTAATAAATCCAGTTGTGAATCTTTGTAAAACAAGAATAATGATTAATGTCATTAAACCTAACAAAATGTTCTTAACATCTCCATAGTCCTTTGCACCTTGACCTCCAGCTAAGTAATTCATTGCTACTGGCATTAAATTGATACCAATGATAGTAACAACACTACCCGTTACTACTGGTGGGAAGAATTTTACAAGATGTGAAAAGAAAGGCGCGATGATAATAACTAATATCCCTGATAAAAATAGCGAACCATAAAGTACATCTATTCCTTTCGTTTGACCAATTAAAATCATGGGCGCAACAGCCGTGAATGTACATCCAAGAACGATTGGTAATCCTGTTCCTGTTACTTTATTGGCTTGTAAAAATGTGGCAACCCCACACATAAATATATCTACTGTAACTAAGTAAGCGATTTGTTCAGGTGTAAACTTCAAACTTGTACCAACAATGATTGGAACTAAGATGGCACCTGCGTACATAGCTAAAAGATGTTGAACACTTAGGATTAAATTTTTCATTATTCTTCTCCCACCAATGTCACTTTGTTTCCTTCTAGTGAAGCAACCTTGCAGAGAGAAGAAACTGTTAAACCTGCTTCTTCTAAACGTTGATGCCCATTTTGGAAACTCTTTTCAACAACAATACCAATACCAGCTGTCTTAGCATTCGCTTGCTGTGCGATATCGTATAATCCTAATGAAGCATCACCATTTGCTAAAAAGTCATCGATGATGAGTACAGTATCTTCTTCTGATAAAAATTCTTTTGAAACAATGACCGTACTTGTTTTATTTTTAGTAAATGAATGAATAGATGTTTCATAATAACCATCCGTCAAAGTGCTAGGTTTTGCTTTTTTCGCAAATAAACATGGCACATCAAAATGCAGTGCAGCCATGATTGCAGGTGCGATACCGGAAGCTTCAATGGTTAAGATTTTAGTAATCCCTTTATCTTTAAATTGCTCGTAAAAAGTGCGACCAACTTCATTCATTAACTTTGCATCAATTTGATGATTTAAAAATCCATCGACTTTTAAAATCTTCTCATCAATGACAACGCCGTCTTCCTTTACTTTTTGTCCTAGTAACTCCACTCTTAAAACCTCCTCAGATTTGTGTGAAACATTTTGCTCTTAAATTGGTGCTAGATACAAAAAAATCCCCAAACTAAATAATAGTTTCAGGGTTTATGAGTGAACGAACATGCATAACGAATTTGTCATGCAATCAATGTAAAAGAAGTTTCATCAAATAAACTGTGACCATCATGTAAAATGATATAAATCACCCACCATGGTTACAATTTAATGGCTGAAGCTACTCCTAGTATTGTGTTGTTACTCATAGTCATGTCGTTCAAGGCAACATGGTAGAAACTTCTAAAGCCATATTCTTTAGATTATATGAGTTTATGTAAATTATTTAACGATAATAGCAAATTTTCGGCATTTTTTCAATAACTGCTTAGGTAATCTTTTAATAGTTTTATAAATGTACAGAGACGTTTAATGCGAATGAAGACTTATAACTTAATAATGTAAGGGTTTTACTTTATAATAAGAAGGGTAAAAGATTAAATAAACAAATTTTTAAAGGGGCGACAACTATGGCAGATATTACTGTAGTAAATGACACTGGCGAATTATACAACGTAATCAATCAAAAGAAATCTGAAGGTTATTTAGAATCAGAGCTAACAATTATTAGTAAAAGTAAATTACACCTAAATGACTTACACGACTCTGAAATCTCCCTTATCTCAACAAGTGGAACATTTAGTGATAGAATGACTAAACTGTTAACAGGAGAAGATGGTGAACATGCAGTTTTATCACGCTACAACTTAGCGCCTGATGAATTAGAAAAATATAAACAACTTATTTTAGACGATAAAATGTTAGTTGTAGCGGTTCGTGACAAATCATCACATCAAGAAGTGCATGAAAATAATTCAGCTTATGAAGAGATTGATATTACACATTTTGCTGAAGCATCTAAAGGTCCCAAAGCTTAGTTATCACACTGAATTCAAAATGAGATTACTGTACTGTCTAATTTAAGATAGTGCAGTTTTTTATACCATTTAAAAGTTTATGAACAGTCTTTTACAGCAGGCGATTATGCTATAATATTATTTAAATTGGGGAGGTGTTCTTATGGAATTTAAAACCATTCAATCTGTCAAAGATCCACATTACAACGAAGCACTTAAACTATACGATACTAAGTTAAATTTATCTTTAACTGAAGATAAACGTATCATCAAACGCTCATTAGAAAACAACAAAACCGAAAACGATTATGTCTTTATCGTAGGCTTAGAAAACGATGTTGTTGTCAGTCTAGCAACTGCACATTATGAAGCCACAACCAATTCAGCATTTTTAATTTATTTATTCGCAAAAGACCTACCCAACCATGATGAGTTAATGACGCAAACATTACATCAAATTGAACATGAACTAAACTTATTATCAAACCTTGTTCATTCTAGAAGTATTAACTTTTTAATGATGGAAGTCCCTAAAGAACCTGCAGATTTAACACAAGATAACGGCCTCATTATTGAACACCGTAGACAGTTTTTATACGAACATCAATTTGAAAGACAAACTGAAATTGATTACATTCATCCAACTAATGATGGTCACACTAAAAAAGTGGACTTATTTTTAAAGAAAAATATTAAACTGACAAAGGATATCTACGGTACAAGTGTTAAATCAAATTATATTTTGAAGTATGTATTTGCCAATGGTATCGCACGTGAAATTATTTATGCTTTATTAGAAGAAATGGATTTACGTAAACCATTTTAAACAAACTTGAAATCACTAACAATAACGTTTAAACTATGTATGAAGCAAGACTGACGTTTCACTGCCCGTAGACAAACGTCAGTATACATAAAGTATATGCAGAAAGGACTTTAAAGTATGTTAACTAAAGAATTTGCACAACGCGTAGAACTAAGTGAGAAGCAAGTACGTAAAATTGTTCAACATTTAGAAGAACGTGGTTACCAACTAAGCAAGACTGAATATCGTGGTCGTGAAGCAACTGATTTCAAAGAAGAAGATATCGAGCTTTTCAAAGACATTGCCGACAAAGTAAAACAAACAAATAGTTATGATCTAGCGTTTGATGAATTAGAAAAAGAAAAAGACTTCCTGCAAGTCATTGTCAAAAACGATGACAAAAACTTACCTACTAATCAAAATGTCGCTCAATTAGTAGAAGATTTACGCCTAGAAATCCAGAAAATGCGCGAAGAACGTCACCTACTTGGTCAAATGATGAATCAAGTACATCAGCAACAACAAGAATTAAAAGAACTTCAAAATCAACTTACATCTAAAATCGATTCAAATAGCGAATCCTTAAAAGCTATCCAAACATCACAAGAGGCTATCCAAGAAGCACAAGCATCTCAAGCTAAAGTATTGGCTGAATCAACAAATAAAGTTGAAAAGAATGCTGTTACTGAAGATAAAGCTGACAGTAAAGATTCGAAGGTTGCTGGAGTGAATACGTCAACAGACGCTAAGACGGATACTAAAGCAGACAATGCAGGCGATGGCACTACTACTAAAGTAGATAAAGAGGATCAAATTTCTGCAACTGAAGCAATTGAAAAAGCCAGCGTTGAGCAGTCTAAAAATGGCAATGCAGCTGAGACTTCAAATAAAGAAGCTACAATAGATGCAGAAGCGCAACATGATGCTGAACAACAAGTAGCAGAAGCCCATGCAGAAGCTTCTAAACAAGCTACTTCGAACGATTCATCGGAAGCGAAAGCAGAAAATGACAGCACAGCTTCACAGTCAGAAATGTCAGAACCAAAACCTCAAGAAGAGAAAAAAGGTTTCTTCGCACGTTTATTCAACCTGTAAACTTGTGATTTGAACACAAATTTAATACTCAATTCATAAAACCTGAAACAAGCTGATATACTCCATTCAATATCTACTTTGAAGAGAGCATATCAAACTAATTTGTTTCAGGTTTTTCAATTATTCATTATGATTAATATTGAATTTTGAATAAATTTTTATAGTATGTTACTTTTAAATGGGATGGCTCCTGTGTATTCCTAAATAGATTCATCTTAATAAGCCCATTCAATTTAAATGTTTGGCTGTGTTAGTAAATGACGAATCACACAAGGGCACACTCATATTCACATTTACTACAAACGCCTTTTTTCTCAAACAAAAATATTTGTTTACGGTAGCTTTTGAACTACCACCTGCACACACGAACCCTCAAAAGATGCTAATTTTGATTCGACAGAATTTTTTACAACGTGTTTGTTCGAAGCGTCTTTTCAAGGTTGATCATTTATTATCTTTTTATTCAATAAATATGAGGTTAGCAATTTTTATCAAACCGTCATAGCCACATCTCGATTCAAGGATGCATTTGTTTTCTCATATCTTATCTCTTATGACAGTGCACGATATATATCTTTTCCAAATATTCATCACTTTTTTCCTGTTAAAATCATTTCTATTATTAACGCTGTAATGACAACTTATTTAATTTATTGCATTTAATGCCCTGCTTCATTTTCAAATATCAACTTTAATCGACTAGGTCATAACACTATTAACCCTTTTCACCTTTCTCTACTAAATTCAAAACGATTTGTTTACAAATTCCCTTATGCCAACGGTCGAATTTCATCATGTTTACATTTAATTGCAAATGCCCTCTTGAAATATTTTAAAATTAATATTATTCTTAGCATACTAGTCGGAATTATATTCAAAAATTTGAGGAGTGACGTTCATGAATGCTTTTCTTACACTGATTAATATTATCGTATTGGTGATTTTCATCGTAATATTGCACATGATGGCTCGCAAACATATATCTTTTGCGAAACGTGTGTTTACAGCTTTAGGTATCGGCATTGTATTTGGCGTGTTATTACATCTTGTCTATGGAACACATTCGAATGTTATTACATCAACAAGTGACTGGTTCAACATTGTCGGACAAGGTTACGTTGCATTGTTGCAAATGATTGTGATGCCTTTAATTTTCATTTCTATTGTCGCTGCATTCACTAAAATTCAAATCGGAGAAAAGTTTGCTAAAATTGGTAGTCTCATTTTTATCTTTTTAATTGGCACTGTCACCATTGCTGCAATTGTTGGTGTTGTGTATGCCTTGGTGTTTGGTTTAGATGCATCAACAATTAATCTTGGTAACGCTGAACAAGCACGTGGAAGCGAAATTGCTAAACAAGCGAAAGATTTAACAGCACATACGTTACCACAACAAATTTTGGAATTATTGCCTAAAAATCCATTCTTAGATTTCACTGGACAACGTGCAACTTCCACGATTGCTGTCGTGATATTTGCTTCGTTTATAGGATTTGCTTATTTACGCGTAGCACGCAAACAACCTGATCATGGTGAATTGCTTAAGAGTGCGATTGACGCTATCTATTCACTAGTAATGGCGATTGTGACGTTCGTCTTACGTTTAACGCCATACGGTGTATTAGCAATTATGGCCAACACGTTATCGACAAGTGACTTTGGTGCCATTTGGACTTTAGGAAAATTCTTAATCGCATCGTACGCTGCATTAATTACGATGTATATCATTCACTTAGTTATTTTAAGTCTGTTAGGTATTAGCCCAATTCGCTATGTTAAAAAGACTTTGGAAGTATTAATCTTTGCATTCACATCACGCTCAAGCGCGGGTGCCTTACCGCTAAATGTACAAACACAAACAAGACGTCTAGGCGTGCCGGAGGGTATTGCCAATTTCGCTGCAACATTTGGATTGTCGATTGGACAAAATGGTTGTGCAGGTATTTACCCTGCAATGCTTGCAATTATGGTCGCACCCGTCGCTAATGTAGAAATTGATTTACAATTTATTGTAACGTTAATCGCTGTCGTGATTATTAGTTCATTCGGCGTTGCTGGCGTCGGGGGCGGAGCTACATTTGCATCCATATTGGTGTTGTCAACGTTAAACTTGCCAGTCGCTTTAGCCGGCGTGCTCATCTCCGTTGAACCATTGATTGACATGGGTAGAACAGCATTAAACGTGAACGATTCAATGCTAGCTGGTACAGGTACCGCCAAGTTAACTAAACATTGGGATAAAGATACTTTCGATTCAAATGATAATGCTGCATTAACTTCACACTAATTCATTGCAAGAAATACCCGCCCCCTCTAGCTATACTTATCATTTTAAGCTAGAGGGGGCGGGTTATTTTGGTATCTTGCTATCGCTGTATTAAGCCTGATTTTTGCAATTGTTCTAACATATCTAATCTTGCTTTGTTTCCTAGGAACATCTCAATTTGCTGCGACCATGTTTCTTTGCGATTCCCGTTTGTACGTTGATTATAGTACTCGCTGATTGTCTGGTCGTAATCTGCCATTTGTGCATACTGTGTTTCCTTATCAGCATGATACTTATTATGATGGAAGACATGGTCAAATGGTAAGCGTGGCTTGGCTGCACCATTTTCGTCATCTGCGGGTTCCCCTACTGCCATACCAAATACCGGGAAGACATAGTCAGGTAAGTCTAAAATTTCTCGAACTCGTTCAACATCATTTCTTAATGATCCTAAAAAGACAATGCCATACCCCATATCTTCAGCAGTTACCGCAATATTTTCGGCAACTAATGCTGCATCGATTGCACCTACTAGCAAACCTTCCGTTGAACCATATGCATTTTCCATATCAGTTTCAGCATGTTGATCAACTAAATGATGACGATAATAATCAATAACAAAGACGAATAAATAGCCATTTTCTACAACATAAGGTTGTCCAGAAACTTCTCGTAAATTTTCTTTAATCTTCTCATCGTCGATACCAATAATTGAGTATGCTTGCAGGAAACTTGACGTCGAAGCGCTTTGTCCAGCTTCTACCAATTTCTTAACAACGTCTTCACTTAAAGGTTTATTCTTAAATTTTCTAACAGAATGATGCTTTTTCACAAGATTATATACATGTTCTGACACGTTACCCACTCCTCGATACTTTACAATTAATTTAAAATCTTCATATTGCAATTGTACACGTCCAAACTTTTTTATAGCAATTATTTGCTTATAAGTTAATAATTGAACTTTTTAAAATATTGTCTCATACTTTAAAAATCCAGTTTCTCACTCATTACCTTCATCCATCTCGAACAAATATTCTCACACCATTATCAATAAGGTTGACTTAGTTGAGAATACAAATCTTCTTTTTTACATTTTTTACATTAAAATCAAGATATTAAATATAGACACAACCTTTTAAATCATCAACTACAAAATCCATTATCAAAGCACTTTATATTATCTTTCTTTATTTTAAAAGTAATCATTCACTTTACAAAGTTATCCAGTTGACTATTCTGGATCAAAATGTAATAATGCTAACTAAGAGATTAGAATTATTATAATTAAGCGCAATCAATTGATAGTTCTAATTCATACTTAAATTCTTAGGAGGAAGATATTTATGTCATTAATTAACAAAGAAATCTTACCATTTACAGCGCAAGCTTTCGATCCAAAAAAAGATCAATTTAAAGAAGTTACACAAGAAGATTTAAAAGGTTCTTGGAGCGTAGTATGCTTCTATCCTGCTGACTTCTCATTCGTTTGTCCAACTGAATTAGAAGACTTACAAAACCAATATGAAGAATTACAAAAATTAGGCGTAAATGTATTCTCAGTATCAACTGATACTCACTTCGTACACAAAGCATGGCATGACCATTCAGATGCAATTAGCAAAATCACTTACACTATGATTGGTGACCCATCACAAACAATCACTCGTAATTTTGATGTATTAGATGAAGCTACTGGTTTAGCTCAACGTGGTACATTCATTATCGACCCAGACGGTGTTGTACAAGCATCTGAAATTAACGCTGACGGAATTGGCCGTGACGCTAGTACATTAGCTCACAAAATCAAAGCAGCTCAATATGTTCGTAAAAACCCTGGCGAAGTATGCCCAGCTAAATGGGAAGAAGGCGCTAAAACATTGCAACCTGGTTTAGATTTAGTAGGTAAAATCTAAGGAGGCATTACAACCATGCTTAATGCTGATTTAAAACAACAACTTAAACAACTATTAGAACTAATGGAGGGCAACGTTGAATTCGTTGCCAGCCTTGGTTCAGATGATAAATCCAAAGAACTTAAAGATTTGTTGACAGAAATTACTGATATGTCACCTAGACTATCTCTTTCTGAAAAATCTTTAAAACGTACACCAAGTTTCTCAGTCAATCGTCCTGGCGAAGAAACAGGTGTAACATTTGCAGGTATTCCATTAGGTCACGAGTTTAACTCACTTGTTTTAGCAATTTTACAGGTTAGTGGTCGTGCACCTAAAGAAAAACAGTCAATCATTGACCAAATTAAAAAATTAGAAGGTTCATTCCATTTTGAAACATTCATTAGTTTAACGTGTCAAAAATGTCCTGATGTCGTTCAAGCACTTAACTTAATGAGTGTGATCAACCCTAACATCACGCATTCTATGATTGATGGTGCAGTGTTCCGTGAAGAATCTGAAAACATCATGGCAGTCCCTGCTGTCTTTTTAAATGGCGAAGAATTTGGCAATGGTCGTATGACAATCCAAGATATTCTTTCGAAACTAGGCAGTACGGCAGATGCATCTGAGTTTGAAAATAAAGAACCTTATGATGTCTTAATCGTTGGTGGTGGTCCTGCTAGTGGTAGTGCAGCGATTTACACAGCACGTAAAGGTTTACGTACTGGTATAGTTGCTGATCGTATCGGTGGCCAAGTTAATGATACTGCTGGTATTGAGAACTTCATTACTGTTAAAGAAACAACTGGTTCTGAATTTTCTTCTAACTTAGCAGCGCACATTGATCAATATGACATTGATGCAATGACAGGTATACGTGCTACAGATATCGAAAAGACTGACGAAGCAATTAAAGTTACGTTAGAAAACGGTGCTGTCTTAGAAAGTAAAACAGTCATTATTGCTACTGGTGCAGGTTGGCGTAATCTAAACATTCCAGGTGAAGAGCAATTGATTAATAAAGGTGTTGCATTCTGCCCTCACTGTGACGGACCTCTATTTGAAAATAAAGACGTAGCAGTTATCGGTGGCGGTAACTCTGGGGTTGAAGCAGCAATTGACCTTGCTGGTATCGTTAATCATGTTACATTATTCGAATTCGCTAGCGAATTAAAAGCAGACAACGTGTTACAAGATCGTTTACGTTCTTTATCAAATGTTGATATCAAAACAAATGCCAAAACTACTGAAGTTGTCGGAGAAGACCATGTTACAGGTATACGTTACGAAGACATGAGCACCGGCGAAGAACATCTACTTAACTTAGATGGTATCTTTGTTCAAATTGGTTTACTTCCAAACACATCATGGTTAAACGATGCTGTTGAATTAAACGAACGTGGTGAAATTGTGATTGATCGTAACAATAATACGAATGTTCCTGGAATATTTGCTGCTGGCGATGTCACAGATCAGAAGAACAAACAAATTATCATTTCAATGGGCGCTGGTGCAAATGCAGCATTAAATGCCTTTGACTATATTATCAGAAACTAAAGTTTCATTCATTTCACTGACAGTATCTTACATTTGTTAAGATGCTGTTATTTTTTTATCCCGACATAAAATCATGTTATGATAAACTTAATATATACAACGAGATGTGCGATAATGCTTAAAGTATGTACCTCTCGCAAACAAATCAATATGAAAAATGATATTGAGAAAGAAAAGTATGTGAACGAAATTATTATGCTTTTACGTACGATACCTACGTCTAAATTAGTACAACCAATTATGCAGTTATTTATAGATAAAGCTATCCTTAACAACGTCCAAAATGATGCATTATTGATAGAAAAAGCAACTCATGCACGTAATCATTTACGTCTATGGTCATTGCAAGGTCATCGTGACATTCCAAACTAATTCAATGTTACTCTATTAAACATGAATACATATTTTTTCAATTAAAGATAAACTAAGGAGTTATATTACATTATGAAAAAGAGATTACTACTAAGTACATTTTTAGCATCGACATTAATTCTTACAGGTTGCGCGTCCGATCAATCTGATAACGAAGATCATCATACAAGTACTGGCATCCATGCACCTAAAAGCGCTAAAAAATTAGAAACAAAAGATATCTTTAACTCAGATAAGAAAAATAGTGATATTAGTGATGCAGAGATGAAGCAAGCTATAGAAAAGTATTTGTCTGTAAATAGCGATATACTTGATAACAAATATATTATGCAACATAAACTAGATAAACAAATTGACAGTCAAACAAAAGTGACTGAAAAACAAGCAGAAACACTTAGCCACTTATCTAACTTAGCTGTTAAAAACGATTTGCATTTCAAGAAATTTGTCACTGAAAACAATATTCCTAAAGAATATAAGAAACCCGTTGAATTAATGATGAATTACTTCAAAGCTTTAAATAGTACAATCGCCAATGTTGATGAAGATATTGAAAAGCTTAGCTATCAACCGCAAAATAAAATCAATGTTGTCGACGTGCCAACAAAATATGCCGGTGATGTTAATAAAAAGCAACAAGATAAAATTAAAGATTTCTTAAAATCTAAAGGTATCAAGAGTGATGTTATCGATAAATAACTGAAAGCCATCATTGCGAAATGTAACACATCATTACATGAGTTTTAATTCATGACAATTCTTTATCTTTAAAAGTGACTAATCAATTTAGCTAAAGTCATCATTTGGGCATCAAGCAGCATATTACTGTTTGATGCCTTTTTAATTGCCTTAAATTCTCTATCTATGCCAAAATTCCCATTAGTTGACGCATTTGACTATATACCTAACATATTCCATACTTATATTGACTCTATAAACAAAGGATGATCATGATGAAAGTTCGAATTACTTTTATTATTTTAGCAATTTTATCGACGATTGTTTGCTTGTTCTTAGCAGCAATGCATCCAACAGGACCAAACACAGTAACTTTTGAACAGCCATATTTATTCACCCTCAACATCATTATAATGGTATTAGTCGCATTACCTTCACTTGTTTTAGCTATATATGATTATATGAGTTTTAGAATTTCTTCTGCTATTTTACAATTTCTAGGGGCTATCTCTTGGTTCTTTTTATCATTGATGTTATCGCTCACACAATTTACACCTTTTACATTAGCGTCATTTATAACTTCAATTATTTTGTTCACAAGCACAATTATCACATTAGCCATTGGTGGTAAGTCTGTTGAAAAGAATGATTCCCCTTAAATTCCAAATGAAAAAAAGGTTCTGAAGGCCGCTATAAAACACAGTTTTTCAGAACCTCTATACTTCTATTCAATGATATATGGTTTGCAATTTTCTACCTTTAAATCCACAGCTTCTGCCCTTGAAACTTTGTTAAAATAAACCATCAAACAACGAATGACAACTTGATGTGCAACAATGACAATATCATCTTTTTGTGTATCTTCATTGACAACATGATTCATAAAATGTTCTACGCGTTGATATACATCTTCATAACTTTCTCCTTCAGGCGCTTTTTGTGAAAAACTATGACGAAAGTCTTTAAAGTTTGGATCATTGAAATATTTTTCATATTTCGGATTCGCACTGATTTCATCTTTATATTCACCCTCAAATACGCCAAGTGAACGTTCTCTTAATAGAGGGGTAGTCGTTGATGCAATGTCATATGGAAAAATATGTTCAAACGTTTGCTGTGTTCTTAATAAGTCTGAAACATATACATGTTTAATCTGTTTCTCTTTAAAATAATCACATAAATCGTCTGCACTTTTTGTGCCAGTATCCGTTAACGGCACATCTAATTGTCCACAAAAATAAGATCGAAAATGTTTATTATCATAATTCGATTTTGATTCGCCATGTCTAACTAAATAAATCGTCATAATATTACTCCTTACCTTATGTATTTCATATCTACCATAACACTTTGACTACTAATTCGATATCAATCTTAATATTCTATTCTAAAAAAAGAATTAATTCATATTTTAAATTAATGACTCTAAAAATAGTATTGTCTTTAATCAAGTGATGTGTTACTATATGGGTGTAGTTCTTAAATGACTACACAGTCTTTTATATTCATGAACATAATACTCCTGGATGGCGCAACCCAACGTCATCCTTTTTTTATTTGTCAAATACTCGCTTTTTTATTTCCAAAATTTCCTCATATTAATTTATTACTTTTTAATCCTATCTTATCTACATTTTCAAATATTATAATACATATTGACCATTTTCACGCAAATAAAAAAGATGACAACTGAATGCCATCTTTATTTCAATTTCCAATTGAATTTTTTTATTATTTACGCATAGCTCTTAAAATTAACGTTACGATTGCAATTAAGATAATTGAACCAATTAATGCTGGCAAGATGTAAATACTTCCTAATTCAGGACCCCATTGTCCGAATAGTTTGCCACCTACCCATGATCCAATAATACCTGCGATAATATTGCCTAAAATACCACCTGGGATATCTTTACCCATAATAGCACCAGCAGCCCATCCAATTAAGCCACCGACAATTAACATTCCAATAAATCCAAACATAATTTTCAGTCTCCTTTTTCTATTTATTTTGCGTTATTCTAAGTAGTACCCCTTATTTACAATTCTAAAACAAATTCAAATTATTTTTATCCAAATATTTTTAAAAGTAGTAATTGAATATCAATTTTATTCAATGTAGCTATCGTTATTTAAAGTCTCGGTACTGGCAATATCATATACATTTACATTATTTTTTCTGCCGAATTCATAGCTTGATTATTTTATGTTATAGGACTAGAATATACACATATTATTAGAGCATCTTTGAATTTTAAATCAAGAAGCGAGGTTAATGAACAATGAATATGCATATTTTATATAACTTACGAACTAAACATAATTTAGAAATTGACGAATTAGCACAGCAATTAAATGAGAAATATGGTACTAAATATGAAGCACATCAAATTTGGGAATGGGAGAATCATCACCATGAACCTAAATTTAAAGATGCCATGCATTTAGCTGACTTCTTTGATGCCCCATATGAAATGTTTTTAGAAAGTAAGGTTAAAGAATATCAGAAACATTTAGAAGAAGTCGATATTCGCATGGATAAATAGATGCAAATAAACCCTCACAACACGTTTGGCATATATCCTTTCAAATCTATACTGGATATATTACATTACGTTGTGAGGGTATTTTATTAATTAATATGAATTAAGACATTTTACAAGCGTTAATGCAACGAATCTTTTTAGTGATCTTGCTCACTCTTTAATACTTTACCGTTCTTAGCATCAACAGTAACTTCTTGTTTTTTATTACCTTTTTTCAAATCGATATTGTAAACAAGTTTGCCATCATCTTTTTCAAGTGACCATTCTTTAATATCACCATCAAATTCTTTTTGTCCTTCTTTAATGGCTTTTTTGTAATCTATAGCATCGCTATATTTAAAGTTATCATTTTCATTCATTGTATCTTCTTTTTCAGTCTTTTTGTTAATCACTTTTTTATTTTTATCAGCAACAAGTACTTCTGACTCTTCACCAGATTTTTGTTGCGTCACTTTATAAGCCCATTCACCATTAGAATTTTCAAATGAAATTCCTTTTAACTTTTGACCTTTGTAAGTTTCTTCAGCTTTTTTTACAGCATCTTCTGGGCTTGTTTTAACATCTTTTAATGCAATAACATCTTTTGTTGTATTAGTGTCTTGATTAGTATTTGATTCTGTTGATTTTGTTTCATCTTTTGGAGTATCATTGCCACATGCAGTAAGCACCACCGCTGACATTGATAACACTGCTAATGATTTTAATTTCATAATATCACTCTCTCTTCCTATTTTTGAAACTCATAACAAAAGCTTATATGCTATATAGATTGTATTACCCCTTGTTTTTAATTTTATTCATAATTATTACAAATATTTTTAAATTAATCGTCATGCGTTACTTTCGTTCGTACTACTTTTATAAATGAACCATGTAATATAAGCATGCTATTATCGACTCAGTTTGTCTAATGCTTTCTTTGGTACTTCTTCCTTTTCAACTTCTTCAAAAGTTTCTACGTGATGACCTTTATGTGTAATTTTCAAGTATCTATGCGGTTTAACATCAAATGTAGCAGTATACATTAATTGCGTCTCTTTCCCTTCTTTATTAAAAGCACTTTGACTATAACTTCGGAGTTGATCATCCATTCTAGTAGACACCTCTGTTGTTTTAACATAAGAAACATCTTCCTTTACTAATGGGTTAAATTGATCTGTTATACCATGAGAGTCTATTGTTTTTAAAATGAATAAAGCAGCATAAGCGCCAATGATAGTAAGTGCAAGATATGTTATTGTTTTTAAAATCGTTTTCAAAAGATCACCTCTGACAAAATATAAAATAGGATGCCTCTGAAAACAACTTACATAATTGTAATTAAAGTGTAAGTATTAGGAGAAAATGATGGTATTTGAATCTGAAAGATACGAATCATTTTTAAACTAAGTTATTTTATAGAGACTTTATTATGGAATTGAAAGAAGTTAATTTTAAGGTTGTCGAATGTAAAAACATATTGATTAACCATAAAAGAGAAATTATTTTTGTAGATTTCGGCATAAAAGTCATTAAAGAATTTTCTATATGATGGTGCTAATCATAACAAAGAAAGCTAGGCACCTATAGATACCTAACTTTCAAAGTATTAGCGATAAAACACTATATATACTAATTTAACTTAATTTCAAACTTGTTCAATGTCATTAACACTTTTCACAAGTTTGAAAGTTACATTTTTTATATCGGCTGTATTAATTTTTACATTTTCCCTATCTTTTTGTAGCTCTTTATGCGACTCTAATGTATATTTACCGCCATCTTTTGTATTTATGACGATGTTACCTTTAGGCAAATGTTCTCCCATATATAAGCCATAAGAAATATGAGCAAATCTTATGATATGATCCAATTCTTTTAAAGTGACAACTTCTTTATTAAGGGTAATGTTCCTCTTAGGTGTATACACTCTATCAGCAACTCTGTATGTTCCTTCTAAATGTATACGAACTTGATTTTCATTTAAAGGTCTCTCTGAATAAACCCAATTCCTAGATTTATTAGATTTTCCATTTATTGTACCCTTGCTGTATCTATCGTACAGTTTTTTAACCAAAGCTTTTTCTGAATTATTTGGTACTTCTTCAACTTTTTGGAATTGTTTATCTTGTACACTTGGGGAATTTTGTGTTGACGCGTCTGCATTTGGATATATTCCAAATGTTCCCCCATAGATGATACCTAGCGATAGAATAGATTTTAATACGATTGAATTTTTTGAGTCATATTTTTTGAACATATTTAATTACCTCCTTGATGTAAAGCTTTTATTTGCTACAATTATAAAAATAATAGACGTGTTCATGAATTAAATTCATCTTAACTCTTGATTAACTTTAATTTTCTATCACTTTGTCTTTAATAACTATAAATCGTCTACACATAATTGGACAAAATCTATGCGAATAGAATTTGTTAATTTAAAATAGTAAGCAATTCAAAGTTATATGTGTAATAGATAAAATAGATATCCCTATAGTGATGCGTTACTAGCTAAACGTAATAACACTTTAGAAGATAATGAAGATAAGGAGTTACTGGATTGTTTCGACTATGTAATTAAGTATAAAAATATCCAACGACAAAACGTAATTATAAAATGGTAAAAGCTATGGTACAGTTTCAAATTGCTAATGGCATGCGTATCGGTGAGCTACTTGCAATAAAGAGAGAAAATATAAACTATGAAGATAAAACGCTAGATATCGACGGTAAAGTTAATTGGGAAACTGAAAAAAGACGGAAGCATTCGGAGTAAAAGAGACAACTAGAACAAGTAACAGCTATAGGGCTATAGGCCTCACTATCCATAGCATCGACTTACTAAGAACACTTATGCTTGTAATGATAAGTTTATTAATATAGGGTACATATTCACAAATGCAGCTGGTGGCCCTATCGACTCGAACAAAATTAGCAACATTATTAAAGGGGGGCGCTGATATTAGTTCTATTAAGAAACCTATAACAACGCATACATTACATCATTCGCATATATCTACACTTGCTCAATTAGGTATTAACTTAAAAGCAATGCAAGAGCATGTAGGTCATTCAGATTATAAAAAAATCTAGAGATATACACACATGTTACTAATCAGATGGCGAAAGATATGATGAATAAATTTGAACGATTGGGGAGTTAAAATTGGAAAAAGATGATACACTAGCAGAAATTAAGCCTATGCTCAATTTTGATGAGCAAATAGCGAAATTAAAACAGATGAATATATTTTTTAATATTATTGACACCGAAAAAGCAAATGAAATTCTTAGAAAAAATAATTACTTCTTCAAACTAGCTTATTTCCGAAAAAATTTCGAAAAAAAGAATGGCGGCTATTTCATAGAATTTGCTTATTTATCAGATTTAGCAACTATAGATATGAAATTAAGATACACAATGTTGCATTTAACTTTAGATATTGAACATAGTTTAAAGTGTCTAGTCTTAAAACTAATAACAGAAAATAACCAAGAAGATGGTTATAAAATAATAGATGAGTTCTTATGTATTGATAAATCATATAGCAATTCAAATTTTGACACAAATTCAAGAACACCAGAAGAAGTTATGGAAACCAAAATCAAAAATAAAAACGAAATATTCAAGCATATGAATAAACGAGGACAACTACCCGAGAAGTTGAATAAATACTATCAAAATCCACCCGCATGGGTTTGCATTGAATTCATGCAACTAGGTCAATTCGTTTCGTTTCTCAACTTCTATTACAAGAAGTACAATGACGAAGAATTGAGAGTTGCTAATATTTTAATGCCTTTAGTTAAAAATATAAGAAACAAATCAGCTCATAACCAACCCATCATAGCAAATCTAAATTATGACAGTAGATCACCTCAATATTTATTTGAAAAAGGGAATAATATAGGCATATCTAGAAACATGTTCGGAATAAAAAATTTCATAGATACTTTCGCTACGCTAGAATTACATAATCAAGTTTGTAGTAATGCAATTATCCAAGCAAGATATCACGATTTGGACCAACTTCAAAAGCGATATAAAAGAAACGAAAGCTATTATAATAATGCATTAGCTATCAAAAGATTTTTTATAGCTTTAGATAAAATTATTGACTTCAACAGACCAAAAGTATAAACTATCTAGTGAGGAAAGAGACTTATAGGTCTCGCGAGTTATTTTAATTCGTATGCAAGAAAAAGAAGAGCTATGCATTTTATTTAAAATGCGTAGTTCTTTTTTTATGCATCTAAATTCATATTATTTTTGCAATATAAACATATCTTTGTGCAAATTCCGAACACAAAACATTCACATCATCCTTTTTTGCCCTTTTTCTATACCCCAAAACACAAAAAGCCCCGTAAGCCTATGCCTACGGGGTTTGACAATAAATTATATATTATTGTTCTTCTTTAACATATGGTAATAATGCCATATGACGAGAACGTTTGATAGCTGTAGTCAACATACGTTGATATTTAGCTGAAGTACCAGTTACACGACGTGGTAAAATTTTACCGCGTTCTGAGATAAAACGTTTTAATAATTCAGTGTCTTTGTAGTCGATATGTGTAATACCATTTGCTGTGAAATAGCATACTTTTTTACGACGACGTCCGCCTCTTCTTGGTCCACCTGCCATGATTGTGTGCCTCCTTTGATAATTTTTTCGCTTTAATTTCGTTAATTTTTATTAGAATGGTAAGTCATCATCACTTATATCAATCGGTCCGTTTGCATTTGCAAATGGATTATCAGATTGTTTCGTGTTTGATGAATTATTGTACGAATTGTTTTGTCCTGATTGTTGACCACCGAATCCTTGACCGTAATCTTGGAATTCATTTTGTTGACGTTGGCCACCATTTTGTTGCGCATTTTTAGGTTCAAGGAATTGAACACTATCACACACAACTTCAGTAACAAACACACGACGACCTTCTTGATTTTCATAATTACGGGATTGTAAGCGACCATCTACACCAGCTAAACTACCTTTAGATAAATAGTTATTTACATTATCTGCTTGTCTTCTAAAAACAACACAGTTAATAAAATCTGCTTCGCGCTCCCCTTGAGCATTCGTGAACGTACGATTTACTGCAAGAGTGAATGTCGCTACACTCACACCTGAGGGAGTGGTTCTGTATTCCGGATCTTTCGTTAAACGACCTACTAATACAACTCTATTTAGCATTTAAACGCCCCCTCTAATTATTACTTGTCTTCGTCTTCACGAATAACCATGTAACGAATGATATCGTCACTGATTTTAGCTAGACGTTGGAATTCGTCAGTAGCTTTGTTGTTATCAGATTTAACACGTACGATGTTGTAGAAGCCATCTTTGAAATCATTGATTTCATAAGCTAGGCGACGTTTACCCCAGTCTTTTGCTTCTAAAACTTCTGCACCTTCAGTAGCTAAGATGCCGTTGAAACGTTCAACTAACGCTTTTTTAGCATCTTCCTCAATGTTTGGGCGTACGATGTACATAACTTCATATGTTCTCATTTTATATTTGCACCTCCTTGTGGTCTATACGGCTTATCAATCTTAAAACAGATAAGCAAGGAATAATTTTCATTACTCACAATAAAGAATTATATCATGCGCCATTACTTTTTACAATAATAATTCAAACTACTCTTCATATCATTTTTGACATTAATTCATTTGAAATTTTCTATGATATTTTTAAAAATACACTTCACAAAAGCGAACACGTGTTCTATAATAGTTGTGAGGTGGTAAGGAATGAATTTAAATATTGATTGGTCTAAAGATTTTCAAGAATTCCAAGAGATACTTAATAGTGGCATTCATCCTGAATGGCTTTATTGTGCAAAGGCTAATCTTGTTTTAGAGCCTGCTTATACTGGCGAAGGCAAACAATTTTTCAGCACTCAAGATATTATTAACGCGAGTAAAATTATTCCATTCTTTTAATAAATTATACGCATAATTAAAAGAGGCGAACAATTGATTCCGCCTCTTCTCCATATATACTATTTAATTAACTTCACTCTATCGTTTATACATTAAATCTGAAATGAACGATATCACCATCTTGCATAATATATTCTTTACCTTCTAATCGTTGTCTGCCCGCTTCTTTAGCGCCACTTTCGCCACCATATTGTACATAGTCGTCATAACTTGTTACTTCGGCACGGATAAATCCACGTTCAAAATCAGTATGAATGATACCAGCACATTGAGGTGCAGTCATACCTTGTTTAAATGTCCAAGCACGTACTTCTTGCACACCAGCAGTAAAATATGTTGATAATCCTAATAATTCATAAGTTGTTCTAATTAATCGATCTAATCCTGGTTCTTCGATACCTAAATCTTCTAAGAACATTTCTTTATCTTCATCATCTAATGTAGCAATTTCTTCTTCAATTTTTGCACTAATAACAATCACTTCAGAGTCTTCTTGCGCTGCATATTCACGAATCGCTTTTACTTTATCATTATCATCATCACCAATTTCATCTTCACCAACATTAGCGATATAAAGCATTTTTTTAGAAGTCAGTAATTGCGCTTGATTCACCCATTTTTGATCTTCTTCATTAAAGTCAATACTACGAGCGGGTTTACCATTTTCTAAAGCTTCTTTAATAGTTGTTAAAATACGTACTTCCATTTCAGCAGTCTTATCTTTTTGACGTGCTAATTTTTCAATTCTAGGCAAACGTTTCTCAACAGATTCTAAGTCCGCTAGTACTAATTCCATATTAATAACTTCAATATCATCAATAGGGTCTACTCGACCAGCAACATGAGTTACGTTATCATCATCAAATGCACGAACGACCTGACAAATCGCATCTACTTCTCTAATATGTGATAAGAATTTATTACCTAACCCTTCTCCCTTTGAAGCACCTTTCACAATACCAGCGATATCTGTAAATTCAAATGTAGTCGGCAATGTCTTTTTAGGTTGAACCATTTCTTCTAATTTAAGTAATCTAGCATCTGGCACTTCTACTATCCCTACATTAGGATCAATCGTAGCGAATGGATAGTTCGCTGCTAAAGCACCTGCTTTTGTTATTGCATTAAATAATGTTGATTTACCAACGTTTGGCAATCCAACGATACCTGCTGTTAAAGCCATTAATCATTCTCCTATCTTTGTGTATCATCATGAGATTCGATGATTTTTTTAAGTTTTTTATCAAACGTTTGACGTGGAATCATAATACTTCTTTGACAATTTTCACATTTAATTCTTATGTCTGCACCCATTCTAATAATCTTAAAACGGTTTGTTCCACACGCATGTTGTTTTTTCATTTCTACTATATCATTTATTCCATATTTTGACGCCATTAAATATGACCTCCATGTATTATAAACTACTAAACACCGTTTTCACTATGATTATAAGCAGTCATAATTGGTTGAGGTGTTTTAATACCTTCTTGTAAAAACATTTTTTGTACTTCTTTGCGAATAATTCGAGCTCCAGCAAATCCTTCACCTGGAATTGTTTCTGCAGATATTCTCAATATTACTCTTGTATCTTCAATAGCATCAATACCAATAACAACCGGATCACTAACAAATAAGTAATATTTACTACGTAAAGAAGTAAATAGTTTGTTTAGTTTTTTATCAACATTATCAATGTTTTCTTCGACAGACACTGGAATTTTAACGATAGCTGTACCATTTGTAATTGAGTAGTTCGTTATTTCACCCATACTACTATTTGGTAAAATTGTTAATTCTCCTGAAATTGTATTGATTCGTGTTGAACGAAGTCCTATTGATTTAACCGTTCCCTCTGCCACAGTCGTACCACCATTGTTTATTTTAACATAATCACCTACATCAAATTGACTTTCAAATATAATGAAAAATCCAGTAATAACGTCTTTAACAATGGTTTGAGCACCAAAACCTACTGCTAAACCTACGACACCAGCACTTGCAATAACACCTTCAACACTAATGCCAAATTTACTTAAAATCGTCGTAATAACTATAAACCAAACGATATACTTCACTACATTTTGAACAAGAGATATTAAAGTTTTAGAGCGCTTTTTGTTACTCTTTTTACTCTTATTTTGAATCTTAAATCCCTGTTCAATCATTTTATTCAGTATTTTAATAACTATGAGGGCTACGATAATATAAATAACAATCATAGCGATTTTAGTTGCAATGTTTTCATATGTTTCTATTTTTGTTAATGGCTCAAATAGAGATGAAATAATATTCATGACTTGATTCATGATAAGCGTTACTCCCTTCTATATGATATATCAATATTGTATTCATATTTTTATATACTTCCAACCTACGAAAGTCTCAATATATCTAGAATCAAATGTTCACTGATTACAATTTATTTACACTTGCACAAAGAGTTATTATATAAAATTGTGTAACTATTTACCATACCTACGATTTAATTGTTCAATTATTCTTAGAAAATCTTCTTGTGAATCAAACTCAAATGAGATTTTACCAACCGATTTTTTTATTGATATATCTACTTTGGTACCATACTGTTCTCGCAACTGTCGTTCTTGTTGCTTTATAAATTTAGGCTTAGTTATATCTACTTTGTCTGTTTCCGACTTTGACGAAACATTTTTTAATTCATTAACATGGTTTTCTAAATATCTAACACTCCACTTTTCTTTAACAACCCGTTTCGCTAACCTAAGCATTTGTTGTTCATCTTTAATTGCCAATAACGTTCGTCCATGTGCACTTGTCAGTCGCCCATCTTTTACCATGTCAGCAATCTTTTTCGGCAAATGTAATAACCTCAACATATTCGCTATATACGGGCGCGACTTACTCAATCGCTTCGCTACTTCTTGTTGTGTAATTTTCAAATCTGTCATCAAACGTTGATAACTTTCAGCTTCTTCAATCGCATTTAAGTCTTCTCGTTGTAAATTTTCGATGACCGCCAGTTCCATCATATCTTCATCTGTTAAATCTTTGATAATCGCTGATACGTATTTTAGACCAGCAATTTTCGAAGCTCTAAACCTTCTTTCACCAACTACAATGTAATAACCTTGAACTGTTTTTCTAAGCACAATTGGTTGCAAAATTCCATATTGCTTAATTGAATCTGCCAAATCATTTAAATGATTTTCATCGAAAGTTTTTCGGGGCTGATACGGATTCGGTTTGATATCCGATATATCTATTTGCTTAATTTGTTCATCTTTTGTTTTAGTAATACGTTGATCTTCACTTTTTGACAATTCACTCACATCACTTTTTATTTGATAACAACAGTTAAATATATTTTATGTATTCTAAATGAGTCAGACAACCATTAACCACACTTTATTTAAAAAATAATTCATTTTTCAACTTCAAGATACCAATTACAATTTCACAAACAAATTAACTTTTAAATCAAAATTTTCTGAATAATTGTTGACAAATCTTTTTTTACTCTGTAAGCTAATTAATATCTTATAACAGTTTAATGAAACGTAAACACAATAAAGAGGAAAGTAAAACACACCCTGCTTATACAGAGAGTCTTTAGTAGCTGAGAGAAGATTTTGAAAGCGTGTTTGAAAATGGCCTTGGAGTGTTGATGCCAATATGAGGTGTCTACGGGTTCGCCCGTTATAGCGATACAGTATTAACATTGATGTTAAATGGCGTACTGGATTCTTTACGCACGATTTTTTGTTAATAAGTATGGGATAGCACATTACTATATCCTTACTTACTGACTTTAATTGTGATAATTGTTCAGTAAGCATATTTACTTTTAATGCGTACTGAATAAGGTTATTTCAGCGATGGAATAACAAATAAAGGTGGTACCGCGAAACATAAGCTTTCGTCCTTTTTATCCGATTCATTCGGGTACGAAGGACGGAAGCTTTTTTTATTTTTTCTTATAGGAGGGTCTTAATATGAAGGATACACAGTTAGCCCAAATCACATTAACCGATGATTCAACCGGTGCTATAGCGAATCCAATCCATTTATCTACTGCCTACAAGCATCCAAAACTAGGACAATCGACAGGTTTTGATTATACACGTACTAAAAATCCTACACGCTCAACATTTGAAACCTGTTTTGCCAAACTCGAACATGGTATTGCATCATTCGCTACATCAAGTGGAATGTCAGCCATTCAATTAATATGTAATTTATTTAAACCACACGATGAAATTTTAGTTTCATTCGATTTATACGGCGGCACATTTAGATTATTTGAATTTTATGAGCAACAATACAATATCAAATTTAAGTACGTTGATTTTACAGATTATGAACAAGTTGAAAAAGAAATCACTGATAAAACAGTTGCATTATTCATTGAACCAATATCTAACCCACAAATGATTGCTATTGATGTAAAGCCATACTATCAACTTTGTAAAGCTAAAGGCTTATTGTCAATTATCGACAATACTTTTTTAACACCTTATCTTTCAACACCACTAGCAGAAGGTGCTGATATAGTCTTACATTCAGCCACGAAATATATTGGCGGACATAACGATGTACTAGCAGGTGTCGTAACCGTCAAAGATGAATCACTCGCGCAACAGTTGTTTGATTTTCACAACATGACTGGCGCAACACTTTCACCAATAGATAGTTATTTGTTGTTACGTGGACTTAAAACTTTGCATTTACGCATTGAGCGTGCGCAATCAAACGCTAGAAAACTTGCTAAAAAATGTCAGTCACTTCAAGCAATTGACGAAGTACTATATAGCGGGCAAACTGGCATGCTTAGTTTAAGACTTAACAAGGCCTATAGCGTCGCTAAATTATTAGAAAATTTAGACATTTGCATTTTTGCAGAAAGTTTAGGAGGTACTGAAACATTAGTGACCTTCCCTTACACCCAAACACATGTTGATATGCCAGATGCTGAAAAAGATAAACGTGGCATTGATGAGTATTTAATCCGCTTATCACTAGGTGTTGAAAATTATGAAGACATCGAACGCGATATCATCCAAGCATTAGATAAAGCTCAGATTGGAGAGATTGTATGACACTTTCAAAAGAGACAGAAGTGATATTCGATTGGCGTAGAGGTGTGGAATATCATTCAGCTAACCCACCACTCTATGATTCTTCAACATTCCATCAAACAAGTCTTGGTGGCGATGTTAAATATGATTATGCACGAAGTGGCAACCCTAACCGTGAACTTTTAGAAGAGAAGTTAGCACGATTAGAACAGGGAAAATTCGCTTTTGCTTTTGCATCAGGTATTGCTGCTATTTCAGCAGTACTTTTGACTTTCAAATCTGGTGATCATGTCATCTTACCCGATGATGTATATGGCGGTACTTTTCGCCTCACTGAGCAAATTTTGAATCGATTTAATATTGAATTTACAACCGTAGATACTACCAAGCTCGAACAAATCGAGGGTGCCATTCAATCAAACACAAAATTAATTTATATCGAAACACCATCGAATCCCTGTTTTAAAATTACTGATATCAAAGCTGTTTCTAAAATAGCCGAAAAGCATGAACTACTGGTAGCTGTGGACAATACATTTATGACACCGTTAGGTCAATCACCTTTATTACTTGGCGCTGATATTGTCATTCATAGTGCTACAAAATTTTTAAGTGGACATAGCGATTTAATTGCTGGTGCTGTCATAACTAATAATGAGGCAATTAGTGACGCTCTTTATTTAATACAAAATGGTACAGGCAATATGTTATCTGCTCAGGATAGCTGGACACTTGCTAAACATTTAAAAACTTTTCCAATCAGATTTAAACAATCTGTCGAAAACGCTCAAAAAATCGTGTCATTTTTAATAAAGCAAGATGAAATTTCAGAAGTTTATTATCCGGGACTCACTACTGCTCATTTAGAACAAGCTAAAAATGGCGGTGCCGTTATTGGCTTTCGTTTAGCTGATGAGTCTAAAGCACAACAATTTGTCGATGCACTGACATTACCACTCGTTTCAGTGAGTCTGGGCGGTGTTGAAACGATCCTTTCACATCCAGCAACAATGTCTCACGCTGCACTACCTGAAGAAGTGAGACAAGAACGTGGTATCACTTTCGGTCTATTCCGATTAAGTGTTGGTCTCGAAGATCCTGATGAACTCATTGCAGACATCAAATACGCATTAAAGGAGGCATTCAATGAGTCAATTCCTCACACAATTGAAAGATAATGTTTTAGTAGCTGATGGCGCTATTGGAACCATTTTATACTCTGAAGGATTAGACACCTGTCCAGAAGCATATAATCTTAGCCATCCAGATAAAGTTGAACGTATCCATCGTTCATATATCGAAGCTGGTGCTGATGTCATTCAAACCAATACTTATGGTGCAAATTTTGAAAAGTTAAAACGATTCGGTCTTGAAGATAAAGTTAAAGCTATACATCAAGCCGCCGTACGCATTGCAAAAAAAGCAGCAAATAAAGATACGTATATATTAGGCACAGTTGGTGGGTTTAGAGGTATCAAACAAGAGGATATCAGCTTACAAACTATTCTTTATCATACTGAAATTCAAATAGACACCTTAATTGAAGAAGGCGTTGACGCGCTACTTTTCGAAACGTATTACGACCTAGAAGAGTTAACAAATGTCATTTCACGAACGAGAAAGAAATACGACATTCCAATCATTGCTCAATTAACCGCTTCAAACACAAATTACTTAGTTAATGGTCAGGCAATCAATGAAGGATTAAAACAACTCGTTCAATGTGGTGCCAACATCGTGGGACTCAATTGTCATCATGGCCCGCACCATATGCAAGAGTCTTTCACACATATTGAATTACCAGAGCACGCATACTTATCTTGCTATCCAAATGCCAGCTTATTAGATATTGAAAATAGTGAATTTAAGTATAGTGACAATGCACAATATTTCGGCCAAGTTGCTCAAAATTTAATTCACGAAGGTGTTCGTTTAATTGGTGGTTGCTGTGGTACAACGCCAGAGCACATCAAATTTATTAAAGAATCTATTCAGACACTTAAACCTGTTAATGACAAAAAAGTGATTCCGATACCAACGAAAGCACTTTTCAATCCATCTCAAAATAAAGTTAGACAATCATTAACATCTAAGGTTCAAGAACGTCCAACCGTTATTATCGAATTGGATACACCGAAACATTTAGACACGGATAGATTTTTTGAAAATATCGCTAAACTTGACAAAGCTAATGTAGATGCGGTAACACTCGCAGATAATTCATTGGCAACTGTCAGAATTAGCAACATTGCTGCTGCAAGCTTAATTAAACAATATTACAATATTGAACCACTCGTACATATTACATGTCGAGACCGAAACTTAATCGGCTTGCAGTCCCATTTACTTGGATTATCGCTCATTGGCGTTAACGAAATATTAGCCATAACTGGTGATCCTTCAAAAGTTGGTCACTTACCAGGTGCAACCAATGTCTATGATGTTAATTCTAAAGGATTAACTGAACTCGCTCTAAGATTTAATCAAGGTATTAACACTGACGGTGATGCGCTGAAGAAACGTACACACTTCAACATCGCTGGCGCCTTTAATCCTAATGTTCGAAAATTAGATGGTGCCGTCAAAAGATTAGAGAAAAAGATAGAAAGCGGAATGTCTTATTTTATAACACAACCCGTGTACAGCAAAGAGAAAATCATTGAAATTTACCATGCCACTAAGCACTTGAACAAACCATTTTTCATAGGCATTATGCCTATCGCAAGTTACAAAAACGCACTCTTTTTGCATAATGAAGTGCCAGGAATCAAGATGTCAGATGAAATTTTACAACAATTTGAAGCAGTTAAAGATGATAACGCCAAAACACGAGAGCTAAGTCTTAAGCTTTCAAAGGATTTAATCGATACTGTTCATGAATATTTTAATGGTTTATACATTATCACACCGTTTCAAAATGTCGAAGATTCATTAGAACTTGCAGCATACTCAAAATCTATTACTGCTCACAAGGAGGCAATATTATGACAACAATTAAAACATCAAACTTAGGATTCCCAAGATTAGGTAGAAAAAGAGAATGGAAAAAAGCCATCGAAAGTTATTGGGCAAAGAAGATTTCTAAGGAAGAATTAGATCAAACATTAACTGATCTACATAAAGAAAATTTATTATTACAAAAGTACTATCACTTAGATAGCATCCCTGTTGGTGATTTCTCTTTATATGACCATATATTAGATACGTCATTATTATTCAACATCATCCCTGAACGTTTCCAAGGAAGAACTATTGATGATGATTTATTATTTGATATTGCTCGCGGTAATAAAGACCATGTTGCAAGTGCACTTATAAAATGGTTTAACACTAACTATCATTACATCGTACCTGAATGGGACAATGTTGAGCCTAAAGTGAGTCGCAACGTATTATTAGATCGCTTTAAATATGCCCAATCTTTAAACGTTAACGCTCACCCTGTCATTGTTGGTCCGATTACTTTTGTTAAATTATCAAAAGGCGGTCACCAAACTTTTGAAGAAAAAGTTAAAACGTTATTACCACTTTATAAAGAAGTGTTTGAATCATTAATTGATGCAGGTGCTGAGTACATTCAAGTTGATGAGCCAATCTTAGTTACAGACGACAGCGAAAGCTATGAAAATATTACACGTGAAGCTTATGACTATTTCGAAAAAGCTGGTGTTGCTAAAAAATTAGTCATTCAAACATACTTTGAACGTGCACATCTTAAATTCTTAAGTTCTTTACCTGTTGGTGGTTTAGGTTTAGACTTTGTCCATGATAATGGCTATAACCTTAAACAAATTGAAGCTGGAGATTTTGATAAATCAAAAACATTATACGCTGGAATTATTGATGGTCGTAATGTGTGGGCAAGTGACATTGAAGCTAAAAAAGTCTTAATCGATAAATTGTTAGCACACACTAATGAACTTGTCATTCAACCATCATCTTCATTATTACATGTTCCAGTATCTTTAGATGATGAAACATTAGATACAAGTGTTGGCGAAGGCTTAAGCTTTGCAACTGAAAAATTAGACGAATTAGATGCATTGCGTCGCCTATTTAATCAAAACGATAGTGTTAAATATGATAAATTAAAAGCACGTTATGAGCGTTTCCAAAATCAATCATTCAAAAACTTAGATTATGATTTCGAAAGCGTGCGTACTTCAAGACAATCACCATTCGCGCAACGTATTGAACAACAACAAAAACGTTTGAACTTACCGGATTTACCAACAACAACTATTGGATCATTCCCACAAAGCCGAGAAGTTCGAAAATACCGTGCAGATTGGAAGAACAAACGCATTACAGACGAAGCATATGAAACATTCTTAAAAAATGAAATTGCTCGATGGATTAAAATTCAAGAAGACATCGGCTTAGATGTATTAGTTCACGGTGAATTTGAACGTAATGACATGGTTGAATTCTTCGGAGAAAAATTACAAGGTTTCTTAGTAACTAAATTCGGTTGGGTGCAATCATATGGTTCACGCGCCGTAAAACCACCAATCATTTATGGTGATGTAAAATGGACAGCGCCTTTAACTGTTGATGAAACAGTTTATGCACAAAGCTTAACAGATAAACCAGTTAAAGGTATGTTAACTGGACCTGTAACAATTCTAAACTGGTCATTTGAACGTGTTGATTTACCACGTAAAGTCGTTCAAGATCAAATTGCTTTAGCAATCAACGAAGAAGTATTAGCACTTGAAGCTGCAGGAATCAAAGTTATCCAAGTTGACGAACCTGCATTACGTGAAGGCTTACCATTACGCTCTGAATATCACGAACAATATCTTAAAGATGCTGTTTTATCATTTAAACTTGCAACGTCTTCAGTTCGTGATGAAACTCAAATCCATACACATATGTGTTATTCTCAATTCGGTCAAATCATTCATGCTATTCATGACTTAGATGCTGATGTTATTTCAATTGAAACATCTCGTAGCCATGGTGATTTAATTAAAGACTTTGAAGATATTAATTATGATTTAGGTATTGGTCTAGGTGTATATGATATTCATAGTCCACGTATTCCAACAAAAGAAGAAATTACTACAGCAATCAATCGTTCACTACAACAAATCGACCGCTCATTATTCTGGGTAAACCCTGACTGTGGTTTGAAAACGCGAAAAGAAGAAGAAGTTAAAGATGCATTGACTGTGCTTGTGAATGCTGTTAAAGCTAAACGCCAAGAATAATCGCAGCATTTATCATATAATAAACTAAAAACGGGTGATTTTATGACACAATATCCTTTATGGCAACAATTAAATACTTTAAAACAAGCAACTTGGGTTGATTTAACGCATACGTTCGATCCGGAAATACCACGTTTTAGTGAGTTTGAAAAAGGCGAAGTTTCAACTTTATTCACGGTTAAAGATCATGGTTTCTATGTGCAACGTTGGAATATTGTAACGCAATATGGTACTCACATTGATGCACCAATTCACTTTGTCGAGAATAAACGTTATTTAGAAGACATTGATTTAAAAGAATTGGTATTGCCGTTAATTGTATTAGACTGTTCAACAGAAGTAGCGAACAACAATGATTTCATCGTAACACGTGCGCATATAGAAGCATGGGAAAAAGAGCATGGTACTATTGAACCTGGCACTTTTGTTGCACTTCGTACCGATTGGTCAAAACGTTGGCCTAATATTGAAACGTTTGAAAACAAAGATGCGAACGGACAACAACATGCACCGGGTTGGGGATTAGATGCTTTGAAGTACTTAATTGAAGAACGTCGTGTTGAAGCTGTTGGTCATGAAACATTCGATACCGATGCATCTGTGGACGTTGTAAAAAATGGTGATTTAGTTGGCGAACGTTATATTCTTGGTCAGGATAAATACCAAGTCGAGTTATTAACTAATTTAGATCAATTACCAACTCGTGGCGCCATCATTTACGCTATCAGCCCTAAACCAAAAGATGCACCTGGGTTCCCTGTTAGAGCATTTGCAATTAAACCATCAAATGACTAATATTACCCAATAAATCCATAAACAAATAAAAACAGGTTATGCCAACATGTAATTAATACTGTTGTGATAACCTGTTTTCTTATTATTTATACTTTGATACAACTGCAGCGATAGCTTGACCGCCACCAATACACAATGATGTTAAACCAGTTTCAACTTCATCATTCAGTTGATGCAATAATGTCACTAAAACTCTAGCACCAGATGCACCAATAGGGTGTCCTAATGCAATAGCGCCACCTTTAACATTCACCTTTTCAGGAGGTAATTTTAATTCACGATCAACAGCTAATGATTGTGCTGCAAATGCTTCATTTAATTCAAATACATCAATATCGCTTAATTCTTTTTTACTACGTTTCAAAGCCTTTTCTACAGCGCCAACTGGTGCAATACCCATAATAGAAGGATCTACGCCATGACTTCCAAAGCCATCAAGCACTGCCAATGGTTCGATATTTAATTCTTTAGCTTTGTCTTCTGACATGACTAACATCATCGCAGCACCATCATTGATTCCTGATGCATTACCTGCTGTAACTGTCCCGTCTTTTTTGAAAGCTGGTCTTAAGCGACTTAATTTTTCGACTGATACATTTTCACGTACACCTTCATCCTTAGTGACTAAGATTGGTTCACCTTTACGTTGAGGAATCGATACTGGAACTATTTCACTATCAAATTCACCATTTTGCTGTGCACGTACTGCTTTTTGTTGTGAGTTTACAGCAAATGTATCTTGTTCTTCTCTTGAAATACCATATTGCTCTACTAAATTTTCAGCAGTAATACCCATATGATATTGATTAAATACATCTGTTAAACCATCATATACCATGCTATCAACCATTGATTGATGTCCCATTTTAAAACCAAAGCGACTGTTGTTGACAAGCATTGGTGACTGAGACATATTCTCCATACCGCCAGCTAGCACGATGTCATTTTCACCAGTCACAATAGATTGATATGCTAATTGAATCGACTTTAACCCAGAACCACATACTTTATTCACTGTAAATGCAGGTACTGTTTCTGGCAAGCCACCTTTCATAGCAGCAATTCGTGCTGGATTTTGTCCTTGTCCTGCTTGTAGTACGTTACCGATGATAACTTCATCAATCTCACTTGGATTCAAACCCGTCTCTTTAATAATATGTTCTATTAAAGTCGCACCTAAATCATAGGCTGGCACGTCTTTAAACGCACCTCCAAAAACGCCAATAGGTGTCCTGTATGCTGCTGCTAATACGACTCTCGTCATGTCATATTCATCTCCTTATGATATATACAATTTTATTACTAATACGTCTAATGAACCAATACGCCACTAACATCCAATTTATGAAACCAATTGCTACGTATGTTACATTTTCATTCTTGTTATGCATTTAACAAATCATATTATACAATGATGTAATTTGTTTGGGCAATCGGAAACGTAAACGGTTTCACTTTAACATTTCACACTCTTAAATATGCTCTATCATCCTCATCTATAGTACAAAATTATGCTTTGATTTACCACAAATTATCATTAATCATTTCGCGTAATGACTCTAATTAAATTCTATCTATCATTGCATCGCTATTCACAGCTGGTTTCACCATCAATTTCTCATCAATTTTTTATTACCATGACGTCTCCAGTCAAATATTAAATCGCTGATGATTGTTAATTCCGCAATTACCTTGCAGTCACCTCTCCTTCCACTTCATCGCCAAATCTGCCCCTATTCACTAGAAAAAATAAATAGTATACTTAGTAAATTAATTACACATCTTAAAGGAGTTAAAATTTTATGGTTAATGCATTAACACCAAAACATTTAGCTGAAAAGCGTGCAGGATTCCATGAGTTGTTCTTTGATTTAATTTTCGTCTATGCCATTCAAAAAATTGCACATGTGATTTTAACAACACAAAATGGTTCCATTTCAGCTGATTTATTTTTCAAATACATCGTCATGAGTTTGTTCTTATGGTTAATGTGGTCTCATCAAACATTTTTTACAAATCGATTTGGTCAAGTTACATTCAAAGACGTCTCGTTTATGATGTTTAATATGTTCATCATGGTCTTCCTATCTAACAGCCTATATCCGGACTTTGAAAAGACATTCTTCCCATTCTTCTTATGCGTGGCAATTATGTATTTAAGTATCGGATTACAGTATTTATTACATATACGTACAGGGTTAGATTATGGCGATAAGCGTACATGTCAAGCTTTTGCGAGCGTAGCCTTTGTGATTTCATTTTTATCATTTCTATCATTAGTACTACCACAAAGTATCCATTACATCCCTGGATTTTTAGGCGTATTCATTGCAGCGACAGGACTTATTCCATTTCAGAAATATCTTGTATTATCACCTGTTAATATGATGCATTTAGTAGAACGTTTTTCGTTACTAACAATTATTATCTTTGGCGAGGTACTGGTTGGTTTAGCTTCGTCATCATTTAGCATTGATCATTTTAGTTACATTTATATATTCCAATTTATGATTTTAATTAGTCTTTTCGGTGTATATTGGATCATTACTGAAAATTACATTAATCATAAATTGTCATCTATCGGTTTCCGTTTATCGTATACGCATCTATTAATCAATATCGCTTTAGGTGTGATTAATGCTGCAATTGTTTTTAGTAATAACAATAAACTAAATGACTTGTTTGAAATTAATATGATGTATATCAGTGTTTTAATATTCTATATTGGATTATGGTTAATCACGCCTTATTTCCATAATGAACTGACAAACGCAAAATATATTTCTTCTTCACTAGGCATACTTGTAGTATCATATATCATCAGCCTTATCTTTAAGGGGCATGACCAAGTAATGATTATCTCGGTATCCGTTGCGACTTTCTGCATCATGCTGATTTATTTTAAAAATCAACGTCTACGTAATAAACATGAATAAATAGTATTCACCTCGGTCAAAGTATTTGAACTGAATCCAAAAGTGTCGAACTTCACATTATACTTTTGTGACAATCATCAGTTATGATACATGATCGAGTTTTTATATTTCCGAGGAAATCATTGGCATATACCATCATCAATTGATACACGCAAATAAATTTCAGCAACATACTCAATGATATATACACGTTAATCCTCACTATAAAAGGATGCAATTCCCACACAACCTAATCTTCTAAAAACAAATGATATGATATAGAGATGTCACCTCAACCTATCATCCCGCATTTCATTCCACAACACCAAAAAGAGCAGATGATAATCGTATTGATTTATCACCTGCTCTAAATATTATTTCAAGGACTAGCTTCACATCAAGAATATTGATTATAGTTCTTGTTTGTTAAAAATTTTAATAGACAATATATAAGAAACGCTCGTTATAACTATACCAATGACCGCATATGCTATGACAACTAGCCATCCTTCAGTGCTAATTTTTTCAAATTCTAATGCAGATGCACCACTAACCATACCATATATAAAGAAAAAGACCACGAAAGAAATAAGTAGTAGTATAGATGCACATATCATAATGACATTAGAGTTTTCAGCGCCAAATTTAAATGTCAATGGGAAAATGATAGAGTATGCCCCTATGATACCAAAACTCATTAAACCTGACATAATACCAATCATCACACTTTGGGTCACGATTGTAGTCACAACTAATCCAATCATTAAACTTGCACCGAATAAGATTAAATAAAAGGCAAAGTATGACTTAATATAATCATTACGTTTAACCGGTAAAGTAGATACATAATACATCCATCTTGAGTCTTTTTCATGTTTAATATTATCAGTAATGGGTGTGATTAACATAACCCCAGCCATTGCCGAACTCATCAACGGATTAAATACTGCAAAGTATCCCGCAGCTATGATAGCGACTATAAAATAAATATATGTTTGCTTTCTCGTTGCATAAAAACTACTTAGGAACATACCTTTCATTATACTTCACCTCGCATTATGATTTTCGTAGCGTCATCAATGTGTTTTAAAGGTTCTGCATTTTTAATTTCTGCATAATCTTTAACTAAAATTTGATATTTCCCCTTTGACAATCTAGAAGCAATGATTAAATGCTTAGGAATTTCAACATCTTTATCTCCTGTCGTAACAATTCCATATTGTGCTAAAAGTATATCTTTCTGTTCAGTTAAAATCATTCGTCCATCTTTCATAAACACTAATTTATCAGCTAAATGTTCTATATCTTCAGAAATATGCGATGATATTAAGATGCCTCCACCTTGAGCGACAAAATCTTCTAATAGTTCCATTACTTCTTCTCGTCCAGAAACATCCATACCTGCAGTTGCTTCATCTAAGATTAATAACTTCACATCATGAGAAAGCGCAATTGTTAAAGCTATCTTCATTCGCATCCCTCTTGAAAAAGTTTTAATTTTAGTTTGTAGTGGTAACTCGAAATATTTGATTAAATCAAAGAATTTTTGACTATTCCAAGTCATATAAATAGATTGAAATACTTTATCAATATCTTTAATAGTCAATTTATTAGGCACTCTCAAATCATCAAACACTACACCTATGTGTTCTTTATATTCGACATCATCCACGGTATGTTCTTCTCCAAAAAATGTGATACTACCGTTATCTTTATGTCGATTGCCTACTAGAATATTAATTAATGTCGATTTACCCGAGCCATTTTTCCCGATTAATCCTACTGTCTCATTAGTAGCAATCGTTAAAGATGCATCTTGTAATTTAAAATCCGAATCTTTGTATTGTTTGTTCACACGATCTACGTTTAACAATGTTGTCATATCCATGCTCCTCTTTGTTTAATTTTAATAAAAACGTCTTCTCTTCAATAAATAACTAAAGGCGTTATATATGAAAATAGCAATGATAAGTAGCAAACTAAAGCTTTGATTAATTCCTGTAGCAATTGAATAAGACCCTATAAAAATAATGGCTAGTATCAATATGGATAAGTTGATCGCATATGTTTTAAATAATGCAATTAATTCTATATGGCGTTCACCCTCATCCAATATTTCCAATCGCTTTTCAGTGTAATTCTTATCAGCAATTTTTGGCATTCTATCATCAAATCTTCTATTAAACAGCGTAAATTGTGTATTGAAAATAGCACTAGCAAAAAATGGTATTAAAAAGAATAGTATTGCATTTGCTGCAGCGTGCCCTACCACAAAAATAAGCAATACTAAAAAAGCAATAACTGTCTGCAGAATACTTAATATACTTCCATTTAAAACATAACGATTCGCAAGCAATTCATATTGATCTGTTGCATCGATATCTACCTCTTCATCTACAAGTCGCTTATACTTCAATGCACGTCTTTGATTCATCAAAACAATGGCTTCTACCAATATGATAATAATCGTCGCAACAATCGATATTACAACGACATTGGTATATGTCGCAAACGTCAAGTTCTCAATACCCAATCCATCAAAATTACCTAAAATTCCACCAATGATACCCCCTACAAGTCCACCTAGTAAAAGATATCCGATATATCTTAGTATTTTCATACCTCATCCTCCTCAATAATAAAAACAGTTTCCACCGTTTCATTGAAAATTCGAGCAATTTTTATTGCCGTTAATACTGATGGCATAAAATTGTTTCGCTCAATTAGCGATATGGTTTGTCTTGAAACGCCCGCTTGTTTAGCAAGTTGCGTTTGGTTTAAGCCATCTCGTGCTCGTAATTCTTTCAATCGATTACGCACATCGCATCAACTCCTTAACTACACTGTAAATGATATGCGTCTTTTTGACAACTATATTTGTCAAATCCACACAAAAAAATATGATTGTCCACCTATGTATGACATTTTGAAACAAACACCTCAACGCCTACAAGTCATAATTGTTTACTTTCGTTACACCTTCCTGCATAATTAACAGCATTCTAATTTTAGTATGATGCACGCATTTTCACTAAATCAAATCATTCAAAGGAGATTATTATGGCATTTACATTATCTGCAATTCAACAAGCACATCAACAATTTACTGGTGTTGATTTTCCAAAACTATTCAAAGCATTTAAGGATATGGGTATGACGTACAATATTGTTAATATTCAAGATGGTACAGCAACATACGTACATCAATCAGAAGATGATATCGTTACGTCATCTGTAAAAAGTAATCATCCTGTTGCTCAAAAATCAAACAAAACAATAGTTCAAGACGTCTTAACAAGACATCAACAAGGGCAAACAGATTTTGAAACATTTTGTGATGAAATGGCTGAAGCTGGCATTTATAAATGGCATATCGATATTCAAGCGGGCACTTGTACTTATATCGACTTGCAAGACCAAGCTGTTATTTCAGAATTAATCCCTCAATAAACTATATTTATAGCAACATTTTAATTATTTCATAAAATTTTATTGATAATCATTATCGTTCGGTATAAAGTAAATACTATATACTACTTATGAGTGAGGTTGATTATCATGATAACTAACACTTTTATTTTAGGCATCACAGGCCCAACAAGTCTTGTCGTCATTAGCATTATCGCTTTAATTATTTTTGGTCCGAAAAAATTACCACAATTTGGCCGTGCCATCGGTTCTACTTTAAAAGAATTTAAATCTGCAACAGAAGATTTAGATAAAGAGTCTCACGATACACCCAGTAAGGAATCGAAACAACAGCGAGAGCAATAGCACTGACCACACCTTACTAGTTCACTTTAGCGAACTACGCCATCGGTTAGTAAAAATTTTATTGTCGTTCGTCATTACGGTCATCGTCGTATATGTTTCATCATTTTGGTGGATGACACCATTCATAACGTATATTACCCGTGCACATGTGTCCTTACATGCATTTTCATTCACAGAAATGATCCAAATATACGTGATGATTATATTTTTCATCGCGTTTTGTTACATTTCACCAGTCATGTTTTATCAATTGTGGGCATTCATTGCACCTGGATTACATAATAATGAACGTCAATTTATTTATAAATATAGTTTTTTCAGCGTGTTATTATTCTGTGCTGGCGTCGCTTTTGCATTTTATGTTGGCTTTCCAATAATCATTCAATTCGCGTTAAAATTATCATTAACTTTAAACATTTCGCCTGTCATTGGCTTTAAAGCGTATTTAGTTGAACTTATCCGTTGGCTTTTCACTTTTGGCATTTTATTCCAATTGCCAATATTATTCATAGGACTTGCAAAATTCGGTCTTATAGATACCACATCATTGAAGCATTATCGAAAATATATTTATTTCGCTTGCTTTGTATTAGCAAGTATCATTGCACCACCCGATTTAACATTAAATATATTACTCACATTGCCACTCATATTGCTCTTTGAGTTCAGTATGTTCATTGTTAAGTTCACATGCCGAGGCAAACCGCCAACACATTAACCTTATAAGAATTAATGCTGTGATTATCGTTATACTGCAATACCGAATATTTCCAACATCGCAACAAAAAAACAGGCACTCGGCCTGTTTTTTATTTTTTAAATTTAAAGATTAAGATAGCAACTACCATAATATAAGCAGCTTGTGCTATCAATGGTTCATAACTTGGATAGAAGCCCAACCAGTTAATCGTTGGGAATCCTTCAATAACATGTCTTGGCATCGCACCTAATAATTGTAACTTTTGAATACTTACGCCAAGCATTTTGAATCCCATAATAAAAATAAAGATCGACAATACTCTAAATATATAGAATATAGGTATCAATCTGACGATAAATCTAAATAATACCGCAAAGACAATTAATATCACTATGGCCAAGGCAATACCAATAATAAAATCTTTTGTCGCTAGCTCACCTATCATCCCCATATAGAAAATGATAACCTCAACACCTTCACGCAACACAGATATTAAACCAATCGTCGCTAACAATACCAAATTACCATTACTAATCGCATTGGCATACATATTTTTAATCATATCATTCCAGCGTTTCGCATTTGAACGTTTGTGCATCCAAACACCAACGATAAACATTAATATGACCGCAACGATACCTAATCCCGCTTCCATACTTTCACGAAGAATGCCACTATTCCCTAAAGTTTCTACAAACGTAATTGCTAAGATAATACTCAGTACAAGTCCGGCAATTGCACCACCAATCACACTTGCAGTCCCCTTATTATCTTTGACTTTACGCGTCATGGTAGTCAATGTCATTACAATTAATAACACTTCTAGTCCTTCACGTAAAAAGATAATCATCACATCGACAAAGCTATAACTATGGCCAACAACCTCTTTAATTTGATTGTTTATATCTACTAAACCATCTTTGACATGCGATTTATTATGTTCGTCTAATACACTTTGATAATATGGTATTTTATCTTCAATTTTCGTATACAAAGCCCCGTCTTTAGTTTGAATTTGACCTTCAACATACGGCCAAATTTCTATAAAATGTGTAAGCGCAGCATCAGCATCCGACAATTGATTGTCGTCGATAGCTTTAATCGCCTTCTCTAACGCATCATTTAATTGTGATACATGGTATTGATCATTTGCAGACGTATCACTTTTTTTATCGACATGATCAATATTTGATTTAAAAGTTGTCCAAGCATGTGACACTTTTGCCGTATCTAATGGTGACTTATGAATTGCAATTCTAAGTTGTAATAATGCGACTTCAATTTGTCCATATTGATTTGCGTCATAATTGCGAATCACTGTTTCATTACTTGTCCAAATCTGATTCAAACTATTGTTCAAAGATTCTAATTCCGCTTTATTTTTATCTTTAATCGCTTTTGTCATCGCAGCATCTTTGGCATCGACTTGCTGTTGCAATAGTTTAATTTTAGAACCCGCATCTTTACTAGCCAATTTCTCTTCATAAGCAATTAATGACTTCGTTAATTGCGAAAGTGTATCTTTTTGATTATCATTCGCTTTTGCATCTTCAAGCTTTCTCACATCTGATTTGACAGCATTACCTTCACTATTATCTTCAAGCGATAATTTCTTAACTGCACTTACCACTTGCTCAATTGCTTTCTGCTTATTGTCATTCGATATCGAATTATTAGAAAGTGCAGATTTCGCATCCGTTATCACACTATATACATCACTAATACTTTGTTGTTCTGCTGCCTGACTTTTCAGTAACCCAAAGCTACACACCATAGCAGCAGTTATTAGCATTGCTACAAATTTAGTCAAATAATGTTTCACCAAGGTATCCTCCCTTACTAACACCTGGTAATACTAAAAATGAAGCAGAACCTCTATGTGTAATATATTCATTTAATTTATCATTACTACCTAAATTATTTTGTATATCGATAAATTGTTTTGTCGCTTTTTGAAAAGCAATGAACAACAAGCCTGTTTCGTAGTTACCTGTGCGGTCATCCGTGCCATCAACATAATTAAAGGCTCTACGTAAAATTGACGTATTTGCTTCTTTCGCTAGTCTCGTATGGGCATCTTTATCAATAATATACTCGCCATGACTATCTTTCGCTTTTAAGTCAATTTCATCAAACTCTTTCCCGCCTGTTAACGGCGCACCACTATGTCGTTTCCGACCAAATGTAGCCTCTTGTTCTTCCAGTGCAGTACGATCCCACGTTTCAATGTGTATTTGAATACGTCTGACAACACAATAAGTTCCATGTTTCGCCCATCCGTCATCAATAAACACATAATCTTTAAGTTGATTACTCTTTCTAGGATTAATTGTTCCATCTTTAAATGCCATTAAATTTCTAGGTGTTTCCTTACCTTTAGCAGAGATAAAACCAGATTGCGCCCAACGTACCTTAACAATATCTCGAAATGGACGAACTAAATTATGAACCGCATGAAAGGATACTTGCGAATCATTTGAGCATGCTTGAATCATAATATCACCATCGCTGTAATCGTCTATTAACTGATCATTCGGAAAATGCGGTAAATCTTTAAAGGCATCGGGAATTTTACTAGATAACCCAATTTTCTTCATCAAAGACTTACTAATCCCAAAGGTAATCGTTAACTTGCTTGCACCTAATCCTATCGATTCACCGGTATCTACTGGTGGCATTAAAGGATTGTTACTCGTCTTGCCAACTGTATCACCATCCATCATACGATCAGCCATAACCGTCCACTTTTTAAACATTGCCTTAATTGCATCTCTATCTTTTGACTTCAAATCTAACGCAACGAAATTGCATGTTTTTTGCGTGGGTGTGGTAATGCCTGGTTGCACTTTACCATAAAATTCATACGCATCTTTTTCCGGATCTTCTGGTGTATTGAACATTGATTTGAAAGACCACATGCTACCAACACCACTTGCGCCAATTGCAACACCGGCACCGCCAATACCTAACATTTTCAAAAATGTACGTCTTGAAAATTGCGTACTATCGTTAACTTGTTCATAATTTGTCATTCAGTAATCACAGCCATTTTACTTAGTGGCTCTCCTAATGCATTAACAGCATCCGCAAATGCTTTACGGTCTTTCTTAGATACTTTTTCAAATGACTCATAACCGCCGTTGTTATCTTTATATTTATCCAATAATTGATTCACTTTATCGAAGTTCATTTGAATATCATCACTTAATTTTTTATCTTTTTTCTCTAAAATAGGTTTAAATAAGTCATAAATTTTTTGTGCACCTTCAACGTTCGCTTTAAAATCATATAAATCTGTATGTGAATAAATTTCTTCTTCACCTGTGATTTTAGAAGTTGCAACTTCATTTAATAGGTCAACAGAACCTTGTAACATTAATTTTGGTGTGATATCTAATGTATCAGCTTTGGCATGCAATTCTTTTGCATCTTTCAATAATTGTTGTGCATCTTTTTTAGTCACATCATCAATTTTCTTATCTTCGTATAATGCTTTTTCAATCTTATGATATCCTGACCATTCTTTTTCTTTTTTCTCTTCTTTCATATCTGCAAGACGTGCATCAATTTTAGGATCTAAATCTCCAAATGCTTCTGCAACTGGTTCAGAGCGTTCATAATACATACGAACTTTTGGATATAACGCTTTTGCTTGGGCCATATCATTATTTTCAATCGCTTTAACAAATTTTTCTGTACCTTTTAAAAATTCATTTAACTGTTCATCAGTATATTTATCATATGCTTTTGTTGCTTGTTTTAATTCTGCTTTAACACCATCATCTTTTTTCGATGTCTTTGAATCATCCTTCTTACTATCGTCGTTCCCACATGCAGCAATTAATAACGTTGATGCTAATAATAGCGTTGTTAACTTTTTCATTTTGACACCTCATTATAGAAATTCTATTATCCCCATAGATGTGTTCTTATAAATATTATTTTCGCATTCCCTACACGCTAAAATAATACATTACACTTAAAACGGCTGTTTTAAAGCATCCTCCCATAAACATCATCTAGTTGATAATAATTATCAAAATCATTATATTGTTATAAAATAATGCTGTCAACAACCTTTTATTTTCGAAAATTAAATAAAAGATCGATGCCATTTTAAATGTCATCACTCTTTTGTAAGTCTAATTTGTCATTTTTGGTCGTATTCTGATTTTAATAAACTATAGATGTAACTCGATGAATAAATACCATTTAGTAATTCATTGTCACGTAACATACCTTCTCTAGTAAATCCCAGCCTTTCAGGAATAGCTCGGCTTTTTTCATTATTAACTGCGGCACTAATCTCAATTCGGTTTAAGTCAAGCTCTTCGAAACAATACTTTATCAATGCCTCAACTGCTTGTGTCATAATCCCATGACACTCAAATTGTTTATCTAAATAATATCCTAATGAAGTTTTTCTGTGCATGTGATTAATTTCATGTAAACCGATGACACCAACTAACGTTCCTTCATACCAAATGCCACACTGAAATCCATTACCATCAGCAAATTGCAAAAGTCCTCTTTTAATAAATGCACGCGTATCTGATGGTTGCTCAGTTGCATCTACCCAAGGTAACCATTCCCTAAGTGAATTTCTTGAACGATTGACTAAATTGAAAAGCGCTTCTGTGTCATGAGCTTCTAAAATTTTTAATGTTATTTGTTCATTCACTTTCATTCCAAACATACCATCACATCCTCATTCATTTTTCATATAATTCTGTAAATTATCATAATAATAACATATTAATATTACGCCTTGTATCTTAAATTTGTTGTCCTTCCCCAACTTGCATTGCTTGTAGAATTTCTTTTCGAAATTCTCTTTGTTGGGGCCCCGCCAACTTGCATTGCTTGTAGAATTTCTTTTCGAAATTCTCTTTGTTGGGGCCCCGCCAACTTGCATTGTCTGTAGAAATTACGGACCCAATTTCTCTATGTTGGGGCCCATCCCCAACTTGCACATTATTGTAAGCTGACTTTTCGTCAGCTTCTTTGTTGGGGCCCCGCCAATAAGCGTTGTAGTACCTATTACTTTGGTTGATGTCCTTGATACCTATCACACAACTTAATTTAATCACTACTTTATTAACCATTCCAAATTTATATTTAAAAATACGACAAAACAGTGCTAAAATGCTATTAAAGGAGGCACTGCTCATGGCATCATTGAAAAATAAGCATTTTATGATTGGACTATCATTAACATTTATAGTCGCATTATTTAGCTTTTTAGCAGCTAAATTGCCAATCTTAGATAAGGTTGGCGCATTAACTATCGCGATATTAATCGCTATTCTATATCGTCACTTTAGAGGATATCCTGAACAATATAGCTCAGGTATTACGTTTTCATCTAAATATTTATTAAGATTTGCAATCATCCTATATGGACTTAAACTCAATATATTCGATATTATCGGTCAAGGTAGTAAACTATTAGCCATCGATGTAGGTGTCGTTATTTTCAGTATTGTAATGATGCTCTTTGTCAACAAACTGTTGCATGGTGACAAAAACATCGCATTATTACTAGGTGTCGGCACAGGCGTTTGTGGTGCTGCCGCTATTGCCGCAGTCGCTCCAATATTCAAATCACGTGAAAAGGATACAGCTATTAGTATCGGTATCATCGCATTGATTGGTACGATATTCTCACTTATATATACAGCTATCTACGCTATCTTTTCAATGACGACAAATGTTTATGGCGCTTGGTCTGGTGTTAGTCTTCATGAAATTGCGCACGTTGTCTTAGCTGGTGGCTTTGGTGGTAGTGATGCACTTAAAATTGCACTTCTTGGTAAACTTGGTAGAGTATTCTTACTGATTCCATTAACCATCGTACTTATTTTAATTATGCGTTTCCGTTCATCAGAATCATCTAGCAAGGGTCGAATAAGCATTCCATACTTTTTAATTGGATTTGTCATTATGGCCTTAGTGAATACATATGTAACTATTCCATCAGTATTGTTAAATATTTTAAATACTATATCAACAATTTGCTTATTAATGGCCATGGTTGCTTTAGGGTTAAATGTTGCATTTAAAGATCTTAAAAATCGCGCACTTAAACCGCTTATGACAATCATTATTACCTCAATATGCTTGTCATCACTTGCCTTTATCGTCGTTCATTGGCTATATAGTTAATATGAAAAGACGCTCAAACACTTACAAATTTAGTGTGCCGAGCGTCTTATTTTTATACTTTAAAAGTCGTATTGGTTGTTTTCTTCTTCAAACACTTGTTGTTGTACTTTGGCAGTTCGCATTGTGGATTGTGCCAACGCTTTTAACCGAAATACAACATCATCATTGACAATTTGTTGATTTGAAAAATCTTTCTCTTCAATAAATACATACGTTTGCATCGTATGTGCTTTCATGTAACTCAATATTGGTTTTAAATGCATTTCAGGAATTAAATAATGTTTACTAGAACCTGCTGTCGCTACAAGTCCTATTACCTTGTCACGAAACGCATTGACCGGAAGTAGATCAAACACATTTTTCAAAGCACCAGGGATGGAAGCTTGAAAAATTGGAAAACCAATAAAAATCACATCAGCCTGCATTAACGACGTCGTTAATTTATATACATCTCCTGTAGTATCTAGATAATTCTTTCCAACGCTAAATTCTAATTCAAGTTCTCGTAAATCCATCAACTCTATTTGATGTCCCTCATTGATGACTTCTAGTTCATTTTTTAAATCATCCATAGCAATTCTCGTTTTAGAACCTACTGTGGAACCTGACAATAATACAATATTCATGATGACGCCCCTCCTATTTTGATAAATGCTTTTTAATCGCCGGTATAATTTCGTTGCCAATTAACTCAATATTCTTCATAACATTTTCAAATGGCACACCGCCAAAATCAAGCTGTGCCATAAAACGTTGATGACCATACAACTCGTGTTGATACAATATCTTTTCAATAATTTGTTGCGGGCTTCCAACCATTAGCGCTTCTCGATAATCTGACGAATTAGCAAATTGCTGTTTCGGATAACCAACACCACGAATAAATGACATCCCTGTATTCAAATGTGGATAAAATTCTCTCATAGCATCCTGAGTTGTTTCAGCTGTATAAAACAGACTCGCTGTACTTACTGGTAAAGACTTAGGCGAAGCATCGAAACCTGCTTCAGTTGCCGCTTGACGATAAGCATCTATAGAACCTTTAAAGTTCATTGCTGGGCCACCAAGGGTTGTAATCATCATTGGCACGCCTTGTTTTCCCGCTTTAATAGCACTTGCAGGTGGACCACCAACAGCACGCCATATTGGCAATATATTATCGATTGGTCTTGGGAATATTTTCATATTTCTAAGTTCTGGACGATATTTTCCAGACCAAGTAATACGCTCAGTTTTATTTAACTCTAAAAGTAAACCTAATTTTTCTTCAAACAATTCATCATAGTCTTTTAAATCATAGCCAAACAAGTCAAAAATACCTGTTCTTGATGCTCTGCCAGCTACAATTTCGGCTCTACCATGAGAAATCAAATCTAATGTCGCGAAGTCTTCAAATACTCTTACAGGATCTGTTGCACTAATAATCGTTGAAGAACTTGAAACTTTGATATGCTTTGTCGCTTGGGCAATTGCACCTAACACAACCGTATGGGCCTGTGTTGTAAAATGCTCCTGATGACTTTCACCAACTGCAAAAACATCAATACCTGCTTCATCTGCTAATTTACTTGCTTCAATAATTTCATTAATACGTTGCTCATAACTAACTTTTTCACCTTTCAATGGATTCAATAAATGATCACCTAAGGAATACAAACCAAACTCAAGAGGCGTATTTTTATTCATTTCTAATTTTGCCATTAAACATTCTCCTTTATATTTCGTGTAACTTACTTTCAATTTGTTCACGTTCTGCTTCTAAAAAGTCAGGCAAGTTCAATTGACTTCCTAATTGTTCAACAGGTGTATCAATAGTAAATCCAGGCGCTTCAGTCGCAAATTCATACATAATTGAATTATGGCGATAGTATAATGATTTAAAGAAATAGCGATCAATTATACCTGAATTACTTTGTGGTTGTTGTTGTAATTTCTTGTAAATTCCATCTAAGTCACTCATTTGAGGTGTATTAACTGCAATATGATGGATATAACCTCGTCCAGGTCTTTCACGTTGTCCCTGTTGCTCAATAACTACAAAATCCGAATATAAACCTTGTGGTGCTAATGTCAGCACATCGAATGATTTATTATCTCTTTTGCGATAACCTAAGACATTTTCCAAAAATTCTACCGTACGCGCTGCATTTCTAACTCTTAATTCGACTGGCCCTATTCCTAAAATTTGATATGCTTGAGGTATTTCACTATAAGCGTTATGTTGCCATTGATGTGGTACTTCAAAACTATCATTAACAAGCAATATGATTTCTAAGTCGTCTTCATCTTTAAAGACAACACCTTCTTGTCCAAGATAGTACAAACGTTCAGACTTAATACCATTATTATCAAGGCGTTTTTCAAAATAATGAAGTGCCGCTTGATTTGGCACTAATAAAGAAAATCGATAAATCGTTTCAGTACCCGGCTGCTTATGACCCGCATTGGGAATTTCAAAAAAGCTTAAAATTGTTCCGGCTGTACCTACTTCGTCCCCATAAAACAAATGATACATTGAAGGATTGTCTTGATTAACCGACTTTTCAACTAATCGTAATCCAAGGACATTTGTGTAAAAATCCTTATTACGTTTTGCATCTTTTGTATACATGGATATGTGATGATGCCCTACTATATTCATACTATCCCTCCCATTAGTATAAATTTTATACCAGCTTACATAAAAAAGATAGTTATATGCCATTTACCCCTTTTCTGCAAATAAAAATATGTTTGTACTCATTCGTAGATACACAGCTAGTATGTATAACGACATAATAATTGCATAATTATAAATTTATGTGTAGCAATTTATTTTTTCTAAATGTTTATAAAATACTTCAATAACTAAATATGCAAGATTTCACAAAAGTATATTGACAACGCTTTCATACATGTCTAATATAAGTTTATCGCACAAAATGCATATAAATACATATTAAGGAGGATTTTATGAATTTTCTTAAACCTGCAAAGCATATTAAGCCTTTGCCAGAAAATCAGATAGATGATACCTATAAACGATTACGTCTCCAAGTATTTCTTGGTATTTTCATCGGTTACGCTGGGTACTATTTATTACGTAAAAACTTTTCATTAGCGATGCCAGCATTGCAAGAGCAAGGTTTTACAAAAGCGGAACTGGGTTTTGCACTTTCTGCTGTTTCCATCGCATATGGATTTAGTAAGTTTTTTATGGGTACTGTAAGTGATCGGAGCAATGCTCGGATATTCTTAGTTCTTGGATTAGCACTCACTGCTATCGTCAATTTGTTAATGGGATTTGTACCGTTCTTTACATCAGGTATCGGTATTATGTTTGTCCTATTATTCTTAAATGGATGGTTTCAAGGTATGGGCTGGCCACCTTCAGGCCGTGTTCTCGTTCACTGGTTTAGTGTAAGTGAACGCGGAAGTAAGACTGCCCTTTGGAACGTTGCGCATAATGTTGGTGGAGGTATTATGGCACCTATTGCTGCTTGGGGTATTACAACAACAGCATTTATCAACTTTGGTTATTTAAAAGGTTTCGAAGGTGTATTCATTTACCCTGCACTCTTAGCACTTATCATTGCCGCAATTTCATACGTATTGATTAGAGACACACCTCAATCTCAAGGTTTACCTCCAATCGAAATTTATAAAAACGACTTTGCTACAAGCGATAAGAAAACATTAGAAACAGAATTAACTACAAAAGAAATTTTATTTAAATATGTACTGAACAATAAATGGGTATGGGCAATTGCCTTTGCAAATATATTTGTTTATTTCGTGCGTTATGGTGTACTTGATTGGGCGCCAGTCTACTTAAGTGAAGAAAAACATTTCGACTTAAAAGCATCAGGTTGGGCATACTTCTTATACGAATGGGCTGGAATTCCTGGCACATTATTATGTGGTTACATTTCTGATAAATTATTCAAAGGTCGTCGTGGACCTGCAGGTTTCTTCTTTATGTTAGGTGTCACAGTATTTGTATTAATTTATTGGTTAAATCCTCCAGGCAATGCTTGGTTAGACAATGTCTCATTAATTGCCATTGGTTTCTTAATATATGGACCAGTTATGTTAATTGGTTTACAAGCATTAGATTATGTACCTAAAAAAGCAGCTGGCACAGCAGCTGGATTAACAGGATTATTTGGTTATCTGTTTGGTGCTGTAATGGCCAACATCGTCTTAGGTGCTGTAGTTGATAAATTCGGATGGGATGTCGGTTTTATTTTATTAACAGCAATCAGTGTGTTTGCAATGTTGAGCTTTATCCTCACTTGGAATAAAGTAGGACAAGAAACCGTTCATCATTAAATGATAAAAAATAAAGTCATATGGTTATCTTATCGAAAGATGATATATTCATCTCTTATAAGTTCAACCATATGACTTTTTATTAGTATTCAAAAAAATATTTACATTGCCACTTTTGTGTTTGCCCTGCTGTTTTATTCAATTGATTACACCACTTAGGATAAACTCTAAAAGCCATCTTACCTTTATGTTCAAATGTAGTTAAGATGCCTTTTTCTACCAATAATTCCCTAGGAAATAAAAAATAACCGCTTAATTCTTCATCAATAACTATAATCATTAAGTAATCTGCAAATGCCTCTTTCGAGTATGGTTGATTACAATTGTTCTCGTCTTTTGTCCAACATGTAACAAAATATCCCGATTTAGTCGGTGTTTTCTTAGCTAACCTACTTTGATATGTTTCCTCTTTAAAGCTAAATGTTAATGCTTCGTAATCTTGATTATATTTTTCTTCAGTTAAATCTTTAACTTCTGATTCTTCTCTAAAAATATTTTTCAACAGTATTTTAGATTTACACAATGCCAATCTCACTTTATTTTTTCATAATCGTATCATATATTTATTTTTTTCGAAAAATACCCTTCCGACCGAAATATACTCAGCCAGAAGTGTACGAAATATTTAACCTTCTATTAATTCAGATGTATCAACTGTCAAACGATCACGTAATAAATAAACGATTAACATTGCTGCTAAAGCACAAAGTGACTCAGCAATTAATAATGACCAAATGACACCTGTTAGTCCAAACAAAGCATTCATAATAAATAATACTGGAATGATAATCGCACCTTGTAAAATGGCCATAATTGTAGCACCACGACCTTGCCCAGTCGCTTGAAGCATACCAGTAAACAAGAAACCTATACCATTTAATAATAATGATGTCATTGTTACTTTCAAAATAAATGTCGCCATCTCAACAATGGCTTGATCAGTAGTAAATAGTCCGACCATATGATGTCCAATTGTAAATACAGCAATCATACATACAACAAAGATAACGCCGATAGACATGATAACTGCTTTGATAACGTCTTTCATACGGCCTTTATTTGCCATAAAGTTATATGCAATTAATGGTACAACACCTTCACATAATCCCATGATAATAAGTTCTGGAAATTGCACAAGTCTAAATGAGATACCATAACTTGCAATCGCGAAGTTTCCATAATGTGCTAAAAATAAATTTAAAACTAATCCTGTGAATCCCATTAAGATACTCATTAAAAATGCAGGAATACCGATTTTAAAGATTTCAGAAAGCATTTCTTTATTAGGTTTCGCAAGTTTAATATTAACTGACACAACGTCACTATTTTTCATAAAATAAACGATAAAGAACAGAGCAGCAGCAACATTACTGATTGCAGTACCCAAAGCTGCACCAACAACGTTTAAATCAAAACCAAAAATTAAAATTGGATCTAAAATAATATTTAAGCCTACACTAGCTAACATACCAATCATAGAAATCATTGGTGCCCCAATTGCACGTGCAAATTGTTCTAATATGAAGAACAAAATTACAAAAGGTGCACTTAAAAACATTACTTTCAAATAATTACTTGTTAAAGCTAACGTTTCACCTCTCGCACCTAAAATTGCTGCGATTTGATCACTGAATGGTAAAGTAACTAAAATCACGATAAGTCCTAGTGCAATACCACCATAAATAGAGAAACTACTCACAAATTTACTCTTACTATAGTCTTTCGCACCTAATAAACGTGAAATATAAGTTCCTGCACCAACGCCAAATAAATTACCCAACCCCATTAAGATAGCAAATACTGGCAGTGTCAGAGAGATAGCAGAAATCATGTGGCTATCTTCTAAAAATCCTATAAAGTAAATATTTAATATGCCATAAATAACGCTTAATAAAGTCCCTATCATCATTGGCAATGAGAAATGCATCATCGCTTTAAATACTGGCGATTTCTCAAAATAATATAATTGTTCGTCTTTCATTGTTCAATACTCCTTGTCTTTTTCAATAATTAGCTTACTAACAATTAGATATCTAACTATAATATTAAAGATAAAGTGACTGATTTCTACCAGTCACACTTATCATTTATTGTAAACTAGATAACATTTTAGTTAAGTTTGCTTTCATTTGTTCATTTTCTTCTTCAGATAACTGCGATACGAGTGTTTGCTCCATTTCATCAAATATCGAAGTGAATGCTTCTACAAGTTTAATCCCAGAGGTAGTCAGTCCTATATTCTTTCTTCTCGTATCTTGTGCATCGACATAGCGATAGATCAGCTTTTTACGTTCAAGGTTCCTTAATAAATTACTGACAGTTGGACCTGTTCGTTGTAATGCTTTAGCAATATCATTTTGTGTCAGTCCATCTTGTTGATGTGCATAAAGATAACCTAACGTATGACCTTGCTCATTTGTAATATCAAATTGCTCTAACTTTTGATCAGCCTTTTGTTTCATCTCATGACTAATCATTCTAAATAAATACGAATAAGTGAATTCCATTTATTGCACCACCATTTCGTTAGATGTCTAACTAAATATACTGCGACATTTTTAAATTGTCAACATGAATATCTAATTTATTTTAAAAGTTCCTATAAAATCTTGTGCCATAAACATTTTGATATGCAATTTTTCGGATTAAAATATGAAAGAGATTGCATATCTACGTTTTTAAGAAATCGCTTACAATTACAAATAGGAGGATATTACGTTGTTAAGTTATAGACAAATCGAAATTTTGTATCTTTTAATTCATGAGCAAACGTTTATTCCAATCAATACCATTGCTAATCAACTTGGTGTATCACCTCGTACCATTCAATATGATATAGCATATATTGAGCAATATGCTGAAACTTATCATTACCAAGTCAGCCGTAATAAAGCTGCAGGCATCAAAGTAACAACAGCTCACGCGACACTATTAAATGAATTAGAGCACAATCTAACAAATCAAATTCATTTTTCAAAAGATGAACGACTCACACATATCGCTTTAAAGTTATTCGAAACAACCGATCCTGTTTCAACAAAGCAACTTGCGCAAGATGTTAATGTTTCGCGTCGGACAATTGCAGATGATATTAAAATGATACAGGCCCAACTAGATCAATACCATTTAAAGTTAAATTATGTCCACAATAAAGGATTCAATATTATTGGTGAGGAAGATCACTATCGTAAAGCGTATGCACACTTTATACATCAATATATGAAACAAGCTGCACCTTTTATAGAGGCGGATATCTTTAATTCAGAATCAATCGCATTGGTTCGCCGTGCCATTATTAAGACATTAAATAGTGAAAATTATCATTTAGTTCAGTCGGCTATCGATGGCTTAATCTATCATATACTCATTGCCATTCAGCGTCTAAATGAAAATTTTTCGTTCGATATACCTATCAATGAAATTGATAAATGGCGACATACTAGTCAGTATGCTATTGCTTCAAAAATGATAGAAAACTTAGAACGCAGTTGTAATGTCACATTTCCAGAGTCTGAAATTATCTTTATCACGTTACATTTACTAGGCTCTAAAATGACTGAACATACAGCATCTTCAATTACCTTTGAATACCATGATTTATCGCAAAATATACATGAATTGATTACTTGTGTTAGCCAAGAATTAGGCATTGATATGTCAAAAGATAACAAGTTACATACCAGTCTGATCACACATATCAAACCAGCTATACATCGTATTAAATACGATATGCTACAACCTAATCCTTTGAGGCAAGAAGTTATGCGTCGCTATCCTCAAATCATTGAAGCCGTTAGCAAGCATATTAGCCCAATTGAACAAGATGCTGCTATTCGCTTCAACGAAGATGAATTAACATACATTACAATTCACTTCGCATCAAGTATAGAGCGTGTTGCAACACATAAACAATCAATGATTAAGGTTGTCTTACTATGTGGTTCTGGTATAGGCACGTCACAACTTTTAAAATCAAAACTAAATCACCTGTATCCTGAGTTTCACATTTGGGATGCCTATTCCATTTATCAATTGGAAGAAAGTCGATTATTGCAAGATAACATTGATTATGTCATTTCAACAGTACCTTGTGAAATATCAGCTGTACCAGTTATTCATGTCGATCCATTTATCAATCAACAATCTCGTCAAAAATTGAATCAAATTATCAATGACTCAAGAGAACAACGAGTCATGAAAATGGCAACTGATGGCAAGTCACTCGCAGATTTATTGCCTGAACATCGCATCATTATAAATAAACAACCATTATCAATTGAATCCGCAATTGCAGTGGCTGTGCAACCTTTAATCAATGATGGCATTGTCTATTCAAATTATACAGCTGCAATTTTAAAACAATTTGAACAATTCGGGTCATATATGGTCATTAGTCCACATATTGCACTTATTCACGCTGGTACTGATTATGTACAGAATGGTGTAGGTTTCGCACTAACATATTTCACTGAAGGGATTATCTTTGGTAGTAAAGCTAACGATCCCGTTCACCTTGTAATTACATTAGCAACGGACCACCCCAATGCACATTTAAAGGCATTGGGACAGTTAAGCGAATGCTTAAGCAACGACTTATATCGACAAGATTTCTTAGATGGGAATATTTTTAAAATTAAACAACACATTGCTTTAACTATGACAAAGGAGGCTTAATAACGTGTCATTAGACATTTTGTCAACAACACGCATCATTGTAAAAGAACAAGTAAATGATTGGACTGAAGCTATAACTATAGCTTCTCAGCCATTACTACAAGAACAAATTATTGAACAAGGCTATGTTCAAGCAATGATTGATAGCGTTAATGAACTTGGACCTTATATCGTTATCGCACCTGAAATTGCAATTGCACATGCAAGACCGAACAATGACGTACATCAAGTTGGTTTAAGTCTATTAAAGTTGAACCAACATGTGGCATTCTGTGATGAAAATCACTACGCATCACTCATTTTTGTATTGAGTGCCATCGACAATCATTCACACTTATCTGTATTACAAAATTTAGCAACCATACTGGGCGATAACCAAACAGTCCAGCAACTATTAACTGCAACAAATGCACAAGACATTAAAAACATTTTAAAGGAGCATGATTAATATGAAAATTTTAGTAGTATGTGGCCACGGTTTAGGAAGTAGTTTTATGGTAGAAATGAACGCACAAGAAGCACTTAGGCAACTTAATGCACCATCTAATATCGAAGTTGAACATAGTGACATTATGACAGCAAGTCCAGAGATGGCTGACTTGTTTATTTGTGGTAGAGATTTAGCTGAAAATGCCGAACGTCTAGGGGATGTCTTAGTTCTTGATAATATTTTAGACAAAGCTGAATTACAACAAAAGCTCTCAGAAAAATTACAACAACTTAACATGATTTAAAGGAGGTACGACCTATGCAAGCAATCCTTAATTTTATAGTCGATATTTTAAGTCAACCAGCCATTCTTGTTGCACTGATTGCCTTTATAGGTTTAATCGTTCAGAAAAAACCTGCCGCAACGATCACTTCAGGAACCATTAAAACGATATTAGGCTTCTTAATTTTAAGTGCAGGTGCTGATGTCGTCGTTCGATCTCTTGAGCCATTTGGCAAAATATTCCAACACGCATTCGGTGTGCAAGGTATCGTACCTAACAACGAAGCTATCGTCTCACTAGCCTTAAAAGATTTTGGAACAACAGCTGCACTCATCATGGTCTGTGGCATGATTGTTAATATTTTAATTGCCCGCTTCACTAATTTAAAATATATCTTTTTAACAGGTCATCATACATTTTACATGGCTGCGTTTTTAGCAATCATTTTAACAGTCAGTCATATTAAAGGCTGGCTAACGATTGTTATCGGCGCACTCGTATTAGGATTAATCATGGCAGTATTACCTGCATTACTCCAACCTACGATGCGAAAAATTACAGGGAATGATCAAGTAGCTTTAGGTCATTTTGGCTCAATCAGTTACTTTGCCGCAGGTGCTGTAGGTCAATTATTCAAAGGTAAGTCTAAATCAACGGAAGAGATTAAATTTCCAAAAGGCTTAAGTTTCTTACGAGAAAGTACAATTAGTATCTCGATTACGATGGCATTACTTTACTTCATCGCATGCTTATTTGCAGGCGTTAGTTATGTACACGAATCTATTAGTAATGGTCAAAACTTTATTGTTTTTTCATTAATTCAAGGTGTGACATTTGCTGCTGGTGTATTTATTATTTTAACGGGCGTTCGCTTAATCTTAGCTGAAATCGTCCCAGCATTTAAAGGGATTTCTGAAAAGCTTGTACCAAATTCTAAACCTGCATTAGACTGCCCTATTGTGTTCCCTTATGCACAAAATGCAGTATTAATTGGATTCTTTGTCAGCTTTATTACAGGTGTCATCGGTATGTTTATCTTATTCTTATTTGGTGGCGTCGTCATTTTACCTGGCGTAGTTGCACACTTCTTCTTAGGTGCAACGGCTGCTGTATTCGGTAATGCAAGAGGCGGTATTAAAGGTGCTGTTGCTGGCGCCGCTCTAAATGGTGTCCTAATCACGTTTTTACCATTATTATTCTTGCCATTTTTAGGCGAATTAGGTGGTGCTGCAACAACATTCTCAGATACAGACTTTTTAGCTGTCGGTATCGTGTTCGGTAACGCAGTAAAATATATGGGATTATTTGGTGCGATTCTATTTATTATTATCGTAGGTGCGACAGCAATTTTATTAAAAGGCCGTCAAAAGCCACAGCAATAGTGTTAACGTAAATATATAAAACACCGTCACATATTGAGTGAATGCCTCTTTTATCAAGAGGAAAGCCACTTACTTATGGACGGTGTTTTGTATTATATTAAATGATACTTAGCCATACTATCGACAGCTGCTAAAATTGCTTCTTTTTGTGTCGCAATCGGTTCCCAACCAAGAAGTATTTTTGCACGTTCGTTACTTACATTTCGATTCATATCTAATAAAAGTTTACCTTCTTTAGCTTGATGATTAAATTTAGCACCTAGACTCAAAACAAAGTCTGGTAATTTTTTAGTAGAAACTTTTTGAGCTATTTCAGGTCTCTTTTCTTTAATTAATTTTGCAATTTCCAACAAATTAATTTGTCCATCAGCTGTAGCAATAAATCGCTTGCCATTAGCCTGTTCATTTGTCATTGCCAAAATGTGTAGTTCAGCTACGTCTCTCACATCAACAACATTCAATGGAATTTGCGGTACACGTTTCATTGAACCATTCAATAAATTTTCTAATAAATGAAAGCTTCCTGAAACGTGTGCATCTAATGATGGCCCAAAAATTGCAACTGGATTGATTGTGGCAAATTCTACTGTTGTATTTTCATTCTCAACAAAATCCCACGCTGCCTTTTCAGCTAACAATTTTGATTTTTCATATACTGATAAGCCTGGTTCATCTTCATTTGTCCAATGACTTTCATTTGTGATTGAATTTTTATCTTTATTGCTAAAACCAACTGCACCAAAGTTTGCAGTCATCACCACACGCTTCACGCCAGCATGTTCTGCAGCTCTTAAAATACGTTGTATGCCTTCAATGGCAGGCTTCGCCATCACTTCTGCATCGTCTGTTTTACCGAAAAACACCGGAGATGCTACACTCAAGACATATTTACAATCTTTCATTGCTTCATCCCAATGTTCATCTTGTGATAAATCCGCTTCGACAAACATTAATCGCTCTGTGGAAATGCCATTGTCTTGCATTGTTTTAATTACTTTATCAGCTTTACTTAAATCACGTATCGTCGTTTGTACCTCATAACCTTGTTCTAATAATCGTGAAATAATTCGCATGCCAACAAACCCTGTACCACCGGTTACTAATACTTTATTATTCATCACATAATCTCCTCTTTGTGTCTATTGATTACTCATTATAGCAGTCATTATATTTTGACGTATATAAATAGACTTTAGTAGCTAGTATTTAATCTTACTTATATAAATGAAAATGAATTTATTCCTTTAAAAACTATCATTAACCATTTTCAAATACCCAATCACTAATAAACACAAACGCTATAAATATGATGTCTTTGCTAATTAATTAAATTCATTTTCAATCGTATGATCAAATTACATAACTACATAGTCACCATTTTAAAAGCAAATACACATATTCATTGAGGGTGTGACATTAACGCCTAAACAATATTAACTTAAAATCATCTCAACCAATGATTCTACCGTAACATTACCAAAATAATAAACGATGTCTAATTGCTTTAACTGATGCATTAAATCTTCTCTTGTCATTTTTGTTCCTTGTAATGCTTCTTCCACATCTTTTATATCACCTTGTCCAAAGAAATCCCCATAAATACGACAATCTGCGATACGATTTTGTTCAACAGAAATGGTAATATCTACAGTACCTGATGATAATCTTTCACTTCGATTATATTCATATTTAGGTGACTTCCCATAATTCCAATCCCAATTTTTATACTTTTTATCAACTAATTCATCAATCGCTTCCCAATCTGCATCCGTTAATTCGTATCGTTTTGCCTCTTTAATGTCATCGATTCCCAAAATCTGTGTCACCATTAAATTTTTAAATTCTTCAATGGTTATACCACGATACTTTTCATCCAGTGCTTCTCTAAGATGACCAACACGTGCGCGCACAGATTTAATCCCTTTCGATGCAATCTTTTTGCGATTAGGCTTTAACACTTTATCCATTGCTTCATAATTAACATCAAGTAATAGCGAATAACCGCCATAAATACGATTATTCATTAATGTCATTGCGGCGCCTGACACTTTTTTACCATTCAATGTTAAATCATTTCTACCGCTTTGTATCACATCTGTTGCACCTAATGTATGCAACGCCTTTATAGCTGGCTGATAAAATCGTTGAAAATCACCATAAATTGAAGTGTCTTGTTCTAAAATACAACACATATTAACGGCACCTTTATCAACATACACAGCGCCACCACCAGTATCTCGGCGAACTACTTGAATACTGTGTTTATCTATATAATCTTGATTCACTTCTATAGCAGTATTTTGAAAACGTCCAATTTCCACTTTTGGATCACAATAATAAGGGAATAAAATATCTTCATCTAAAAAGATATGCTGATTAACATAAACTTGCATAGCGAGTGCAATCGCACCATCAGTAATATATTCTCCATTTCTAATCTGTTCTATTAAGTACATCTTCTGTCTCTCCAATGTTGTTATTTTGCGTTGTGCTGTCGTTCCGGAGTGCTGTTGTAATCAATGTTGAGATATCCTCAGTTAAATGTATGGTACGTTCTTGAATTGAATTCGGAATGCGATATGCCTTTTTATTCATCGTCATATAAAGTGCATTTTCATTTTTACGTGTCATACGCTGAAAAGGATGCTTCACAAATTGTGGTGTAGTATAACCAATTCCAATTTCCAAATACAACACTTTATCATCTTGATGTTGCTCTAGAAAAGCATTATAACGATGTAGTTGCGCATGAAATTCAGCATCTTCAACCATACCAACTTCCGCTTTACGTTTATTCACTTCCATTGGGGCATCACATTTTGGACATCTTGGAATCATCTCCCAAGGTATAAGCATATCTTGTTGCGCAACAACCATTTTACGAATTAAATCATCATTGCGATACGTTTGAGCATGACAATGCTGACTACACTGTTGCAGTATATACTCCCCTTGTATATGAAATACATGAGTCATATCATAATCAGCTACATCGAAAGCATTGTCTGCATTCGTAGTTATAATGTGGTACTGTTTACCTTCCACTAAGGATTTTAAAGCGAGGTAAGACTGACCTACAGGTTGATCTAAATAGTTTAATGTAATAAAACGACTCTCAAATGCCCAATATTCTTGCCAACTGCCATAAGGATGTAAACTCGCTTGCAACATATCAAAGAAGCGATATTTTTCAATAAAATCTGGGAAATTTTCCGTAAAACGCTCTCCTACATATGTAAATCCGTCAGATGCAGACATGCCTGCACCAATTCCAATCACTATCGCATCTGCTTCATCAATCGCAGTACGCAATACTTCATCCTGCTTTGTCTTGTCATCCATTAAAAGAGACATTGCATTCCATTTACTACTCTGCATCACGGTTCAATGCCTCCTTATACAGTTGTAAATCCTTATCTGTAAATACATTGAACACGACTTTCAATGTTGAATTTGTTTCTTTGAGATAGCTTTCTACTGTTCGAACAGCAATTTCTGCTGCTTCATCTTGAGGAAAAGCAAATACACCTGTAGATATACAGCAAAAAGCGACATGATTTAAACTATGTTGATCAGCCAATTTAAGACAGCTAAGATAACATTTAGCTAACAAGTCCTGATTCATCTTTGAAACAGGCAATCGACGTATTTGCGGACCAACCGTATGAATTATATACTTTGCTGGCAAATTATATCCACGTGTTATTTTGGCTTTACCTACACCTTCATTGCGCCCTTGTTGTCGAATGATCTCTGCACAATCAAGTCGAACTTGAACACCCGCTTTTGTATGAATAATATTATCAATGCAGTCATGATTAGCTTGCATACATCCTAGAAAACGACTATTTGCAGCATTAACAATAGCATCGATTTTTAACGTCGTGATATCACCTTGCCAAACAAAGATATTGTCACCTTTTATCGGCTTCAAATCCTTCAAATCCGTAACATGTTGATGATTCAAATCACTTAACATAGCATCTTGTACAGCTAAATATTCATCACTTACAGGTAATGTCGGTCTGACATTTGCTAAGCCTCGATATAATTCCCACAAATCTTCAAATGAAGATGGCATTACCAATACGTCATTGTCATTTCCCTCTCGACGCATATCATTGATTAAATATTCAAGTTTCGCTTTATTTGATTTTAACGTTTCCATTTAAGCCTCCGGTAATGCTAGGAATGCTTCTTTATCGACATCATCCAATTTGAACAACCAATTTTCTTCTGGTTTTTCAGAGTTTAAAATTATCGGTTCTTCTTCCGCTTTTGTATTTCGCTCAATAATCGTTCCTGACAATGGCGTTTGCACATCAATGACCGTTTTCGATGCTTCGATACTCACAATTTCATCATCCACTTTAACTTCATCTGGACTTACGAATTCAACATAACCTACTGTCCCAATATCATCTTGCAATTCAGGTGTCATACTAAACACATACAAATCTCCTACTTTTTCTACCCATAAATAATTGGCTAACTTTTTCATCTTATCTTCATCCTTTCTCTTCTATTTAAAATGCTACAAATAGATTTCCGCGAGTAATTTTAATGTTTTACAACGCTGTTCAATGCCTGGAATAAGCGGTGCTACTAACACCTCATCAACTTCAAACGTAGCAATGAAATCATCTAATTGTGCTCTAACCTGTTCTTGTGTACCTGCAATGATGCGTGCTTGATGTGCTTGAATCATCTCTTTGTCTCGATCATTAAGCTTATACTTTTGCGCTGTGTCTACCGATGGAAAATGTTCAAATTCTGCAAATTGTAATTTACCTAATAACCAAACATCTAAGGCATGTTGCAATGCTGCTACTTCCGCTTCATTATCAGCTACAATGACAAATACAGATGCCATCACCTTTGCGTCCATTTTAATCGTTGATGCTTGGAAATGTTTTTTGTAAATATCAATGTTATCCTTCGCTGCATGTATCGCATTTATATCTGGTAGCAAAAATGTGCCAACAGAAAGCCCTATACCTAGTTCGGCAGCTATTTTGGCAGATGTTGCGCTACTACTTAATAACCACATTTCTGGAAAATGATCAATGTGTGGTTGGACACCTAACGTATGCGCACTTGGTTTATCCTTTATTGTAAGATAATCACGTAATAACGAAATCGATTCATCGTAACTATCATATGTAGGATTTATTCCATCTAAAGCTTGCTTTACCATAGTAGTACCCGGATTATTGCCAATACCTAAATCAATACGATTTGGATATAACGCTGCCATCATTCTAAAATGCTCAGCAATTTTATAAGGTCGATAGTGCGGCAACATCACACCACCAGAGCCAACTCGTATGTGATTTGTCTGCGCCAATGTATGCATCATCAAAAGTTCTGGACTACTACACGCAAACGCTGGTACATTATGATGTTCCGTAAACCAAATTCGCTTAAAGCCAAGTCGATCTGCTAATTTTGCAAGTGTCACTGAATCTTGCAATGCCTTTTCTGCATCCTTACCTTCATCTATTAAGGCATAGTCTAATACGCTTAATTTAACCAATCCGTCATCTCCAAACTTATCCTGCCATGTCAAACCGACATAACATTTTAACGTTCTTAATATCATTCCCTCTTCATATACCCACGTATATGATAACGTTTTTCAATTAACTTTTATATCTTTTCGCCTTTATTTTTCTTTTTCATATTCATATTTTCAGACCTACAAATGCCATTCATTAGTTCAATTTTAAAAATGTTTTCCATGTACCAATTCTATTCTATCAAGACTGTTCATCATTGATTATTCATTCTTTCCATGGTACTTTGAAAACAATATTGAATAGAAAAGGAATCATAGTATGTACCGATACAAACCACTTTTACAATCAATCCACTTACCTAATGGCATCAAAATTTCGAATCGCTTTGTATTATCACCAATGACCGTAAACGCATCAACAAAAGAAGGCTATATTACAAAAGCAGACTTGGCTTATGCTGCACGTCGCTCTAATTCAGCTGGAATGCAAGTCACCGGCGCTGCTTACATTGAACCTTATGGTCAATTGTTTGAATATGGCTTTAATATTGATCATGATGCTTGTATCCCTGGATTAACTAACATGGCATCTACGATGAAACAACATGGTAGCCACGCTATTATCCAGCTAGCGCATGCTGGTCGTTTTTCAAATCAAGCCATTTTAAATTTTGGAAAGGTGTATGGACCAAGCCCTATGACATTGCATTCACCGATTGAACACGATGTTATCGCCATGTCTCATGAGAAAATCAATAGCATCATTCAGCAGTATCGCGATGCTACATTACGCGCGATTAAAGCAGGTTTTGATGGTGTGGAAATTTCGATTGCACAACGTTTGCTGATTCAAACATTTTTCTCAACTTTTTCGAATAAACGTACAGACCATTACGGTGCCGACTCATTAAAAAATCGTGCAAGATTATCTTTAGAAGTTATGCGTGCGGTACAAGAAGTGATTGATAAAGAAGCACCTGACAATTTTATTTTAGGATTTCGAGCAACGCCAGAAGAAACCAGAGGCAGTGATTTAGGATATACCATTGACGAGTTCAACCAATTAATCGATTGGGTCATGGACGTTTCAAACATCCAATATTTAGCAATCGCTAGCTGGGGTCGACATATTTATCAAAATACGTCTCGTACACCAGGTGAACATTTCGGTCGGCCAGTTAACCAAATTGTCTATGAACATTTAGCAGGTCGTATCCCTTTAATTGCAAGTGGCGGGATTAATTCTCCAGAGTCTGCTTTAGATGCTTTACAACATGCAGATATGGTCGGCATGTCTTCGCCTTTTGTCACAGAACCTGACTTTGTGCATAAACTTGCTGAACAGCGACCACATGATATCAATCTTGAATTTTCTATGGCAGATTTAGAAGATTTAGCCATTCCACATGCTGCTTTTAAAGATATTGTTAAAATGATGGATTATGGGGAAGGTCTAAAGAAGCATACCCGTGACGCTTTACGTCAATTGGAACAGAATTATCATGACTCATCGTCTTAAGACTATTTTTCATGGAAATTTAAGACAGTGTTATAATGACATCAATATCAAAAATAAGGAGCCTATTAAATCGTGACTGAAATTAAAGATAAAGTAATTACTAAAGATGCATTTGCATTACCTTACACAATTATTAAAGCAAAAAATCAACCAACAAAAGGCGCTATTGTCTACATCCACGGTGGTGGATTGATGTTCGGTAAAGCTAACGATTTATCCCCACAGTATATCGATATCCTTACGGAACATTACGATTTAATTCAACTAAGTTATCGTTTATTACCAGAAGTAAGTCTCGATTGCATTATTGAGGATGTCTACGCATCATTCGATGCGATTCAATCACAATATTCTAATTGCCCTATTTTTACCTTTGGCAGATCATCAGGTGCATATTTAAGTCTATTAATTGCACGAGACAGAGATATTGATGGTGTTATTGATTTTTATGGTTATAGTCGCATCAACACTGAACCTTTTAAAACAACTAATAGTTATTACGCAAAAATAGCTCAAAGCGTAAACGAAACAATGATTGCACAACTCACTTCACCAACACCGGTTGTTCAAGATCAAATCGCACAACGTTTTTTAATCTACGTTTATGCACGTGGCACAGGTAAATGGATAAATATGATTAACATTGCTGATTATACTGATTCAAAATATAATATTGCACCAGATGAACTTAAAACACTTCCCCCGGTGTTCATTGCGCATTGTAATGGCGATTATGATGTTCCCGTTGAGGAAAGCGAACATATCATGAATCATGTTCCACATTCAACATTTGAACGCGTGAATAAAAACGAGCATGATTTTGATCGTAGACCTAATGACGAAGCAATCACTATTTATCGTAAAGTTGTTGATTTCTTAAACGCTATAACAATGATGTAATATATCATTATTTTAAAAAACTCAATTTATCATCATGATAAACAGTTATTCGATCAACCATATTATTCATACAATTTATTAAGCTCATAAACAGATACGCCTGTCCCTTTAGTTTTCGCTAATGAGACAGGCGCTTTATTTCACTTTACTATTTTTAAATTCAACACTGTGATGCTACTTATATCTGCTGTGCCATGATAACAGCACGATTTACATAGCATATTAAATTCAGAAGATGAATTTAACTTGCTTTCAATTGTGTTCCTTTACTTTCAGTCGCTTCAACACGCAACAAGTCATTTATAATACCTGTATAGAAGTTGGCAAGTTCTGCACCTTTACGTTTGAAATCCAGGAAGTCCACACCAATAAAATCGACATGATCCCATCCTTGTATGATTGGTTTAACTTGCCAGATACCTCTGCGTGTGGCAGGTTCATCATTCGTAACATTAACAAATGGTTGATTGGACGGATGTAATGACGAAATCACTGGTACGACACCATCATTTTTACGCCATTCTTCTCTTGCATCATGACCAATAATTCTACTCGTTGTATCCATTAAGAAAAATGTACCTAAATCAGGATTTTCATAACCTAATGGACCAGTATGAGATGATACACCTGTATAAGTCGTATACGTAATATTAGGATTCATACTTGTCATGTTGTTCAATTTTGCAGAGCCATCTAACGTTAAATCATAGGCAGCATTGTCGTCTGATGTCCAAATTTTGCTTTTACTAACGCGTTTTATATAGTCAATGTAACTCTCATTTGGTAATTGTTTAAAGCCCCATTGCGTTAATCCTAAATCGATATTCGAATACTTGTTACCCATAAATCGATTTAAAGCGAACATGATTTTTCTAACAGCTTCTGTATTTCCAAACTTATCAGCTGCTTGTGAACCATTATGTGGTGTTGCTAATGTTGTGATTGATGCAACCATATTGTTATGACCACCAGTGAATAATGGTGATATTTCTCCACCATGCGCTTTATGATAGGCAATTTCTTCTTTGTTACCATTTCTTAAAAACTCTTCCATTAAACGAATTGTTTGACCACCCATACTATGCCCTACAAGATGTACCTTTTTACCAGGTTCCCAATTAGGCATGATTCCTTTATAAGTCTTACCATAGCGCTCATGTCCGTATTTAGCTGCATGTGCTGCGCCATAATCTACGCGACCACCTTTAATGTAATAATAAAGTTCTACAGCGCGATCATAGTTACTACCAAATGCACTAACACTTGCTTGATGTACATTATAGCCTTGCTTTCTCAATTCTTCGATAACTTTAAATTTATTTCCACCCCAATAATTTGGGTATAAAGCAGGTGCATTATCGCCTACTAATCCTAAAAATCCATGTACAAAAACAACTGGATATTTGTTAAGTGGTTGTACTTGATTCGCTTTAAGTGGTCGAATCTTTTTAGCATCTGCTGCTGCATTTGTAGTCGAACGTGTTTTAGGCGCTTGAAGCGCATCTTTGATTAGTTGTTTATTATCAGTATTTTTATCTGTCGGTTTGTCTGGGGAATTTTGACCATCGATATGTTTACTTAAATCGCCAACTTGTGGTTTCTGTTCACTTTGGCGAACAGTATCATCTTGCTTTGCATCTATGATTTGATGCGCGGGTTGATGTGTATCTTGTTGATTTGGATGTTTGTCCGTGGTTGCATCTTGTGCTTTTGTTGATTTAGGTGCAGTTTTATCATTAGACGGGGGTGTAGTTGAAGTTGGTGCTGCTTTATCATGATTGGGTAATACCTTTTGTGCCGGAATGGATGGTTGTGATTTATCAACATCATTCGATTGTGACGTTGTCGATTGTGATCCATTACGTTCAGCATGATGGGTATTTTGAACCTGATCATTTTGACGTTCAGTATTATTAGTCGCATTATTTTGGTGTGACTGTTTAGAACCTTGTCGTTCAGAATCTTGCTTTACTTGATTATCATTTTGCGTTCTGATTGTTTTACTATTTTGTGTTGATTGATGCTTCGATGATTGAAGCGTGTCTTTACCTTCTGTCACTGTTCCACTTTTACCATTCTCTTTATGCATATCGTCTAATTGCTTTCCTGACTGCATTTGATGTGACGTTATCACGTTCCCTTGTTCTCCCGGTTGATTTAGTGTTTCTTTTTGTGCCGCTGCATTGGACGTTGGTGTTTTTTCCGAGGCTTGTGCTTCATGTGATGACACAACAAACATTGTAGCCGCTAACACTGACACCACGCCTATTGAATACTTTCTAATACTATACTTTCTTTCTTCTTGTCCTCTTAACATATAATCACCTCAAAAGTATTTTTTTGACCCCCTCTTGAGAATGAAAAACAACTGCACCTTCAATATAACATGACATATATTATTTTTTGATTAAGACTACAAAATTAATAAAAATTTAATAATACGATATTAAATCGATACTAATCATTTACAAATATGTGTATTTCCAAATAATTTATAAACACTTTTAGTTGTGGTGTTGAATCAACACAACAACATTTAAGATAAATATTTTATTAAGTAATATAGTTTCAATCTATATATAATTAGTTAATTTGTATTGGTATGAAAATAATTCAAACTATACAATTATAGTAAGTTTTCAGATTTTTCTAAATTAAAATAATGATTCATCTCATTAAGGGGAAGATGCATCATACAGTTTTGTGTATTCATTTAAACAAAGGGGTTGCTTTAATGAATCAATATCATTCTAATGCACAACAACCAAGTGCATGGCGTTTTTTTGTCTATAGTTTAGTGGGCATACTATGTTTCTTTATTCCTTTTACGATTAATGGTAACAACACTATTTTCGTCGATCATGTTCATCTAGCCATTCGCTCAATCATAGGTCCACTTATGCCCTATGTTGCACTGATTATGATTTTAATTGGTACAGCGTTACCAATAGTGAGACGTACTTTTATGACTTCAATCACAAACTTGGTCATTACATTATTTAAAGTTGCAGGTGCAATGATCGGTATAATGTATGTATTTAAAATCGGTCCATCAATACTATTTAAAGCTAACTATGGTCCGTTTTTGTTTGAAAAATTAATGATGCCATTAAGTATCTTAATTCCAGTAGGTGCAATTGCGCTTTCTTTATTAGTGGGCTATGGCTTATTAGAATTTGTCGGTGTTTATATGGAGCCTATTATGAGACCTATTTTTAAAACACCAGGAAAATCCGCTGTCGATGCAGTGGCTTCGTTTGTCGGCAGTTATTCCTTAGGATTATTGATTACTAATCGTGTCTATAAGCAAGGGATGTACAACAAACAAGAAGCCACGATTATTGCGACTGGCTTTTCAACAGTTTCAGCAACTTTTATGATTATCGTTGCTAAAACTTTAGGATTAATGCCGCATTGGAATTTATACTTTTGGATAACTTTAGTCATCACATTTGTCGTGACTGCAATTACTGCATGGCTACCGCCAATCACCAATGAATCAACAGAATATTATAACGGACAAGAAGGAGAACAAGAAGTTGCTATTGAAGGAAGCAGACTGAAAACTGCATATGCAGAGGCGATGAAACAAAATGCATTAACACCATCTCTCGTGAAGAACGTTTGGGACAATTTGAAAGACGGTTTAGAAATGACTGTTGGTATTTTACCTTCTATATTATCGATTGGTTTTTTAGGACTGATTGTAGCGAACTATACACCATTCATTGATTGGCTTGGCTATATATTCTATCCATTTATTTATATTTTCCCAATTGCTGATCAGGCTGTACTTGCAAAAGCATCAGCGATTTCTATTGTAGAGATGTTTCTACCATCTTTGTTAGTAACTAAAGCTGCAATGAGTACTAAATTTGTCGTCGGTGTAGTAAGCGTATCAGCCATTATCTTTTTCTCAGCATTAGTGCCATGTATACTAGCAACTGAAATTAAAATACCTGTCTGGAAACTCATCATCATTTGGTTTTTACGCGTGGCATTGTCGCTATTAATCACCATCCCCGTCGCTTTACTTATTTTTGGATAATTCAAATTGAAAATAAAATCACTATCATAAACAAACAAAACGAGATGAACCCATTACATTCATTCAGCCACCTAAGATAATTAGGTGCCTTTAATTAATGATGGTCATCTCGTTTTTTTATCGTTATCATTTAATCTTCCATAATTTGAACAAAACGTTTCGTAATTTCTTTTGGTCGTGTTATCGCACCACCAACGACTGAACAATGAACGCCTAAGTCCATCACACGTTTATACATATCCGGTGTAATGACATTACCTTCCGCAATAACTTTTGCATCAACACTTTGTAGTACATCTTTTAGAAATTGGAAGTCATTCTGATAAAGTAATTGTCCTTGCGTATAACTAGTATAGCCATGTAACGTCGTGCCAATATAATCAAAGCCAAGTCGTGCGGCATTTTTAGCTTCTTCAACGGTCGCGATATCAGCCATGATTTCAACGTTCGGTGCATGTGTTCTAATATATGATACTAATTCGTCTAACGTTTCTTTCGGACGTTGCTGTAACGTTGCATCCAATGCAATGACTTCACATTGGCTTTCTATCAGTTCATCAACTTCTTTTGACGTTGCAGTAATGAAAACATCTGAGCGATCATAGTCACGTTTCACAATGCCAATAACTGGTAAATCTACCGTTTCTTTAATTGCTAAAATGTCTTCCTTAGTATTTGCGCGAATACCAACAGCACCACCTTCATACGCAGCTAATGCCATTTTCGACATAATAAAAGATGAATGCAATGGTTCATCTGGTAGTGCCTGACAAGATACTATTAATCCATGTGGTAACATTATTCCTCACTCCATAAGTCGTTTTTTCACGTAAAGTCATTTACAATATATCATTAAGATAATTTTTATCAATGCTTTTTACTATCTTGAAAATATTTTTCATATATAATAGTAATCATTAAGATGAAGGGGTGACACAATGAAATTTGAGAATCGTGTTCAACGTTATCAACATTTATTTACAAAAACTGATAAACGCATCGTCAATTATATAAGACAAAATGGTTATAGCGATGCCTTTTCAACGATTAACTCCTTAGCCCATGCGATTGGTACATCACCAGCAACGATGACACGCTTTAGTCATAAGCTGGATTATGAGAATTTCCAAGATTTAAAATTTAATATTCAACAAGAAATGACAGAGACAGTTATTGAAAATAGCCCAATTATTCAAAGAATTCATAAATATCATCAACAAATCATTCAACAAACTGGTGAATTTATTGATAACGACATTATCCAAACCTTTATCGACAAACTTCAATCAAGTCGACATATACTCTTTGCTGGACTAGGTAGCTCTGGTTTATCAGCGACTGAATTTTATTATCGTATGATTCGTATGGGGCTAAAAGGTAATGTTACTACCGATTCACATTTAATGAAAATATCGGCATCCCTACTATCTCATTCGGATATGTTTATTGCTATGTCAAATAGTGGTAATACTTCGGAATTAATTTCTGCAGCGGAAGTCGCCAAATCTCATGGTGCATATGTTGTTGCCATCACAAATTTCGAAGGTAGTAAACTTACAGATTGTGCAGATTTAGTACTTTTAACAACGGATCAATCGCGCAATACCGACCATCAATTTATCAACACACAAATTGCGACACTCTTTTTAATCGATATCGTGAGTTATCATTTATTAGAAAATACGAATCTGAGTCAAACTTATCAACATACTAAATCTATTATCCTAGACAACAAATAACTAGTAGTATATTCAAATCCACCTGCAACTGTAGACAATCATCGTGATTGTCCCAACGAGTTGCTAGGTGCTTTTTTAATTTCAATACCAAATATTTTTTTACATTTTCTAAAATTTTAATATCTCAGCCTCTTCAATTTAATATGCCCGTGGCACACTGTTGGTTGATATAGTTTAGATTGGTCCTAGATAGAGTGTGATGTGTGGAACTAACAACAGCTCTCATCTCTCGTAACGGTTTCAAATTCTATTTTAGAATGACTCCTTCTTTCAACCATCATTGCAAACAGCCATATAATGCTGCATCATTTTTACTCTTAGTCGTTTGTATTGGTGCATAAACATAGTCTTTTGGTAAATAGTGTGCAACTTTCGGCTCGATATATTTAATGAGATTGTCTCCTTGTTCAGATATACCGCCACCAATTAATATAAGCCCTGGATCATACATGACTTGTATTTGGGCAATCCCTTCTGCTACATCTTCTGCCCACTCATTCAATATTTGTTTTGCAATATCATCACCTTCTTCAGCTGCTTCAAACAATACTGGCACATGTGTGCTTCTCGTAAATCCTCCGGCAATCATGCGCTTTTTCAATGCACTCGTTGCAGCACGTTGCTCAAACGTTGTATTTTCAGTTGGACGATACAATAAATACCCAACTTCATTTGCCTTATGAAGTTCACCATTATCAATATGACCTTGATTATTTTTGTACGCACCCCCAATGCCTGTACCAAGCGTCATACAAAAGATCCGTTCTGCTTGATATTGATGTAATTTCAATTCGCCTAGTAATGCAGCGTTTACATCATTTTTTACTTTGACATAAGGAGACAGTGATTTTAATAATCGCTTAAAATTAGTACCTTTATAATTCGGAATGGTTGGCCCTGCGTATACAATTTCGCCTTTTTGTTCATCAACAACGCCTGCTGATGAAATACCTATGACAGGTTGGATCAACTGATATTGCTTCATATATCCTGTTACAATCTCATATACTTTGTCAGTAATAAGCTCACTTTTGTTGTCCGGCGTTGGTATTTGTTGATAGTCAAACATATTCAATTGCTTATCAATAACCGCCGATTTAATTTGAGTGCCTCCAATATCGATTGCGATGTAATACACCTTACTCACTCCATTTCTATTGATTTTGAAAAATATTTTCATTAATTATAAATAAATATGACTGCAATTTTCAAAAAGATATTGTTACATTTTATGATAGCGTTTACAATTATAACTGTAAACTATATTATCAAATGATTTTTGGAGGGACTTCATAATGAACAAAGATTTAAAAGGTTTATATGCAGCGTTACTCGTTCCTTTTGATGAAAATGGTCAAGTAAATGAACAAGGACTCAAACAAATTGCTCAAAATGCCATTGAAACTGAAGAATTAGACGGTCTTTATGTAAATGGTAGCTCAGGCGAAAACTTTTTATTAAATACAGAGCAGAAGAAGCAAGTTTTCAAAGTTGCCAAAGAGGCAGTTGGGGATAAAGTGAAATTGATTGCTCAAGTAGGTTCGTTAGATTTAAATGAAGCCATTGAACTTGGGAAATATGCCACAGAACTCGGTTATGATGCACTTTCTGCCGTAACACCATTCTACTATCCATTTACTTTTGAAGAAATTAGAGATTACTATTTCGATATTATCGAAGCAACACAGAACAATATGATTATTTATGCAATACCAGATTTAACAGGTGTGAATATTTCTATTGAACAATTCAGCGAGCTATTTAATCACGAAAAAATTGTTGGTGTTAAATATACAGCGCCGAACTTCTTCCTACTCGAACGTATTAGAAAAGCATTCCCAGACAAATTAATCTTATCTGGCTTTGATGAAATGTTAGTTCAAGCTACGATTTCTGGCGTAGATGGTGCAATTGGTTCTACATATAACGTTAATGGTCGCCGTGCTAGAAAAATCTTCGACTTAGCACGACAAGGTCAAATTCAAGAAGCTTACCAACTACAACATGATTCGAACGACATCATCGAAACAGTGTTATCAACGGGGATTTATCCAACATTGAAAGAAATACTACGTCACCGTGGCATTGATGCAGGATTACCGAAAAGACCTTTCAAACCTTTTAACGAAGTACATCGACAAACATTAGATCAACTCATTGCAAAATACGATTTATAGACATCAAAGAATCAATACATTGTAAAGGGGATGTTTCCCATGAAAGAAGTTGGATTTGGCACACTAAACTGGGTTGCCGTTATCATTTATCTACTAGCTATGTTACTCATTGGCGTTTATTTTACCAAGCGCGCGAGTCAAAGTACGAATAGTTTCTTTACTGCAAGTGGTCGCTTGCCATCTTGGGTAGTTGGCTTTTCAATTTATGCTACTACATTAAGTGCAATTACGTTTATGTCGACACCAGAGAAAGCATTTTTAACAGATTGGTCATATATTGCAGGTAACATCGCTATCGTAGCAATTATTCCATTACTTATTTATTTCTATGTCCCTTTCTTTAAAAAGTTAAAGGTAACATCTGCATATGAATATTTAGAAGCTAGATTTGGCCCTAGCATACGTGTCATTGGCTCATTATTATTTGTCGTTTACCATTTAGGGCGTGTTGCAATCGTTATCTACTTACCAACATTAGCAATCACATCTGTATCAGACATGAACCCTTATATCGTTGCATCACTCGTTGGTTTACTATGTATTTTATATACATTTTTAGGTGGATTCGAAGGTGTGGTTTGGAGTGATTTCATTCAAGGCGTCATTTTATTAGGCGGCGCTTTAGTTATCATTATTCTAGGTGTTATGAACATTAAAGGCGGTTTTGGCACTGTCTTTGCAGATGCGATTGAGCACAAAAAATTAATTAGTGCAGACAATTGGAAACTAAATACTGCGGCAGCTGCCATTCCAATTATTTTCCTAGGAAATATTTTCAACAACTTGTATCAATACACAGCGAGTCAAGACGTCGTGCAGCGTTATCAAGCTTCTGATAGTTTAAAAGAAACAAATAAATCGTTATGGACAAATGGTATCCTAGCTTTAATTTCAGCCCCCTTATTTTATGGTATGGGTACAATGCTGTATTCATTTTATACACATGAAGCTGTTTTACCAAAAGGCTTCAATACATCATCTGTAGTGCCATATTTCATTTTGACTGAGATGCCACCATTTGTAGCAGGATTACTTATTGCAGCCATTTTCGCCGCTGCACAGTCTACCATTTCATCTAGTTTAAATTCTATATCTGCTTGTATTTCAATCGACATTAAGCAACGCTTCTTCGGAAAAGGTAGCGAGCGACACGAAGTTAACTTTGCACGTTTCATTATCATCATTGCAGGTATTTTCGGTTTTGGAATGTCACTATACTTAATTGCTTCTAATTCAAATGACTTATGGGATTTATTCTTGTTTGTAACTGGATTATTCGGTGTTCCATTAGCTGGTGTATTTGCAGTTGGTATTTTCACTAAACGTACGAATACATTCGGTGTTATTTGTGGATTAATATTGGGTATCATCTTTGCTTATGTCTATAATGGTGTTGGCAAAGGTAACTCACCTTTCTATGTATCTACCATTTCATTTACAGTTGCTTTTGTCTTTGCTTATATACTTAGCTTCATTGTCCCTTCAAAACATAAAAAAGATATAACGGGATTAACAATTTTTGAAAAAGATCAACCATCAACATACATTTCAAAAACGGCTACGAAAAAGTAGATTGTTATGATAAAACCCCGTCACTAAGTTATGATGCGCTGTTGCGCCAACTTGGTGACGGGGTTTAGCTTTGCCATGAATTTAATTTAGGTACTTCGATTAATTTACAATACTAAGCCAATAATTGATCCTGAAATGATTGAAGCTAGAGTTGAACCAAGTAGCAACCTCATTGCAAAGGATGCAACTTTTTCTCCTTGCTTATCACTAATTCCTTTAATTGAACCAACGATGATACCAACAGTACCGAAATTAGCAAAACTCACTAAGTAAACTGAGATAATACCTTGTGTTCTAGCTGATACGTCACCCAAAACATTTTTAAAATCTAGCATTGCTACAAACTCATTTGTAATTAATTTTGTAGCCATTAAAGAGCCAGCTGGAACAGCTTCACTCCAAGGAATCCCCATTAAGAATGCGATAGGTGCAAACAAATAACCAATTAACTGTTTAAAATTCAAACCAACACTACCAAAAATGATATTGATTGCTTCCATTAATGAAATAAACGCTAACAACATCACGGCTACTACAACAGCGATTTTAAACCCATCCATCGCACTATCACCAATCATTTGGAAAAAGGCAACTTTCTTAGGTTTTCCTGTTTTTCCATTCACTGATTTCGTTTCCGTTGATTTAGTTAAGTTATCAATTTCAACATCACTATCATCAGATTTATAGGGATTGATTACACTGGCGATGATAAGCGCACTAAAAATATTTAACATTACAGCTGTAACTACGAACTTGGGCTCAATCATCTGCATATATGAACCCAACATTGCCATACTAACAGCACTCATACCAGACGTCGCAATTGTATATAATTTCGCTCTAGATAATCTTGGAATAATATCTTTTATTGTTAAATATACTTCTGGTTGTCCAAACATTGCTGTTGAAATAGCAAAGTAACTTTCTAAGCGCCCCATTCTCGTTATTTTATTAATAGCGATACCTACATATTTGATAATAAATGGTAATACCTTAATATAATTAAAAATGCCTATTAATACAGAAATGAACACTAATGGCAGTAACACATTTAAAAAGAACGTAAAGCCATTTTTATTTTGTATATCTCCAAAAACAAAGTTTATACCTGCTTTACTAACATTTATTAACCCTTCAAAAAATGAGCCTAATGCAGTTAAGATTGTTAAACCAATCGTTGTGTTCATCATAAATAACACAATCAACACTTGAATAAATATCATTATTAACGTCTTTTTGAAGTCTATGTTTTTACGATCAAAACTGAATAAAAACGCAACAAATAGTGCAAATGCTATCCCTGTGATAGCGAATAAAATATTCATGTATCATCACCTACAATAATTTATTAACAGCGACAGCAATTTTAGCACCCAACGCCGCATTGTTTTCAACAAGTTTTATATTTGCTGCTAAACTTTTACCATTCGTTTTTTCTACAATTTTCCCTAACAAGAACGGTGTGGCGTCCTTACCTTTAATACCTTGATTTTCCGCTTCAACAACAGCTTCATTTATGATTGCCTCAATATATGCTTTTGATAAGGCATGCTCATATGGAATTGGATTAGCAACAACAATGCCACCTTCAAGATTTAACTGCTGTTTTGTTAAATGAATGTCAGCAAGTCGTTCTGGCGTTTCAACCGAACTTGTTAACTTAACACCGCTTTCGCGAGTGAAGAATGCTGGCAATTCATTCGTTTGATATCCAATAACTGGAACGCCTTTTGTTTCTAAATACTCCATCGTCTTAGGTAAGTCTAAAATTGATTTGGCACCTGCACAGATAACAGTGACATTTGTTTTAGACAGTTCTTCTAAGTCTGCTGAAATGTCCATCGTATGTTCTGCACCTTTATGGACGCCCCCAATACCTCCTGTAACAAAAAATTGAATACCAGCCATTGCAGCACATATCATCGTCGTCGCTACAGTAGTAGCACCAACACACTTCATCGCAACAACTTCTGCTAAATCCCTTCTAGATACTTTAGCAACGTCTTTACTAGTTGCCAGTATTTCTAAATCTTCGCTTTCTAAACCAATTTTAATTTTGCCATCTATAATGGCTATGGTTGCTGGAATGGCACCATTATTCCTGATAATTTGCTCTACTGTTGTTGCCATTTCAACATTTTGTGGGTACGGCATACCATGCGAAATAATTGTTGATTCTAATGCTACAATCGGTTGATTGTTCTCCCGTGCTTGCTGAACTTCTCGAGAATACTCAATATACTTTTGTAAATTTGCCATTTTTATAATCCTCCATATCGTGATAAAGTTGCTGTTGATCTAGGTTTTGCCTAACTGTATATTTCGTTTCTATCGTTTTCTTTGCGTTAACCATACCAGCAATTAATATATCTTCAGTAGACATCCCATTTAACCAGCTATATACTACTGCAGCACAGAATGAATCGCCTGCACCTGTAACATCTTTCACACTATTTGATGGCATAACTGACTTGATGATTTCTTCCTCACCACTTCGATAAATGAGTTCTTTCACGCCATTTGTCACAATAACATTTTTAACACCTAAATCATTCCAGCGTTTAGCAGCTATTTTTAAATCATCAGTAGATTCTATTTTTAAATTTAAGTATGTTTCTGTTTCATCTTTATTCGTGATAATCCAATCAATAGCATGTAATGAATCAGGCATATTTTTCATTTTTGGGGAAGAAACCGTGGTGATAACTAATTTGATTTGATGTTTCGTGGTATAGGCACATAAGAAGTTTAATGCCTCTTTGCCTAAATTCAAATCGACAATAATGCACTTAGCCTTTTTCAATAAGTGTGAACGCTTAATTAAAAATTCAGGCGTAATGTAGTCAAACACTTCCATATCTGCTAAGCCATATGTCATGTCGCCTTCTTTACTAATTAAAGCTGTATATGAACCTGTACTCGCATTTTCAAATTGTTGAACATGATCCAAATTCATAAATGGTGTGGACAATCGTTTAATCATTTCCCATTCACTATCTTGTCCACTAGCAGATAAAAAAGCGACCGTTTCGCCAAGCCTACCTAAGTTCTCAGCAATATTTCTTGCTACGCCACCAATAGAGCGTGTTGACGTTACAGGATTTGATGTTTCTGCAACTAAATCTTTATGCACATAAAACTTACGATCTACATTCGCTGCGCCAATACAAACAATAGGATAATCTTCATTTAAAACATATGCCTTTCCCATAACATATTCCTTTTGTATTAATCCTGAAATAATGTTTGCTACGCTGGGTCTAGATAATCCAATTGCCTCAGCAAGTTCACGTTGTGAAATAAACGGATTATCTTTAATTCTTTTTAAAATTTCTTTCTCAGAATCGCTCATAACATCCCTCCTCATATTGACTTAAAATACTTGAATCAGTGAATTTACAAAAATATCGTAGCATGCTGTTATTTCTGTTGTAAACGCTTACATTTGCCGTTATATCAATGATATTTGTTTATAAAATACGCATAATTTCGTAAAAAGTAAGTTCATTCCATCGTGTAAAAGGTACTTGAGAAAATGATAAATGTTTATACAGTATGATATTTGTCGACAATAAATTATGACATTTTTATGTCTTATATTTTTCTATAAAAAAACGTGACTCATTATCGATTTTTTCATCGACTGAATCACGTTACTATGTTTTATTTGTTTTTACTATTCAATATGATGATGCTATGCGTCAACTGCACCTCGATTAATCATGTCTTGCTTAGTAACAATTGGATATTTTTTAAATACGATTGAACCAAGATAACCTGCAAGCGCACCTACAATCGCCATTACTACACCATAAATTACAATAGTCATTGGATGATTAAATCCAAACATTACTAAAAATCCTGCAATCGGTGTAGCTGTACCTGTCGCATCGTTAATTAAACCTGACATAGCAATAATTAAACCAGCAATCGCACCACCAAAGAAATTTGTAATATAGATTGGAATTGGATTGGCTGATACAATATCTGCTTGTGATAAAGGTTCAATACTTACTGCAATCGTAGACTTACGATCACCTAATTTTAAGCGATGGAATAGCGTCCCATTCATAAATGCCGAACTAAATGCTGCCATGGCACCAATAGCCATAGGTACACCCGTTAAACCTAATAATGCTGTCAATGCCATTGAACTCAATGGCGCTGTGCCGACAACCGTGATAATACCACCTAAAATGATACCCATGATAATTGGATTCGTATTCGTACTACTTTGGATAATATCACCAATTCGAATCAATGTACTATTCACTACTGGCGTTAATAATACTGCAATAAGACGAGCTAATGGCGCTAAGATGACAATCGATCCAATTAAGTCGACACCATCCGGCACATATTTCTCTGTATATTTCATCACATATCCAATCATATAACCCGCAAAGAAACCTGGTAATAAATCCATACCACCGCACGCGGCTGCTATAACTAATGCATATACTGGTGATACACCGATAGCTAATGCTGTTAATCCAGCGGCAGCGACACCACCTAGACCTCCCGCAGCGTCTCCTAGCTCTTCTAAAAATTTAATACCGAATACTTCGCCACCAACATATTTATTAAATGCTTCCACTAAAAATGTTGCGATTGCTGCATTAGCTAATGCTCCCATGGCACGCATACCATTAGGTGCTTTATATGTAAATAATGTAAAAATCACTAAGACCAAAAATAAAAATAAAGTACCTATCATTAAATCCATAACCATTGACCCCCATTACGATAATTTTATATTCAATCCCCATATTTAAATATTGAATACTTAGAGGCCATTTTACTACAAAAAATATTATATTTCACGGAATATTTCTAATTTTCGATAATAATTATTATTAATTGAATGTGAAAGTTTATTCAAATAATACATAAACATAAAAATACCGGCACATGATGTACCGGCTTAATAAAACTATTCTACTGTTTCATTTTCAAGATTAAGGACGCCATCTTTCATATGATATGAACGATCACAATATGCTTTAAGTCGTTCATCATGTGTAACAATAATACATGCTTTCTTTCTTTTTTTGGCTTGATCACGTAGAATTTTAATGACTTCAATCGCATTTTCAGTATCTAACGCCGCGGTAGGTTCATCCGCTAAAATAATCGACGGATTCGTATATAACGCTTTGGCTATCGCCACACGTTGTTTCTGACCACCTGAAATTTCTGAAGGTAACTTATTAAGCAATGAAGTTAGACCTAATTGTGACATAAGTTGCTGATAGTCTTCATTAGACATAACATTCTTATTTTTCTTTTTCAATAATGTAAATTGTTGCTTTACCGTTAAAAATGGTACAAGGTTTGTAGCTTGTAAAATAAAACCTATTTCAGACATTCTAACTTTTGCCAATGCTTTTTGCTTCATTGTCGTAATATCTTGGTTATTGATTAAAATGTGCCCAGATGTCGGCGTTTGTAAAGCACCTGCCATAGTTAGAAATGTACTTTTACCAGAGCCAGAAGGTCCAACCAATGCTATAATATCACCTTTATTTATCTCAAAATTTGTATCTTTAACCGCTTCAATGTTACGATTCCCATCTTTAAATGACTTTGTTACATTTTCAAATTTCAACATTTGCTACACCTCCTACCCAATCGCCTTTAACGGATCTATTTTTCTAATTGTTAAAATGGAGAATAAACTTCCTAATACAGAGACAATCATTAACACAATTGCAAATACGAGCAATGTTAGTACATCGAATTTGACAGGTACTGCATCAGGTAAAAATGCACCTGTAACGCCTGTTAACAGTAAGCCAAATGCCGTACCAAATAATGCTAATATGAGCGTCTGCGAAATAACTACGTTCGCTAAATAGCCATTCGTAAATCCTTGAGCCTTTAATATGCCAAATAAACTTGTTTTTTGTAATGTCATGACATATAAGAAAATGCCTATAACTGTAGCTGAAATGACAAATAAGAATGAAATCATAAAGTTTAATGTTAAGTTCTGTGGTTTATAACCTGGTAAATTTTCAATAAAGTCATTAATACTTACCGCTTCAAGCTCTTGGTTTAATTTTTTGTCTTTCCAATTTGTATCACGTACAACAACTGCATTAATTTTATCTCCAGTCAATCTAGGATTGATCTTGGCAATGGTAGCGTCATTCGTGAAAATGACTGGTGACGCATTATATTTTGCACTTTCTGTAAAACCTACGATATGCAATTTTTCATCTGATTGAGATAGTGATAATGTGTCACCAATTTTAAATCCTTTATTTTTAAGCGTTTCATCAGCTAACACTTCATTATCTTTAGTCGCTTTATGCCCTTCTATTAAACTCGGAACTAAAAATGATGACTTTTCAACACCGAACACTAAAACATTGTCTTTTTGATGGCCATTAGACACAATTTCCCCTGTTTGCTTCAAAGTAGCTTGCTTCTTGTATTTATTTTCAATATCTTTCTTGTTAAAAACAGATTGTTGCACAGTTTGATTGGCATCTTTATTTAGAACAATGGCATCTGCTTGCCACTTATCAATGCCTTCTTTATTCATATTGATAAGACCATTCGCCAATCCAGATAATAAAAATAGCAAGTAACTAATCATCGTTAACACACCAATAATTAGTCCAAACTTCAATTTGTTGCGCCGTATTTCATTCCAAGCTAAAAACATGCATTTCTCTCCCTACTACTATGATTTAAACATTGTTTATATTCTTAGATGCACGTACGTCGTGTTGCGCTCTGTAATGTTATACATACACTTATCCTTCATTATACCCGAACTTTTTATATTAAAAGCAAATTTATGGAAAATGCAATTAATTGTCTATTATTTTTGTACGGTACATTTAAAATTAAGGATCAATTTAAAAACGCCTACATATACCTTTAAGTACATGTAGACGTCCAATTCATATATTATTTAACTTCGCCTGTTTTAGGATCGAATTGCTTAATAGCATTTTTACGTAATTTATCTTTTGCTTTGTCACTTGCTTTATAGTTATTGTTGTAAATCGTAGCTTCCCAACTACCATACATTGGGTTAGGGAAAATGATATATTTCTTACCGAAATCGTCTTTATGTTTTTCAATTAATGCTTCACGAGATTCAGCTGTAGCTTCTTTTGGATCTGTAAAGTCTAATAAATTATCTCCAAATAGCATGACAAGTTTATGATCCTTTTGAACCATTTGTCTGCGTGATTCTTTACTCTTATCATCTTTACCTTTTAGTAAAATATGACTCTTCTTAGCTTGAGGGATACCTTGTTGTTTTAAGTTCTTTTGTGTTGCCTTTAAATCTTTTTCTTTATCTCTATCAGAAATATAGTAGATATCGACACCTTTTTTGTCAGCATATTTCAAGAATTCTTTTGCGCCATAGACAGGTTTAGCTTTAGCAGCTTGTACCCATTCATGCCAACCTTCTGGGAAAGGTTTATTATGTATTGATGCATAGCCTTGATATGGAGAATTATCTAAAACTGTTTCATCTAAATCCAAAGCAATAGCTAACTTATGTTTACCTTTATTCTTTTTAATCTCTTTATCTAACTGTGTCTTTGCACTGTTATAACCTTGTAAATATAATGCTTTTGCTTCAGCTGAATTTTGATACCAAGCCACTGCCATATTATTTTGATTACCAAGATTCGCCTTTTGTGATGCTGGTATAGAAGCTTGTTGCGTTTGTTGAACTTCAGCAGAACTTTTGGCAAACGCTGTAGAATTTGTCGTTTGTGGTGCTGAAACTGTAACCGCTACCGATAATGATGCTATTGCAATATACTTTGAAATTTTATTCATCTTATCACCTCATGATTAATATTTAAAATACAGTTAAAATTATAAATGCATTTATTTAATATTGCTATACTATGAAAAGATATTTAATATTATTTCTTGAAAAGCTAACAAATATGTGAACATTTCATATAAGCATGATTTAATGGGAGACCTATCACATGAGAGAGATTTGTGATTTATCACGTAATAAACTTAAATTCATTTGAGTGACTAGGCCTTCCTATCAGACATATTCACTCATCCACGTATCATTATGTGTACAGTGTGCTATCTCTTATTTACCTATTGGAACAACCATAAACTCATCCATAGTTTACCTTTTATAAATAGCAGTCCTCACTCATACAATTTCTCATAAAAATCACAACGCTCCAACGTATTTCCAACTTACTTTCACCTATTTTAATTCATAAAAACGACACTTTAATTGTCATTATCCAATAATAGCAAGACGTTATTATTGCAATCTTTTTTATAAAATAATAGAATCATAGTATTGTCATTTAAAGATAAAGTAAGAACGTTTTTATTTTTCAGATTTTTTAAATTATTATGAATATCTAGTTTTAGGAAGGAAATTACATTGAAAAAACAAGTTATTATTTCGGGCCTCATGTTATTTTCACTATTTTTTGGAGCCGGAAATTTAATATTCCCGCCCATTCTTGGCCATACAGCGGGTCAAAATATGTGGATTGGTATGCTAGGCTTTGCCCTTACAGGCATATTACTCCCCTTTATTACTGTTATTGTTGTTGCATTTTATGATGAAGGTGTTGAAAGTGTAGGCAATCGTATACATCCATGGTTCGGGTTTATTTTTGCTGTCGTGATTTACATGTCTATCGGAGCATTTTACGGTATTCCACGTGCTGCAAATGTCGCGTACGAAATTGGTACAAGACACATTTTACCTGTGCATAACCAATGGACTTTAATTATATTCGCAGCAATCTTTTTTGCCATCGTTTACTGGATTAGTTTAAATCCATCGAAAATCGTTGATAATTTAGGTAAATTATTAACACCATTATTACTATTAATGGTCGCTCTATTAAGTATTGCTGTCATTTTCAACCCTGAATCTGCACTAAGTGCACCTAAGGATAAATATATAACACATCCTTTCATTTCAGGAAGTTTGGAAGGCTATTTTACAATGGATCTTGTTGCTGCGTTAGCTTTTTCCGTAGTCATTGTCAATGGCTATAAGTTTAAAGGCCTCACAGATCGCATGAAAATTTTAAAATATGTCTGCTTTTCAGGTCTTATTGCAGCCATATTACTTGGAATGATTTACTTTGCACTTGCATACGTTGGGGCATCAACGGCTCCAGGAAACTTTAAAGATGGTACAGATATATTGACGTATAACTCATTACGCGTATTTGGTTCATTTGGCAACATAGTATTTGGTATGACAGTGATACTTGCATGTTTAACAACATGTATAGGACTCGTCAATGCTTGCGCCACATTTACTAAGAAACACGTACCTAAGTTTTCTTATAAAATATTCGCACTTATTTTCTCTATCATAGGGTTCTTATTTACAACACTTGGTTTAGAAATGATTTTAAAAATTGCTGTACCATTGTTGACATTAATATATCCCGTGTCGATTGCACTTGTACTCATATCATTTGCTAACATGTTTAGCACATTCAGATTCAGTTGGGCCTATCGACTCGCAACTGTTATTACATTGATTATTTCAATTTTACAAATACTAAATAGTTTCAACTTATTACACGGTGTTATTTTGAAATCGTTTATGATGTTACCTTTAGCAGATATCGATTTAGCTTGGCTTGTACCATTCATGCTCTTTGCTATTATCGGTTTCATCATCGATGTATTTATACGCCGTCCGAAACAAGCGACAACTTAATAAATGCTCACTGCCTAGTAATGATTGACCCATCGTTACTAGGCTTTTTTATATGAAATTCATGACTTTTCAGTGATACCGTCTGTCTATTGATTATTTTAAAATAAATGATTTGTTAAAAAATCCTAGCTGTTATTCAAAAATATTAGTTTTTAAAATTAATTTTGTGAAATTATTCACAAATAAGGCAATTCATAGTATACTCTGATTAACAAATGAAAAGTGAGGATGTCATTGTGAAGGAGAAACATATTAAATGGGATAAGATTTTTTATGGGGACGACTGGGTAAATAACGTAGTCGAAACGATAAGAACAAAAGATATATTACAAAGCGTTTATTTAAAACGTTATTTATTACGCGCGATGATGGCAGGATTTATTATCGGGATTATTACGGTCTTCGTATTATCAGTTAAAGCAACACACGAACCAGATTTACCGCCAGGCATTGTGAATATGGCCAGTGCCATTACATTCAGCTTTGCGTTAGTACTCATTTTATTTACAAACTCCGAACTACTAACCAGTAACTTCATGTACTTTACTGTAGGCCTGTATTATAAAGTAATTAAACCAACTAGAGTATTGAAAATATTTTTATTATGCTTTGCAGGAAATATTTTAGGTGCTGCTATTTTATTTAGTTTCATGCGTTTTTCAAATGTAATGACGCCAGATATGTTAAATCAGTTATCAGCAGTTATAGAGCATAAAACGTTGTCTACTGGTTTTGTAAGTATATTAATGAAAGCGATATTCGCCAATTTCTTTATCAATATTTCATTAGTTATTGCCATGCAAATTGACGATGTACTTGCAAAAATGTTTGTCATGATGTTCGGTGTTACCATATTCGCCTTTATGGGTTATGAACATGTCGTTTACAACAGTTGCTTATTTATGGGTGGTTTAATTTATCAAGTTGATACATTGCACTTCATACCAGCTATTTCGAATATCGCTGCGGCTTTTATCGGTAACTATATTGGAGGCGGACTCATTATAGGTTTATTCTATGCTTACTTGAATGATCATCATCAATTTTATAAAAATAATTAACTATATTTGAACAATGCGTTAGTCGATGCCTTAAATATTTAGAAGTGCATTGTCTAACGTATTTTTTTTAAGTTCGTCAATGGTTTTTGTCCGATGCTATGAGCATTATCAAATACAAAATGCTCTCTTAAAAGCAGTTATTGACTGAAAATCTACTTCTAAGAGAGCACTTTATTTAATTACTTAAGAAATCTTGAAATTTCAATATACGATGTTTATGATAAGTCGCTTATTTCATCTTTAGGCTTGTTATTAGTAAGTAGTTTAATACCACTGACTAACCATAAAGCAAATGTAATTATGTTACCACTTATTACAGCTCCAATAATCAACAATATACCACTCATTTTTTTGTTTTTAGATGCTTTAAACATACCGATTGCACCTAAAATAATTGAAATGATTCCAAATATGAATAGGGATAAGAATAATACAGTGAAAATTGCTGCTGCTGTTTCTGCATCAACTGGGTCAACCTCACCATTAACTGTTGTTGACACATCTGTAGTCATTACACCTGATGCTGCTAAAACCATCAATAGTAAACTAAATACCGTTGCTAAACCCTGAATAACAATTCCTATTATTGTCATTATTTTGATCGATTTTTCCATTGACTTACTCCTTTATTATTATTTACAAACTTACGTTTGTGTTCTTATATATAAATGTTTAAATTTATATCGTGTTTATTTTAAAAATTATTGTCGCTAAAGCTCATTTACTTTTTGAAACTGGTTAAAAGTTTTAAAGAAAGCCTACGTTAATCTTTTTCCACTTCTACATTTTCATCTTCATAATCTGCTTTATGGTCTTTCATATACTTAATTGGGTCTATTTCTCTATTAATCTCTGCCTTACCATCTTTTATTTCATATGCGAAATAATACATTTTTTCACGATCTTTATATAATTGAATACCAATAACAATGACTTTACCATCTTTATAGACATGTGTATTACTGTCTTCTTGTTTAATGTCTGTTTTAATAGTGTTTTGTACTTTCGAGGCAATTTTATTCATTTGATTCTGTTCTTTGTACACTTTATCAATATCTTTTTGATACTTTTCACCTTTATTAGAACAACCTGCCAATATAATTGCTAACATTAAAAATACTACCAATATTCTTTTCATCATTTTTCTCCTTAGATGGCTGTCATTTTCCACACACTACAATACTGATAATATGCTTTATCATTGTGATGTTTGAACAATGTTTAACCAATTGTTATCAACTTAAAATTCGTTTAAATGTTTGACGCAAGATTTTGATTAATTATGATATTAAAGTCTTCTTAATATAAACATCTATTTCAGTGTTAATTTACAACTATCTACTGAAAATTATGTCATCATAATAAATTATGCAATAACTATTTGATATCTTTACATTGCTATGTATCTCTAAAAATTGCCTCCCACACATTTATTTCATAACCAAATATTTAACTATTTATAATTATAGTAAAAAACATTTTAATAGTATATACTTTTCTCATATTTTTTTGATATAAGTTTTAAAAAATAAGTCGATGTGCATCAACTTTATAAAATACACTACAATAACCTTTTCAATTAATGGCAATTTTAAATTTATATCGTGATTTATTAATTAGTTAAACTCATTTATACATATGATGTATGGATACCGAGAAGCTAATAAACTTTTTAAGTTGCAAATAATCTTATCGTTTACCTTCTTCTTTGAGTCAAATGTAAAACGAGGGTGATTTTGCACAGCCTTCTATAACATATATGCTACTCTTGGTCTTTAACATACTTCTCTACTTCTCGAATTTCTTCCATTTCATATTCCGTTTCTGGTAAAACACCAAACTTTTTATACATATAGTAGTTTTCCTTTCCTGATGGACCAAAACCTAATTTAATCCAATCTATATAATCAAACGATACTTTCAAATTACCCTCTCTTGTAAAATCAAATTCACATGATGTCCATGGTTCTAAATCTTCTTCTTTAAATGCGTTTCTTAACTTCTTAAACAATCTATATAAATCCGTCCACAAATCATAAAATACTTTTTCAGAGACATTATACTCTCTAGGGATATATGTGTAATAATTCAATTCATCACTACCTGGTTTAGTATAATTAAAAATGACTTCCCCAGCTTGATCAGTTACATAAGCTATTGTAAATACTTGCTCCCATTCTACTGGTATCATCCCACTAATCTCATTCGCAATCTCGTTGTACATTTGACTTAATTTTTCTTCAAAATTCATGTTATCGCCCCTATAGTTCAGCTTCATCTTGCTCTTTAACATAATCTTTTATTTTTTTTACCCAATTTATGGCATATTCTTTTTCAGGCCAAATTCCAAATTTTTTATACATGTAATAATGTTCTCTTCCCATTTGTCCAAACTCTGAATTCGCCCAATCAATATAATCAAATGAAACATTCAATTTGCCGTCTCTTGTAAAGTCAAATTCACATGATGTCCATGGTTCGAGTCCTTCTTCTTTAAATAAATCTCTTAGTTTATCAAATTGCTTATATAATTCATATACTGAGTCCATAAATTCTGATCTTGATATATTATATTTATTTAACACGCTCGTATAGTAAAATAATTCATCACTTCTTGGTTCAGTATAATTGTAGAACACTTCTCCACTTCTTTCATTTACATAAGCCATTGCATATACCTTTTCCCATTCTACCGGTATCATACTGCTAATTTTATTTGCAATTTCATTGTACATTTGACTTAGTTTTTCTTCGAAAGTCATATTATCGCCCCTATAGTTCAGCTTCATCTTGCTCTTTAATATATTGCTCGATTTCTTTAATTTCTTCCATTTCATATTCCATTTCTGGTATAACCCCAAATTTTTTGTACATATAATAATTTTCACGGCCTAATTGATCAAACTCTGTATTTATCCAATCAATATAATCAAGTGAAACTTTTAATTTACCTTCACTTGTAAAATCAAATTCACATGATGTCCATGGTTCTAAATCTTCTTCTTTAAATAAATCTCTTAACTCCTCAAACAAATCATATAAATCCATCCATAAATCATCAAATACTTGCACAGAAATGTTATACTCCTTAGGTATATCGGTGTAATAATTCAAGTCATCACTACCTGGTTTAGTATAATTAAAGAATACTTCACCTCCTCCATCATCTATATAAGCCATTGTATATACTTTTTCCCACTCTACCGGTATCATACTGCTAATCTCATTCGCAATCTCATTATATAATTTGCTTATTTTCTCTTCGAAAGTCATGTTATCACCTCTATTGTTCAGCTTCTTCTTGCTCTTTAATATATTGTTCGATTTCTTTAACTTCTTCCATTTCATATTCCATTTCTGGTATAACCCCAAATTTTTTGTACATATAATAATTTTGACGGCCCAATTGATCAAACTCTGTATTGATCCAATCTATATAATCAAATGAAACTTTTAATTCACCTTCTTTTGTAAAATCAAATTCGCATGATGTCCATGGTTCATATCCTTCTTCTTTAAATATATTTCTTAAATTTTGAAATTGTTTATACAACTCATACGCTGAGTCCATAAATTCTGATTCCGATATATCATATTTATTTAATACACTAGTATAGTAGTATAATTCATTGCTTCCAGGTTCTGTGTAATAGTAGAACACTTCTCCACCTTCATCATCTATATAAGCCATTGTATATACTTTTTCCCACTCTACTGGTATCATGCTACTAATCTTATTCGCAATCTCGTTGTACATTTGACTTAATTTTTCTTCGAAAGTCATGTTATCGCCCCTAATCTCTACTTTAATAATAACGATATATTTATAAATACATTCAAATAACTTGAAATTCTATTTTTACAATTTAGTAAAATCTAAATATATGCATCCATTTAAATTTTCACCCTAAATTGGTTCATCATCTTGAAACTATATATTTTTCTTAAATCCTTCAGAGTTTTTACTTACAATACTCGTTTCCATTTTTCGGAAATGGAAACAGACTCGTGATTTTCAACGCAAATAAATGAAGGAGCAAATTTATCAAACTCGTTTGAGTTACTCATGTTTATCTACCTTTCATTAATCATTATTAAAATTTAGATTCGATTTCTAAACCATTACATTTTCAGTTAGAATTTTTATATTTTAATGGTGTATATTTTAATATTGTAAAAATCACATTTTACATTCATTGTCATTATCTTTTTATTTTCAAAGTATTTGAAGTCTTTTAGATTCAGCTACATCTATTATGTATAAATCATTAGGACGGATTTCTTTTAAACCCGTCCTATTTTAAATTAATATATTCTATTGCTTTAATCTTGATTGCTGTATTTTATAAACGAATACTGTACCGATTGTAAATAAAATGATAGCAATTATGAATAATGGTATTCCAAATATATTAAAAGATTCACCGTAAAGTTTTACTCCAATTTCCATATACCTAGCTTTCATTACGAAGTAAAATAAGATAGGCATAAATATAAATACTGCATATGTCCCAATGATTGATAAAATTATCGTTGGTTTTGATATAGATTCAAGTGCTTTAGAATTTTTATGCGGTGTATAAACAAATAGCCACATGACATTCAGTGCCAACATTCCAAAGCTACCTAAACATAAAATAAATCCATAAACACTTGTTAAACTTAAAATCCCTGCAATTGTTAAAAGTATCCACCAAGTATATTTCATGCTATGACACTTCTTTTCCTATTTTGTTATATCTTAAAACAGAAATCCCACTTATTAACCAAGCAATAAATGTTAATAAATTGGCACTGATCACTGCACCAATAATATACAAAATGCCACTCTCTCTATTATTCACAAACAACTTTTTCATAGCTATAATGCCTAATAAATCTGAAGCTAAAGAAACAACAAATAATATTGCAAATATTGTCACGAATGTTGCTTGAGCAGTTTCTGGACTTTGTATAGTTTGTTCACCATTAACAGTTGTGGTCAATTCTGGCTGTATAATTCCTGTTGCTGATAAAATTAAAAATATTAAAAATAACAATGTTAAAAAACTTTGAATAATAATTCCAATTAAAGACGTCACTTTGATTAATTTTTCCATTTTCCTGCTCCTTAAAATTATTTTACTTTAATATCTTTATAATCTGATTTGTGTTCTTTCACGTATGTTTTAGGATTAATATCTCTCTTATAATAAATTTTGTCGTTTTTAAACTCGTAAGTCGCATAAAACATTTGATCTTTATCTTTAAATAACTTATAGCTGATGATAATTAATTTGCCATCATCAAATACATAAGTATTTACTTTATCCTTATTAAATTCAGGATTAACTTCATTACTCTTTTTAACCATCTCTTTATGAGTTTCTTGTTGAATTTTCATTACTTTATTAATTTGACTTTGATATTTATTTTCATTTTGCTCATTACCACAACCATAATTGATTATACTCAGCATTATAATTAACACTCCTATAATTAATCTTTTCATTGGTTACTCCTTAATTATCTATTTTTAATAAAAAAGTCTTTCAACTCTATGGGTTTGCGATTAGGTTTTATAAAAAATTCCCAAAAGTGATAGGCCGGCTGTCCAGATTTTTTATTTTCTCTAAATGAGCGAACATGTAAAAATCTAAAATAGAATGGAATCGCATATAATCCCGGAATCATATATAAAATCGACAGTACTTTTGTAACTTTCACTCTATTAGCTAATTCAATATTACTTTGATCATATTGATAGTTTTTCAATAAAATAAAGTAAAAAATAATTTCTAACAATATGGTAATTGCATATGCAACCATAATTGAAATATAACAATAAAAGCTTACTCTATCGCTAAAATCCCTACCATACTGCAAACGATTATTAATTAGACTTGCAATAATTGGTGGAAATGCCAGTAAAATCATCATTGCAAATGGAATAACTTCAAATGATAAAAATATTTTGTTTATTTTCTTTATTTTTTCCATTACTGCTCCTTTAATTGGTTAATTTTTCAATAGCAGAAGCTATTGAATTTATTGCATTTTCTAGTACAGATAATGTATTACCTAATGAATTAACTTCATTTTGCATCTCGGTAGTTTTATCGATGAGTCTATCGATATTATCATCAATATTTTTTATACAATTTGTTATTGAACCACTTATGAGTTCGTTCTCACTTTTCTCTTCCAATTTCGAATGATTCTTCCTAGAAATATCAACAATTTTAAATTGCAGCAAACTAAGATTAAACAAATCTTATTGCTTAACCTCTTTCCCATAATTAACTTTCTTGGCTTTTAATATATTGCTCGATTTCTTTAACTTTATTAATTTCATATTCCATTTCTGGTATAACCCCAAATTTTTTATACATATAGTAATTTTCTTTTGCTAATGGTCCAAATTCTAAATTCACCCAATCAATATAATCAAAAGATACATTCAATTTGCCATCTCTTGTAAAGTCAAATTCGCATGATGTCCATGGTTCAAGACCTTCTTTTTTAAAAGTTTCTCTTAACTCATCAAACATTCGATAAACTTTAAACCATGAATTCTTAAAAATATCTTTAGAGACATTACAATCTTTAGGTATATCTGAATAATAATTCAATTCATCACTACCAGGTTTAGTATAATTAAAGATTACTTCTCCAGCTTGATCAGTTACATAAGCTATTGTAAATACTTGCTCCCATTCTACCGGTATCATACTGCTAATCTCATTCGCAATTTCATTGTACATTTCACTTAATTTTTCTTCGAAAGTCATATTATCGCCCCTATAGTTCAGCTTCATCTTGCTCTTTAATATATTGCTCGATTTCTTTAACTTTATTAATTTCATATTCCGTTTCTGGTAAAACACCAAACTTTTTATACATATAGTAGTTTTCCTTTCCTGATGGACCAAAACCTAATTTAATCCAATCTATATAATCAAACGATACTTTCAAATTACCCTCTCTTGTAAAATCAAATTCACATGATGTCCATGGTTCTAAATCTTCTTCTTTAAATGCGTTTCTTAACTTCTTAAACAATCTATATAAATCCGTCCACAAATCATAAAATACTTTTTCAGAGACATTATACTCTCTAGGGATATATGTGTAATAATTCAATTCATCGCTACCTGGTTTAGTATAATTAAAAACGACCTCTCCACCTTCATCATCTACATAAGCAATTGTATATACCTTTTCCCACTCTACTGGTATCATTCCACTGATTTCATTTGCAATTTCATTGTACATTTGACTTAGTTTTTCTTCGAAAGTCATATTATCTCCCCCCTATAGTTCAGCTTCATCTTGCTCTTTAATATATTGCTCGATTTCTTTAATTTCTTCCATTTCATATTCCATTTCTGGTATAACCCCAAATTTTTTATACATATAGTAATTTTCTCTAGCTAACGGACCTAAACTTAATTTAATCCAATCAATATAATCAAAAGATACGTTTAATTTACCATCTCTTGTAAAGTCAAATTCGCATGATGTCCATGGTTCATGTCCTTCTGTTTTAAATAAATTCCTTAAATTCTTAAACAAGTAATACAGATTCATCCATAAATCATCAAATATTTCTTCCGAAACATTATAATCTCTAGATATATTCGTGTAATAATTCAATTCATCGCTACCTGGTTTAGTATAATTAAAAACGACCTCTCCACCTTCATCATCTACATAAGCAATTGTATATACCTTTTCCCACTCTACTGGTATCATCCCACTAATCTCATTCGCAATCTTGTTGTATATTTCACTTAGTTTTTCTTCGAAAGTCATGTTATCGCCCCTATATTTTCAAAATAGATATTGGTTTCATTTCCGTTAAATAAAAAGCACTAAACAACACCTCTACGTCGCTTAATGCTTCTTCAAATTAATATTACTCATTTCATACCTAAATTCACTAATGGAACTAAAATAACTGCAACTATTGTTACGATAACTGGAATTCCAAATAATTTCGAGTCTTTTTTAGTATTATATTATTTGTAAATAACAACCCTAAAACTCCTGCTCATTATTTTGTCTTTCAATTTATTTAACTATTTATAATTATAGTAAAAAATATATTAATAGTATATACTTTTTTACCATTTCTTAAATAAAAATTTACCAACACCTATATGTAATACAATTATAATAATCTTGATAAAATCATATTCAGAATAAATAACCAACTACTGAAAAATATTAGATTTATTACAACAAAAGCAAACGTTCCTTTTCTAATTCTAATAATCAAATCCCATTAATATCAATCCACACAAATTCTTTCACATCATTGAGTAAAATAATGTGTTGAAGTTGATTTTTTATATAAGTATACTCTACAGAATTTATAAAATTATTTAGTCATCACCTTCAGTGTTTAATTCAAAAATATAGAATCTACTGTATTGCATAATAAATTGAAATGCCACAAATTGTGCTCCAGCGATAACCAACATGCTCACAATAATTATAAACTTGGATTCTACGACATTAGGAACCAATATATATTCGATAATTCTTTCAATATATATAAATGCGCTCAAAGCGGTTAATAATAAACCAAAATGTGTTTTAGTTTTACCACCCCAACGTTTTGTTACTTTAGGTAATTTCAACAACGTAAACATTCCGCCAATTACTAATAACAAATAACTAATTATGATTGAAATCGTACCTATTAACCAATAATTGAATAGGTCATAATGATTTTGCACAGCAACAAAATAGTAAAGATTACATGTTGCAAATACTGCAGTGATAGTAGTTAGCACATTTATAACAACTAAAAATCGGGCATATATTTTTTTATATTTCTGTGCGCTTTCCTTTTCGAAATCTATAAATCTAATCCATTGAAGTAAACTAATTATGATAATTATTAATTCTATAATTGTCGTTATCTTTAAATAATTTGGAAACCTTTCATAATCTAAACCAAAAAAGAAAGTTAGACATGAAAAAAGTATCATAAATAATGATGCTAAACTTAAGGCTTGTGCACCTGGCTTTCGAAGAATGTCTATATTTTCCTTAGTAGCCATATTTACCTATCTCCTATACATTGATTTTGTAATAGCATATTAAGTATTTAAAGTTATAAGTACTTAGATTTTCATCTACAAAAAACCTAAAATTATCTTTATATTATTATTTGATGAGCATCAACTTTATATTCCCTATTGATTTTTCATTAACCACTAAAAATGACTAAACAAAGCTTTATTGTTTAGTCTCACATTAAGATTGTCTATTCTTCTTGCTCTTTAATATATTGCTCGATTTGTTTAACCTCCTCCATTTCATATTCCATTTCTGGTATAACCCCAAATTTTTTGTACATATAATAATTTTCACGACCTAATTGATCAAACTCTGTATTTATCCAATCTATATAATCAAATGATACGTTTAATTTACCGTCGCTTGTAAAGTCAAATTCACATGATGTCCATGGTTCGAGTCCTTCTTCTATAAACAACTCTCTTAATTTGTCAAATTGCTTATATAATTCATATACTGAGTCCATAAATTCTGATCTTGGTATATTATATTTATTTAACACGCTCGTATAGTAAAATAATTCATCACTGCTTGGCTCAGTATAATTGTAGAAAACTTCTCCATTTCTTTCATTTATATAAGCCATTGTATATACCTTTTCCCATTCTACCGGTATCATCCCACTGATCTCATTCGCAATTTCATTATACATTTCACTTAATTTTTCTTCGAAAGTCATGTTATCGCCTCTATTGTTCAGCTTCTTCTTGCTCATTAATATATTGCTCGATTTCTTTAACTTTATTAATTTCATATTCCGTTTCTGGTAAAATTCCAAATTTTCTATACTTATAGTAATTTTGTCGACCTATTTGACCAAATTCTGAATTTATCCAATCTATATAATCAAATGAAACTTTTAATTTACCTTCTCTTGTAAAATCAAATTCGCATGATGTCCATGGTTCTAGTCCTTCTTCTTTAAATAAATTTCTTAATTCCTCAAACAAATCATATAAATCCATCCATAAATCATCAAATACTTGCACAGAAATGTTATACTCCTTAGGTATATCGGTGTAATAATTCAAGTCATCACTACCTGGTTTAGTATAATTAAAGAATACTTCACCTCCTCCATCATCTATATAAGCCATTGTATATACCTTTTCCCATTCTACTGGTATCATGCTACTAATTTTATTCGCAATCTCGTTGTACATTTCATTTAGTTTTTCTTCGAAAATCATGTTATCGCCTCTATTGTTCAGCTTCTTCTTGCTCTTTAATATATTGCTCGATTTGTTTAACCTCTTCCATTTCATATTCCATTTCTGGTATAATTCCGAATTTTCTATAGTTATAGTAGTTTTCTTGGCCTAATTGATCAAATTCTGTATTCTTCCAATCAATATAATCAAATGAAACTTTTAATTTATCTTCTTTTGTAAAGTCAAATTCACATGATGTCCATGGTTCAAGACTTTCTTCTTTAAATATATTTCTTAATTTTTTAAATGATCTATAAAGTTCCATCCATAAATCATCAAAGATTTCTTCTAAAACATTATAATCTTCAACGATACTCGAATAATAACACAGCTCATCATTTCCGGGCTTGGTATAATAAAATATAACTTGCCCACCTCCATCGTCCACATATGCAATTACATATACCTTTTCCCAGTCTATTGGTATCATACTGCTAATCTTATTTGCAATCTCGTTGTACATTTCACTTAATTTTTCTTCGAAAGTCATGTTATCGTCCCTATATGTTCGAAATATCTCTTGATTAAACTATTAATTTAATTCTCTACATTTATTTCCGTTAAATAAAAAGCATTAAACAACACCCAAATGTCGCTTAATGCTTCTTCAAATTCGTTTTACTTATCTTAAACCTAAATATGCTAATAAATTTAAAACAAAAGCAATTATTGTTACGATAATTGCAATTTTCAATAACTTCGAACCTTTTTCAGCATCGTATTTTTTGTAATTAATACTACAAATAATACTTCCAATACCAAATAACGGTGTAACTATTGTTAATACAATAAATACCCATGTTGCAATTTTTAAGCCATTGCCTTGATTTTGGTTTTCCATCTCATTAACTCCTACTCATTATTTTGTCTTTCAATTTATTTAACTATTTATAATTATAGTAAAAAAGATATTAATAGTATATACTTTTTTACCATTTCATAAATAAAATTCACGCATACCTATATGTAATATCATTATAATAATCTCGATAAAATCATATTCAGAATAAATAACCAACAACTGAATAATATTGGCCTTATTACAACAAAAGCAAACGCTCCTTTTCTAACTCTAATAATTAAATCCCAAACAGCAAATATAACAATGATAAATAAGCTGAGTATGAAAAATGAGATACTTAAGTCACGTGTTTCCGCAGTAATTTGAGGTGTTGACTTTAATGTCATTAATACCGTTAGTACTATAGCTACTATCAAAGAAATAATCCCTTTATACTTAGCTATTTCAATATTTATACGTAAGCTTTCAACTGAATTGTATTCAGATTTATTAACTATTCCACTTGAACTATCTGTAATGTTCTTATATTTTAGTAATAGTGGTCTGTTCCAAAGATTTCTAAAAGCCATCCATACATAAAACAAACTCCCCATATACAAAATCACATTGAAATTTGTTAACTGATTATAGCTGTCACCTATAAAAATATAAGTGATACCAATTACTACAAACACAATGGCATAGATGATTATAGGCAATACTACTATTTTTTCAGAATACATCACAGCAGTTAAATATATAATATAATACAGTCCGGCTACGACAATTAATAATAAGAACTCCATATTCGCACCTCAATATTCCATAACTTTTACTTTAATATCAATCCATTTAAATCCATTCACATCATTTAGTATAAAATAATATGGTGATATACGTTGAAGTTGATTTTCTTTTGCAAATCTTTCTATATCTTCTAAACCCTTCTTAATATCTTCTTCATAATTTAGTGGTCTAAGTTGATTATGTAACATTTGATCAATATAAAGGTAAGATTGAAATTCAAAAGAATCATGTAAACTACTTAAATTATTAATAGATGAATAAATTGTAATATTTACTTTCTCATTTTTCATCAACTGGTTAATAGTGAGAATTAATGGTTCATTTTCATTTAAATCATAATGCTTTACTTCATTTAAAAAATGTGTTGTCACTTCATTTAAATTTTTTAAGTCTATATCTAAATATTCTTTTGATATAACATTTCTAAACATTATAGTAGAATAGCTTAATTCATTCATTCCAATTCATCCTCATCTAAATTGATTTCAGCGTGAATTTCATATACTTGACCACCAAAATAATCAACCATCACATGGTAGAATGGTGAATTTGATAGCGTTATGTTATTTTCTACTGCAAACTCTTTGATTCTCATATAAACATTTTCAAATTCATCTTCATCAAAGCATTTATGAGAAATAGTTGGTAAAAGGGCAATTGAAGGTATAAATTTAATATTCAATTCAGGTATATCGTCAATTTCAGAATTTAATGAAATATAGGTTACAAACTTCATTTCATCTAGCCCGACAACTTCTCGTGTAAATACTATTGGTCCAACTGTATAGATACGTTTGTCTATAAAAAATGATTTAATTCTGCTCATTTCGTCTTTCCAATATTCTGGATTAATAGAAAATTCCATTTTAGCTAAGTTAGGCATTACTAATGCATCAAGTTCCATTTATTATTCCTCCAATTTAAAATATAAAAGCAGTGAAAAACTATATAGAATTTCCGATTTTCAAATCACTTTTTCAGATCAATTCACTTTTTAAAAGTGTGTTTTGTAAATCTATATCATTTAGTCATCATCTGCTGTGTTTAATTCAAAAATATAGAATCTACTGTATTGCATAATAAATTGAAATGCCACAAATTGTGCTCCAGCGATAACCAACATGCTCACAATAATTATAAACTTGGATTCTACGACATTAGGAACCAATATATATTCGATAATTCTTTCAATATATATAAATGCGCTCAAAGCGGTTAATAATAAACCAAAATGTGTTTTAGTTTTACCACCCCAACGTTTTGTTACTTTAGGTAATTTCAACAACGTAAACATTCCGCCAATTACTAATAACAAATAACTAATTATGATTGAAATCGTACCTATTAACCAATAATTGAATAAATCATAATGGTTTTGTACAGCTGCAAAATAATAAAGGTTACACAGTGCAAATACTACAGTGATAGTAGTTAACACATTTATAACAACTAAAAATCGAGCATATATTTTTTTATATTTCTGTGCACTTTCTTTTTCGAAATCTATAAATCTAATCCATTGAAGTAAACTGATTACAATAATTATTAATTCTATAATTGTCGTTATCTTTAAATAATTAGGAAACCTTTCATAATCTAAACCAAAAAAGAAAGTCAGACATGAAAAAAGTATCAAAAACAATGATATTAAACTTAGAGCTTGTGCTCCTGGCTTTCGAAGAATATCTATATTTTCCTTAGTATTATTCATTTTTTAATCTCCTTTTAAAATACATTACATAAAGTTTTACCAAAACCATTACTTCTAATAGAACTAACCGTATTATTAAGTTTATCTTTAGCAATATCCGTTAATGACTTGCCACCTACTAATTTAAAATCAGACGCGGCACCTACTACAATTCCAGCTATTCCGCCTACAACTGCACCTACAGGACCTCCAATTGCTGCTCCAATTGCTGCTCCAGTTGCAGTGGATCCACCAATTGCCCCTAAATCAACAATAGATCCAACAATTTTTTTCTGTCCTGATTTCTCATTTACAACATTGTTTGCTACTGCTGCTACTGCTCCTAGTGGCCCTAAAAGCTTACCAGCATATCTCATACTTTTCAAAAATTTTCCTAGTTTGTTTTTGCCTAGAAAATCCTTAACTTCATCCAAACATATATTTTTTAAATTTTTAGGATTTTTCAAAAATTCGCGTAACTGTTTTTGACTCATACTTTCCCATGCGGCTTTAGCACCTCTTTTCATTGCAGATTTACCATTGTATTTTCCTGCAACTTTTTCTAGCTGCTTGAATTCAGTATCGCTATAATTTCTGGTCATTTTAAAACCAGCTTTTAATTTCTCACTGAATTTCATTTTATTATTTTTATCAAGTATAAATTTAGCAGCTTTAACTAATCTTTTTCCTTCAATATTTTCAACATTTGTTTGCATAGTTGCATTTATTAATTTTAATTTTTTATTTCCCAATTTCCCCAACTGGTTTTTAGCTAATAATTCATTACCTTTAAAGATATTACCGTCACCAGCTATATATGCAACAATTAATGCATTTTTTATTTCAATCATAGATTTAACAGTCTTTCGATATTTATTACCACCATATATTGCGCTTTCATATTTTTCCAATTCTTTTTTCAATTCACGAAATTGGTTGTTTTCTGAATGAAGTTTATACTCACTTTTTATATATCCAGCATTTCCAGATATAGTTGATCGATTACTTGGCATATTTTTAACTTTAGAGGCCATTGTAGAAACAGGTGTAATCATAGATAATAATTCGGAATCATCTAAAAAGTGTAAACTTTGAAAATTATTAAAATTATCTAATGTATCAGTAATTTGCTTATTAAATGTTTCTCCCTTTTCTTTAACATCCTTACCACTTATTGTTTTTGCTGTTGTTAAATCATGAACCCCTCCTATAGTAGAATTCATTCTTGTCTTAATACTCTCTATTTGTTCAATAGATTTTTTGACTTCACCTTTGTATTTTTCTATTGCATCTTCATCTAAAATTGCATTATGGTCATTATCAACACTATTTTGAAAATCTTCAATTGCATCTTTTATTTTTTTTTCAAATTCCTCCTTTATTTTTTCGATTCTACTTATTGTTTCAATATGAAAACTTTGATTATAGCTATTAATATTCGATGCTGTTTTCCCTTTAAATTCACTATCATCTTTCAATTTATTAATATTATTCTTTAAAGTTTTTGTATTCGTAGATAAACTACTGAGAGATTTCTGTAATGAAGCATTAAAATTATTCACTTCTGACATTTTTATTTTATTCCCCATTTTATACTCCTTTACTCTTTTATATTTATAATTGTCTATCTATATTTTGAATTTCAGCAGCAATGTTTGAAATATCCGTTTCAACGCCCTCTATTTTACTTTCAAGATTTTCCAAATCCTTCTTCATTTGATTTAAAGCCTTATCAAACTTTTCTTTATATTTATCTATAGACGTATTTAAATTGGTGCGATTATCATCCGATTTATTACGCGTTTGTCCAGACCATTGATTCTTTTCAATTTCTATACCATCGTAAGTCTTCTTTTCAGAGTTAAAATCTTCTATTATAGTCTGTGCAGAATTCACTGCATCTTGTAACCTTTTCTTATCTCCTTGTAGGCTTTTCAATTCACTTTCCTTGCTATGTTTTTGTTCTATACATCGTGCCCTTCTTTTTTTGAGCTCTTCCTTATTAGCCATTTTTATCTCCCTCTATGTTATAATCCTGCTCCTAAATTATTATTTTCATCAATTTGTCCAGCTATATCAGCATCCTTATCTCTAAAATCATTTACAGCAGTTTTCATTGCTTCTGTGTCTTGAGTAATAATAGAATGATAATTAGAAATAGCTGTAGTTAAAGTACTACTAGCAGCAGCAAATCCTGTAAATGGTGAAATGTTTGTGTATTCTAACGAGTCTGATACATTATCAAAAGAAATATTTGATCCAGCATTAGAAATACTTTCAATTTTTCCTATCGTACTACTCGTTTCAACTTTTATTTCCCCCATAATTGTCCTCCCTATTGAATTAATTTTATTTTAATATGTTCATTTTTATTGAAATAATACATTTCATATGGTTTTAATAACGGCTCTCTATTCGTGATTTTAGCTTGTAAAAACTCTTGATCATATAGCCTAGTTACAATTACTGCTTGATTAATAATTTGACGTGCTAATTTTGATTCTCTATCAAATGTTCCTAAGATGTCATTGTACATACTACTAATTATTGTATAGACATTTACCTTTGGTCCTTCAGATAATATATACCTTATATCCTTTTCATTAAGTCCTGTAATAGAAATAAACGCCTTAAGATTGTTGATAAATACAATCTTCACACTTTCTTTACTTCGTTCGCTATTCAACCTTTTTTTGATTTCAACGATAAAACCTTGTTTTATTAATTGCAAATCCTCTGACGATGCATAATATGAATTAACTATACTTGACTTATCACTCATATTTTCATCTGCATCAACTAGTATTGTTGTTACACTTTCCTTAAGTTTACTCATACCATCTAAAACTCGATTATTAACTATTTCTAAATCATTTGGTGTTCTTGCTGTTAATATACTTGGTGATGTCAGATCTAAACTAACTAGTTCCACATCCTCAAAGTCTAATCCTAATGGTAATTTGTGTTCTTCATGAATGATTTTTTCCAAATCATATGCTTCTCGAATATCCTCCATTAATACCTTATCTGGCATCATTGGAATATGTTTTGGATAATCTCCTACATAGAATTCTTTCATTTGTGCTACTTCATTTTTAATGCGCTCATTATATGTTTGTCCTTCTGCTAATTCAAATGGTTGAGCAATTTGGAACTGTGTGAAGTTATCATCATTTATTGCAGCTCTACCTTTAACATCTTTCACACCTTTTTTATAAGAACCAATAATATTTGTTAATTCATTGTTTTCAAAGAGGTACAGCGCAACTCTTGTTTTAATGTTAGTAAATATTGCTGATTTTATTGCACTTGATCTTGATCCTGAAAGAATGATGTATACCCCTAACGCTAAACCTTCACGTGTTACCTTAGACATCATTTCTTCATATTCTTCCATAAACGGTGATTCTTTCACCGTGTCGTAGTTATCGATAATTAAGAAAATATTTGGAATTGAATTTCCAGTTTCTTTATTATATTGCTCTATATTAACTACTCTCTCTTGACTTAATAGTCTTTTTCGCTCAGAAATAATATCATGTATCTTCCGTATCGCCTTAGCAATCTTGTCTTCTTGATCTACTGTAAAGTAATCAGCGACATGCGGTATGTCTGTGACTGGCATCAAACCATTGGTACCGAAATCGAACAAGTACATGTGTGCTTGATCAGGACGATGGTGTCTTGCAACATCGAAAATAATGTTATGTAAGAACGTTGTTCTACCATATCCTGGACTTCCGATTAACGCGATGTGCCCAGCTTTTTTCAATTGCAATACCATCGGTCCTTGGTATTGTTCTTCTGGTACGTCTTTAAGTCCTAATGTTAATTCCACTTCTTTTGCATCATCTGACCATAATTTTCTGAAATCTGTTTCTACTAAATCTTCTTGATATACATTTTCTGGCAATGGTGGTAGCCATGGACGCTTAACTTCTTCGATTTCTAATCGTGTTGTAATAGATTCGATATGATCTATGACCGCTTCTAACTCAGTTTGATTTTCTTTCGTTTCTTCATCTTCAAGTCCACTCAAGTCTTTGTTGATTGCTTGAAGTTGACCATAGTCATTAATCATGTAAATCGTCTTATCTTCAACTTCTAATTTATCGCCTTCGATGTCATATGTTGCACCACTCCATGCAGATTGGAATAATTCATAAATTTCATTATTACCAACTTGTAAATACGCACGACCTGGTAATGTAATGTCTGCTGCATCTGGTGTTTTTAAAATTTCATTACTGTCTTGTCTATCTTGTACTTTTAATGCCAATTTAAATTTAGAGTTAGACCAAATTTGGTCATCAACAACACCCGATGGTTTTTGTGTCGCAAGTATTAAATGAATACCTAACGAACGTCCAATACGTGCCGTTGATACAAGTTCTTTCATAAAATCAGGTTGTTCTGATTTTAATTCGGCAAACTCATCGGAAATAATGAATAAATGTGGCATTGGTTCTGTTGCAACACCTTCTTTAAATAACTTATGGTATTGATTAATATGGTTAACATCATGCTCTCCGAATAAACGTTGACGTTTTCTCAATTCGGCTTTGATTGATGTTAAGGCACGCATCGCTTCATCGCCATCTAAGTTTGTAATCGTACCAACTAAATGGACTAAATCTTTAAATAAGTTCGCCATACCCCCACCTTTATAGTCAATCAATAGGAACGCAACTTCATGTGGATGAAAATTAATAGCTAAAGATAAAATGTATGATTGGATAATCTCAGATTTCCCTGAACCAGTGGTACCAGCAACTAAACCATGTGGCCCGTGTGCTTTTTCATGTAAGTTCAATGATAAAATATCATCTTTACCTCTTACACCTAAAGGTACTGCCATCGTTTTGTATGTTTCGTTTTGTCTCCATCGATTAACCACATCAAGCTGATCTACTTCTTTCACGTTATACATCTCTAAAAATGTAATACTATCAGGAATTGCATTTTTCAAATGTTCGACGTGTATCAAATTCGCCAAACGTCTCGCGATATATTCTTTATCAACGTTATCAATATTTTCAGGTGTAAATTTCAATTGAACTAATTCTTTTTCTTTCGTAATCAGTTCGCCTTCAGTACGAGACTTGATATCAATAATGGTATCTACATGCTCTGGCAAACTTTCAATCACATCTTCAACAAAGATTAATGAAATACCATATTCTGATAAATCTTGGTTTACATATTCTAAAATGACATGATCAATAATTAATGACATATCTGTAATGACAAACACTAATTGCGGTGTGAAAATAATTTGCTCATTACTTCTGCTGCGTTCACGCACAGCTTGGATACGTTCTTTAATCATGCTATAAATTGACGTTAAAATTTGGTCACGTGTTCGTTGATTGTAAACAAACCCTCTAATGTTTTGACCTCTCAATGTCATATGTGGCAACCAACGTGCCCATTTCAATGTTTCAACTTCATCTTCACGTGTCACAAATAGAAACTCTAAATCATGATAACTATGGAACGTTGACAATTGGATTAGCATTTTCTCCAATTCTTCTAAAATGAGATGTCGTGCACCAATATATGCAATTGGTCCATGATTTAAATCATTGATTAATGGTGCTTGTTCTACATCTGTGTAAAATTCATACAATTCTTTAGCATCGTCGAATAGTTCATCACGACGTTGGTTAAATTCTTCTTCTTGGTAATCTAATTTGAATGACTTTTCTACATTCGCAATACCTAACTTATAATGTAAGAAATCGTGATGATGCGATGTTTTTTCATATATTCTTGGTGCTTTCGTTTCAACGATATCTTTAATTTCAGCAACCGTTGGATAATGGTAATTCAAACTAAAACGTTGTGCTTTAATCGCTTTATTAATTTCTTTAGATTTATTATCCAAATAAGCTTTGTAATCTTTCTCTCGTTTTTCAACATCTTTGTTATACTTTTTCTTTTCAGAGAAATACGTTGTAATACCAAATACTATCGTTACTGTACTCATACCAATCATCATTAAAATATAAATACCAATTGGTCTCACTAAAAAGATGACAACAGTTAAAGCAATCATTACTAATGGCGGTATAATGGAACGCCATATCACTGTATTGTTCTTCTGTATTGGCTGTGGTGGTCTTTCAATCTTAATATCGTCGGTAGGTTCACGGTGAATAATCCTTGGCGAACGATGGTACGTATTGTAATCATCTGCCTGTGCATGTGGCATCTCTTGTGTTAAGCGAATTAATGACGATGCCACTGTATTCTGACTCAATACATTTAAACCATCAGCTTGTACTTCGAGCCATATCCCTTCAACATAAATATGATCACCAATGTAAGCTTTGTTCGTTAGTTGCTCTTGTAGTTCATAGTTAATATACACATCTGTATTTTTATCGTGCACAATGCGTACGTATTGTGATTCTTGTATTGATTGAAAATCTTTAATAATGATGGCATTCATCAAGCTTTGAATAACCATATCATCATACGCATTTGGCCCAATTGTCATCGTATCTTGAATTGAAGGATAAGCAAATGATGCATAATCAGCTTCTGTATAAAGCTGTAATGTAATGTCATCAAGGTCACCTTTTCTAACAAGCACCTTATTAATAGAAGTATGATTCGCTTGCCAAGTACCTTGATTATTTTGTTCTAAATGAATGACTTCGCCTAACGATTTCAACGTAATATCTGCACGCTCGTCTTCGCTAATAGTATATGTCTTACCATCTCGCAAATTGAGCATCTTCAATTGTTTGTTATATTTTATAATCAATTTATGCATTGTCTTTGCCTCAGTCCTATACTATTTTTTTCTTTCAGCTTCTTGGCGTTTTTCTTTATCTTTTTGTGCTTGTTCTTTTTGTTTCTTTTCGTTCTCTTCTTGTTGCTTTAATTTCTCATCTTTCGCTTTTGCTTTCTCTTCTTCAGATTTCGCTTTTTCATCTTTAACTTGTTTTTCTTTGTCTAAAATATCTTGCAATTTATCGTTATACTTTTTCGTTTCTTCAGAACGTTTATCATTCGATAAATCTCCGTTATTTTTAATCTCATTTAACTTATTAATCAACGCTAACTTTGTAATATCGTTATCATCTAAATAAGTGGCAATATTAATCGCTTCATCAAGATGTCCTTGTCCTAATTCCATCCAATATAATAAGTAGTCTTTGTTTGAATTTGGTGTCACGTTATTAAGTAAATTTTCTTTCTTATCTTTTTCTAAACCTTGTTTATTTGTTTGGATATAACTTTTGGCATAAATGTAAAGTGCCTCTTTATCTAATTTTTTTCCATCTAAATCATCATACGTATTTAGTACTTGCGTATAATCATCCTTTACAAATGCTTGGTATCCTTTTTCAATGCGCTCATTATGCTTCATTACTGAAAAATATAAAAATGCTAAGAATGCAATTAATAAAACACTTAACGTTGTCATACCGATAGCGACCCATTTGAAAACGGTATGCCCTACTTTGCGTACATATGCATAATTTTGACTATAATCTTGTTCTTGTTTCTGATACTGTTCATCTAAAAATGCCGTTAGTAAATCTAACGTTGCCGCTTCAATAACTTTAGTTTCAAATGGCGTTCCTTTATGTAGTTCTAAGTTTCCTTCAACTAAAGCATCAAATGATTGTTTCTCATTGAATGCACAGATAACCAGTGCTTTATATCTTGTTAAAAATTCAGCTTCTGACACAGGTAATGGATCAACAACATTTTGTAACCCTCTTGTTTTAGCAATTGGTAATCCATCTCTTGTGAAAAATAATTCATCTGGTGCCAACACAAATGTGTAGCGTGTACGATTTACTTCTTCTAAATTTTTGATATTGAGTAAGTAACGTAATTTTTCATTTTTAGTAAATGATTTAATATTATCAAAAGGTGTATGATTGTCATTAATGTCATAATGTATTTGGAAACTGTCACGTAGTTCAGTTAATTCAGCATCTATAAAATATGGAGAATGTTGTTCTAATAAGTACATTAAATGAAAATGTTCTGGTTTAATTGAAGACTTAGGAATCTCTCTCATATCTAAGCGTAATTTTGTTTTAGCTGCTTCTTCAGCATCTAAAGGCGTTAACATATCTTGCATTTCATTTTTAGGGTTATGATTTTTAACCATCTATTTTTCCTCCTATAGTAACTTCAAAATATCTCCATCAGCGATTTGATAATCAATGAGTCGATCATTTTCAACAAGTAATTGACCTTTCGTCATCACTTTAATTTGTGTATTGACATCAAATATTGAAATGTCCAAACTATCCAATACTAAAGCTATTAAATTTTTTATCGGTAAATATGCTGGTACTGCTAAGTCATATGTGCCGTAATTATAATTAGTAAAATCAAATGTTACTTTTACGTGCTGATTCATTTTTCGTTCGTCTCCCTTTATGAATTGAAAAAATGACAAATCCTAAAGTCAAAAAAGCCCCTACAGACATCAAAATGTACGGGAATATTTTTTTCTCCTGCTTGTTTTGAATATAGGGGCTTTTATCACTCTCCGAAGTCTTTTCTAAGTTAGATTTGGAAAATAACACTTTTTTAGTTTCATTCAAGCGAGTCGAGTGACTCGCTTGATTTTGAAACATATCATTTTTTATTTGTTGTTGTCGTTCTTTTTTCTGCTTAGCAATCGCGTCGTTGACTTCTTTACTATCTTTATTAAATAGCGTTGTATCATATTGATTTAAATCATTATTGATTCGCTTTTCCTCTTCTTGTTGCACATCAATATTAAGTCCGCCATTATTGCTAGATGCTGTTAAAAAAGTTAAAGCAATCACGCTATTCATCAACATTAGATTAATCTCTCTTTCTTAAAGTGTTTTATAAACATGTTCAGTACAAAACCAATAATCACAAGTACTGTTAATATTACTAGTGCCAAGCCTATAGGATGCTCTGCATTTAAATAATTGAAGAACATGTTATCGATATAAGACAATGGTGAAATTTTATTAGTCACACCTTGTCCAGCCGCTTTCAAATTATTCATAGCTACAAAGTATAGACCCAATGCAGCAATCATTAAGAACATACCGATAGATTTTACCTGTCTTAGTAAATACGTATTAATAAGTACAAAGACCATCATAGTTAAAATCACCATTAAGATGAATTTCGCTCTATAGCCAGCTAATACATGGAACTTATTCATTGCAATTAAACCGACAATTAATCCTTCTACCAAACCAGTTGTACCAATAACACCTGACGTAATGACATTATTCCAAAGATGGTTTTTACTACTATAATCATCTTTAATGAAATTCATTTGTCCTTTGGCACGTTCATAACTATAGAAAATATATGCTGTAATCATTGATAGTAAATACATCAATAATACGAATAATGTCGGTGAAATCACGTCTGTATTACCATTATTAGCTAAAACATTTTCTAAGTTTTTCTTTTGAACCGGATTACTCATAAATGCTTTTAATGCTTGGTTTTGTCTGTCGCCATCTTTAGAATTTTGTAATACTTTTTTAAACTCTTTAGCGAATAACTCATTATCTTTATCGTTTTTAGCCATTTGACGGTTCAAATCATTCGCTCTTACGCCTAATGCTCGACCTGTCGCATGTAGTTTATTCACATTATTATCTAATTGATTTAATTGTCCACTAACTGAATCTGCAATTGTTTTTGATTCTTGTGTATCTGATAGCAATTGCGTACTTTTCTCAGAAATTCTACTAATTTCTTTATCTAAATTTGAAGACATCGTATTAAATTCATCATTTTTGCCTTTATCAATTTTTGGTTCTTGTGGCTCTTCAGCAAAAGTCTTTTTAACGTTTTCTAACTGATCAATCAGCTTAGAAATATCTTCTTTATTTTTTGTTGTATTCTTTTTGTTATTTAAAATGTCATCAATCAGTTTGTCTGAGTTTTCTTCCATTGAATCAATTTGATGTAACACAGCTACTTTATCGTCTTTGAAACTTTCCATGTCATTGATAACTTGGTCAACCATCATATCAATTAAACGTTTGTTGTCGAATGGTTTATCTTCTCTGCCTTTTGTATCTGTGTACATTTTATAATGCGCATCAAACCTAGATAATGCACTCAATTGCTGGCTTAATGCATCTTTCGATAAGCGACCATCAAGGTTATGATTCAATGTTACATCCACAACACTCGTTGTTTTCTTATCATTTGGTTCATCTTGACGATTTGCTTGTCCAAATAACAATTGTAAATGCATTGTTTTATCTTTTAAGAAATCTTTCTCAGCATCCTTTTTCAATTTAGCAACGCCATTGACTTCAACTTTATATTCCTTGTTAGATGTATCGAGTTGAACACTTTGATCCTTAATGTCATATTTTTTACCATTAATTTTAATGTCGCCTTCAAAATTAAAATGAGGATCTGTTGCAACAGTTAATTGATTAATATCATTACTTTTAATCGTTTCAGTACGTTGCACTTTGACACCATCATTAATCAAACTACTTGTGTCTTGCGCAACTTGGTTATCGTAATCTGTTAAATTAATGTGTTCTGCTAACGGTTTTTTCAAATTATATTCATTTTTATAACGTTTTGCTTCTTTGACAATTGCTTCGTATTTATTAGCTTCATCCTCATTTAAACCTGCAGCTATAAAGTCTTGTTTAGACATGTTATAGATAAATGTTGTATCTGTATCAGGTTCTTTGACAATATCATCATGAAGTTGTTTCTCTAAGTTTTCAGCGAATTGAGCATTGTTCATTTTAATGCTATTTAGCGCATCTTGTAAGTCTTTGTTATTTGCAAGCTCATCTTGCAGTGATTCTGTTAATTGCTTACGATAGTCTTCAATCATACCTTTTGAAAATGGTGACTCTTGTGATTGAATGATTTCTCTTAATTTATCTAAGTTTTCTTTAACAGTTTGTTTATATTCTTCTTTACCTGTATCTTGCATACTTGATTGTTGATCAATTTGGCTGTCCATCTGTTTTAATGCATTGATATAGTTATCAAGTTCCACGCTATCTTTTTGCGATTTATAATCTTGTAACATTTTATCCATCGCTGTATTGTGCTCGTCAAATAATGAATTTTGTTTTTCAATTAAAGTCGAAACATTATAATCTGTGTTCACTCTGAACGTATCTGAATTCGCACTCAATAATGATTTATTGTATGTTTGGAACCATTTTGTAATGTCTTTGTTTGCAGAAATTGAATTTACAAGCGTATCTGTAAATAATTCCGGGAAGTCGTTAATTGGATTTAATAAGTAATTCGAGAATTTACTATTCACACCATGTTCACGCGTCATAATAGCGCCAACATTTTTTTGTGCATTATGTAAATTATCAATGATGCTTGTTAAATAAATTTCGACTAAGTTTTTGTTAAAGTCGTTAAGTACATTACTTACAACTTTTTCTGTGTTTTTAGCTACTTCTTCTTTTTGTCCTACAGCTGTTTTATACTGTAGCGATATTTTCGATGGTGTTTTAGCGTCTAATTGCATTGCCAATTTTGAAAAGTTTTCTGGGATAACAATCATGACTTGGTATCCACCATTTTTCAAACCAGACTCAGCAACGTTTCTTGTTACTGTTTCAAATTTATAGTTTTTCTCATTTGCTAACCTTTTAATAAATGCTTGACCCAGCTCAACTTTTTTACCGTTATATGTCGTTGGTTGATCCTCGTTAACAATTGCGATATGTATTTTATTATTTTTATTACTTACACTTTGGGATCCTTTTTCTGATTGATCTCCATATTTTGTTTGAACAAAAAATATCATACTAACTATGGCAATTATAATAATTAAAGTGACAATTAATGCATAAATCCAATTTTTCTTTTTCATGCTTATTTCCTTTCAGTTGTTTTCTTAAAAAAATGATAAGCAAAGCCACATTAGAAAATGTGACTTTGCCAATTTCAGAATGCTTATTGCAAACCGAAATTATTAGAAAGTTGTTGGTCTTGTTCTTGAACGGCATCAGCAGTGCTATTCAATTGTTGTTTAATTTCTTCTAATAATTGTGCAAATTTTTCTACTTTAGGACTAAGTTGTTGGAATTGCTCTTCGAAACGGCTGAAAGCTTGACCTTCCCAGTTCGCTGCAATTTCACCTTGTGCACGTGTTAAATCAGATAAAATTTGACGGATTTGGTCTGAACCTTGCCCGTAAGATTGCGATTTTGCTCTGATTTCCTCTGGACTCATCTTAATCATTGCCATAACTAGAAACCTCCTGAATATTTTAAGTTTATCAAAACTTTTTAGGGACACTATTTTTTGAAAAAGTGCTCCTTACTCAAATAATATATAAATTATTAGTATATGTATATAGTTTTTTAAGTATTTTTAGCTTTTTTTAAATAAATATATTGAATATACCCATATATTTTTAATTAACCATTCATTTTTGTAATATAAATGTGTATACTAAAATTAAATTAAATACATAAAGGATTAAATGGTTATTATGAAGAAAACAATTTTACTGACGATGACAACTCTTACTTTATTTAGTATGTCGCCTAACTCGGCTCAAGCATATACGAATGATAGCAAAACATTAGAAGAAGCAAAGAAAGCACACCCAAACGCACAGTTCAAAGTGAATAAAGACACCGGCGCGTATACTTATACATATGACAAAAACAACACGCCAAACAACAATCATCAAAACCAGTCACGTACAAACGACAATCATCAACACGCAAATCAACGTGATCTTAACAACAATCAGTACCATTCTTCATTAAGTGGTCAGTATACGCACATTAATGACGCAATTGATTCACACACACCGCCTCAAACGTCACCAAGCAATCCTTTGACACCAGCAATACCGAATGTCGAAGACAATGACGATGAATTAAATAACGCTTTTTCAAAAGATAACAAAGGGCTTATTACAGGCATCGATTTAGACGAATTGTATGACGAATTACAAATCGCCGAATTTAATGACAAAGCAAAGACTGCTGACGGTAAACCTTTAGCATTAGGTAACGGTAAAATCATTGATCAGCCTCTTATCACAAGTAAGAACAACTTATATACTGCTGGACAATGTACATGGTATGTCTTTGATAAACGTGCCAAAGATGGACACACGATTAGTACATTTTGGGGAGATGCTAAAAACTGGGCAGGCCAAGCTTCAAGCAATGGCTTCAAAGTAGATAGACACCCAACACGAGGATCAATTTTACAAACAGTAAATGGTCCATTTGGTCATGTAGCCTACGTTGAAAAAGTTAATATTGATGGAAGTATTCTAATTTCAGAAATGAATTGGATTGGTGAATATATCGTTTCATCAAGAACCATCTCTGCTTCAGAAGTTTCATCATATAATTACATCCATTAAATTAATCATCACATCAATAAAAAGCGACCAGTTCGCAGTTTACAATTCGTAACACTGCAAAATTGGTCGCTTTATTTTGTATGTTATTCGATTATAAAATATGATGTCTACCTTCAAAATTGCAATAACTTGTCACCTTAAAGTTAACCAACATTTTTCAAGAATCATTATGTAATCAAACTATTTTTTGTAGTTTATTAGATTTCCAATAACTTATTAAACATTATTATAACTAAAATTCTATTAATTTAAACAAAATTTAAAATAAACCATTTAATAAAATGTATTGTTCTGATATGATTAACTCATAAATAATTGGGAGGAAGCAAAATGTCTAAAAAGTTAAAAATTATAATTCCTATTATTATTGTCTTACTATTAATAGGTGGAATCGCATGGGGAGTTTATGCATTTTTTGCAAACACACCGAAAAATACATACTTAAAAAGTGAACAACAAACTGCAAAAATGTATAAAGATTATTTTAATGACCGTTTTGAAAATGAAGTGAAGTTCCAAGAAAAGATGAAAGATAATTCGTTTTTATCTTCATTAGAATTAAGCGCAGATGCATCAGATGAAATTGTTAAAGGGCTTGGCATTCCTAAATCTGTTGTTAATGCATCGAAAATTAAAATGTCATATGGACATGATCCTAAAAAAGAGAAATCAATGATTAATCTTGAACCAACAATCGCAGACTCTGCATTAGGGAAATTCCAGTTAGCTGCAGATAAAGATAAGCATTATTTCGAATCACCATTATTTAAAGGGAAATATAGTGTTAATAATTCTGATTTATTATCAACTTATTCAAAACTTACAGGTGAAGATGAAGAAACAGCAAAAGAAAATGGTATTACAAACCAACAACTAAATTTAAATACTCTTTTTAGTAATGCTCAAGCACAACAAAGTGACTACAGCAAAATTGCCGAAAAATATTCCGAACTTATTGTCGACAAATTAGATGACGATAATTTTGATAAAGGTAAAAAAGAAGAAATTAAGGTTAATGGTGAAAAGTACAAAGTTAGACCTGTCACGTTAACACTTAGCAGAGCTGACACTAAAAAAATTACATTAGCTGTATTAGAAGAAGCTAAAAAGGATAAAGACCTTAAAAAATTAATGGAAGAACAAGGTGCTACAAAAGACTTTGAAAAAGACATCAAAAAAGCAATTGACGATGTCAAAGAAACTAAAAAGGATGAATTTGCTAAAATTCAATCTAAAATTTATACCGAAAAACATACGATTGTAAAACGAGAAATTACTATTACAGACAAAGAAAATAATAAAACTAAAATCAAAGGTACTAATACTTTAGAAGACGATAAGTTAAAACTAGATTACGCACTTGATTTCGATCAAGATAAATACACGTATGCTGAAGCGAAATATACAATTAAAGGCGTATCTTCTAAGGAAAAAGACAATAAATACAGTGATAAATACGAATTTGGTAAAAAGACAGAATATGATGAATCAAAAATCAAATTAGATAACCAAGAGAAAGTAGATGGCACAAAACGTCAAGATAAAGGTAAAATTACTGTCGCATTAGATAAATATAGCGACGAAAATGAATTCACTTTTGAAAATAATATAGATTCTGACGTAAAAAATAACACTCAGAAATCTACGTTAAATATCGGCATCAAATATGCTGAAGAACCAATTAATTTCATTTTAAAATCTAGCACAAAATTGAAAGCAGATATTGATTTTGATGATAGTGGTGCGAAAGATTTCAATAGTCTATCTTCAAAAGACCGTGAAAAACTTGAAAAAGAAATCGAAAAAAATGGCGGCAAAATGTTTGAATCAATTTTAAAAAAGGCATCTAAATAACTAAAATATAAAAATAAGATTGGAAGGTCATCTTGCCTTTCAATCTTATCATTGGAGGAGTGGTTAAATGAAAACAATACATTTGTTTCGCATCTACCACTCTTTTTTATTGAAAAAGTGGTATTTGATTATCTATTTACTATTTATATTAGCGGCACTCGTTATTACATTAACGACGATCCAACATGTAACAGAAGATGACAATCATTTTAATATAGGTGTCGTAGATAAAGATCAATCAAGTGAAACGAAATTAATCTTAAACTCTATTGGTAAAGGGAGTAACCTAGGAAAAAACGTGAGCATTAAGGCATATGATGATAAGCAAGCACATACTTTGTTAAAAAAACATAAACTTCAAGGCTATTTTGTTTTTGATAAAGGTATGACCAAGGCATTTTATAAACAAGGCGAACTACCAATTTCAGTATATACATATGATCAACAATCCATGAAAAGTGTCGTGCTATCTCAGCTAACAGATTCTGTTTACCAACGTCTTATGCGATCAATGGGTGGCATCTTAGCTTTTCAAGACTTAGCACCGAAAGCATCACATTCTGACAGTATCAATGTTATGACTGATTTGCTGATTACAGGATTAAACCGTTCAGGTGCATTTAACTTAGAACCGATTCATTTATACGATACGGGCAGTTATTATGCAATTACAGGATTTTTAGCAACGGTATTCATCTTTGCACTATCTTTATTTACAGTTTTGAAAATGAATCAAGATACTGTATTGAAAGCGCGATTGAAAATGTTTCATTTTTCTAAAGAGCGTTTATTAATCATTCGTGCGTTGATTACATGGTTTTATACTATGTTATGGAGTATCGTTGGTGTAGTTTGGATTGTGTTCAGTATTCCGAATACCTTTGAATTATATAATTGGCCAACGTTAGCCATTCATTTAAGCTATTATGTTACCTTTTTAATACTGTGGTTATTACTCATCGAACTTTTAACAACAGGCTTGTTGAATAGTATTAGTAAAGTCATATTAGCTATTGTCATCCTGGTGTTATCTGGTTTAACAATACCTACGATTTTTTTACAACATATAGCAAATGGCGTTTTCAATATTCAACCGTTCGCAGTTGTAACAAATCAATTGTTAGAAATTATTTTAAACAACTACATTTTAGAACTACACCCTAGTTTCTATCTTAGCTTCATCGCACTTTTGATAATTAATTTAGCTGTATTGGTTTGGAGGTATCGTCAATGAAGCCTTATATACAACTTGTTGTGTTCAAGCAATGGTTACAATACATCTTGCTCGTAACAACCATTGTCATCGCACTCGTACTTATTGGTATCGGTTACCGTGTAGCACATGACAACTTCAAAATACCGATTACCATTCAAGATTTAGACCAAACCACTGCATCAAAATCATTCGTCAATAAAATTAAACAATCTGACTATGTAACTATTAAAAAAGTCGATGAAGATGATGTTACTAAAAAGGAAGCTATTTTAAGTATGCAAATTCCTAAAGGTTTCTCTCAAAAATTAAAAGAGAACCGTTTAAAAGAAACGATACAGTTATATGGTAGAGATGACTTTATAGGTGGTATTGCTGTAGAAATTGTTAGTAGTTCATTATATGAACAGCAAATTCCTAACATTATTTATGAACACTTTGAGGATATGAAACAGCATCAATCCATCGATGCTATCAACAAGTCCTATCATAAACATACACCTGAATCTAAAATCAAATTTGTGTCGCTTACTAAACAAGCACAACACTCTATTTCAATTAGCTTAATCTTTGCGGTGATTTTATTTGTTAGCGCTGTTCAAGTAGTAATTCATTATCGTTTAAACCAACAAGCAGCATTGCAACGATTATCACAATATCATTTAAGCCGTTTCAAACTATATAGTACTTATGTAATGACACATACGATTTTGTTATTGTTGGTACTATTGGCAGTTAGTCTATATTTGTCTCAACCACTCAGCTTAATATTTTACTTAAAATCACTGTTACTTATATTGATTTATGAGATAGGTATCGTCTTTATCTTATTCCATATTCAAACAATAAGTCATCGATTATTCATGACATTTATATATGCACTTGCTATGGGTATCGTATACTTGATTATTTTCATGTAAAGGAGCGTAACTGATGATAGAAATTAATAACCTTTCAAAGCGTTACCGTAACAAACAGATTTTCAATCATTTAACTATGTCCTTTGATAGTAATCGTTTAACCGTATTACTTGGTGATAATGGCGCTGGAAAATCAACATTACTTCGTATGATCGCTGGTATTGAAAAAGCTAATGATGGAACTATCAACTATTTCGGCGAAAAATGGAATCAAAGACAAATCCAAAATCACATCGGTTATGTGCCACAAGACATTGCGTTATTTGAACACATGACAGTGGCTGAAAACATTAATTTTTTTAAATCACTTTGTAAAAATCCAATTAACGATACAACTATCAACGAATATTTACAGCAATTAAATTTTGATGATACGTCTGCCAAAGTATCTACATTGTCTGGTGGGAATAAACGTAAAATTAATATATTAGTAGGTTTACTAGGTCAACCTCGAATTCTAATTTTAGATGAACCGACAGTTGGTATTGATTTGAAATCTAGACATGACATCCACCAACTTCTTAACATTATGAAATCTAAATGTTTAATTATATTAACTACCCATCATTTAGATGAAGTTGAAGCACTTGCAGATGATATCAAGTTAATTGGCCAAGATCCTTTTTATCAAAATGTTTTAGAGGACAAGCAATGGGCTTATACCTATTATTAAAACGAAAAAATCCCAAGTTGCGTATGATATCGTAACTTGGGATTTACTGTATTATCTACTTTGCAAGTATGACGTTGGGTCTACTGCATATTGATTACCAATGCCACCAGACATACGTTGGAAGTGTACGTGAGGTGCTGTTGAATTACCCGTACTACCTGAATATGCAATTTGGTCACCAGCTTTGACTTTATCACCAGCTGAAACAGTTAAACGATTATTATGCATATACCATTGGTAGTTATTACTGTTCGCTTCTTTAATCGTTACTTGATTACCCCCACCATAGTTACTCCAACCTGCTTGTACTACTGTACCATCAGTTAATGAGTAAACTGGTGAATTTTCAGGCATTGCATAGTCGACACCGTAATGCGCACCACCACCGTGATATTGTCCATATGGTTGTAGTTGTTTACGACTTGTTAACCAGCTTGCGTCTTTCGCATGACCACTAGCTGTCGCTTTACTTGCTGATCCGCCATTTTGATTAGACGTGCCATTAGGGGAATTGACCTTTCCATTACCATCATGGCTGTTATACGCTTGGTTGTTGTTACTATGTGAATAATAGCTCGCGTCTGGACCTACATTTGATTGATAGCCATATTGATTAATATGCTGTTGGCTTTGACTCGCTGTGTAGTCATTGTTATCTCCTGCTGTTGCTGGATTCACATATGTTTGGCCGCTTCCATTGGCATTTGCATTTTTTGGATAACAGTTATAAAAATAATGCGTATGTCCTTGAGCATCTACGAATGTATAGCTATATTCTTTATTATCAAACATTGCTTGATTCCAGTTACCATCAGGTGTGTGATGATAATCCCCATTAGAATCAATTGTATAATAAGTACCATAAGATACGTCTTGTGATTGTGTTGACATTTGTGTATGTGCTTGTTGGGTGTTTGTCGTTTCTGCTGCATCTGCTTGATGCGCCATTGTAAATGTAGCGAAGCCCATCGTTGCAATCGCTGCTGCTGTTAATTTTTTCATGTATAAAACATCCTCCATTAAAGTTAAAGTTAGTTTTCAATTAAACTTTACTGCACATACTAAAAGAATTAGACAACTGAGTAAAGGATTTAATTCTCATTTTCCAACTATTTAATATTCCCGAAATGTTTTACTAAACTCATTACATTGTCATTACAAAATAGCCATACATTGATATTAAAATGACATCTCTCACTGCATTCGTTTAACCTTTTATAAATTTTCAAAACTAACAACTAATCATTCGTCCTTGTTCGCGCTTCAACGCTAATGTATGATAGTAATCATCCATCAAATCATATCAACCAAATTCCATTATCAATCGCTATTGATTGTCATTCAACTTTCTAATAATGATATGCTTCTCAGGCTTAAAAATCGTCATATCTTTTCTATTAATTAAATCATCTGTGAGCTTTAATGCTACTAATTCATTGCTGCCATAATACTTAATATATAACGTTCTTGTAGTTAAATTTATTACGGTCTGATACATCGTATAGTGATTGTCAGCATCATGCGGACGTACAATTCCAATCGGTATATTTACCGCATCTAATAAATAAAATGCATTCATTAAATCCATTTCTTTATCATTGTTTTGAGCAATGTTTGCTTTCATAAATGCCATTCTCACAAAGCGCTCAGTTGAAGTAAATCCACCTGGCAATCCAAATGTACCTGCTTCATTGCCTAAAGGTTCAATCGTTACACCTTCCAATAAATTTGCTGTTGCTGGATAAGGAGAAATATTGATATATTGTCTTAAATTACTATAATGCCAATCTAAGTCTGGATGATTTGTTAAGACACCAATAGGATTATCTTTTATAACCACTTCACCCTCTTTAAATGAAACTTCGACTGAATGTCCAGTTGCATCGGAAACATGATAATGCAATGGCGGAACTTCACCGATGTCATTTAAATATACAGCTACAACATGTATTTGGGATGCTTGTTGTTTCATATCTTCAATGCTTGTTGTATATCCCAAAATCCATGTCACAATTTCATTTTGCGTAATATTCATCGCGTCCGCTTTGTGTGTTGATCCATATGAACTATAACCTCGGAAATATTGTGTTGAAATGGCAACGCCATGTTCATTAACACCATCACCATAAATAAAACCTTCCATATCTGTTCCTGTGCCAATAAAGCCATATTGCGTTTGGCCTGTCGTGCCAGTGCGAGATGTCCAACGATAATTTCTAGGCGTCACTGCTGGCGAACCATCTAATGGATAATCATAATCCATCGTGCGTCCAAGAAGTACTTGATTATTTAAAGTTTGTATTGTGAATCCTGTGCACATTGTTCTCACTCCTCTGTACCTTCATTTACTTTAATCACTTTCAAATAAAGCTGTTTCACTTAAACATACTATAAAAAATCAATTATACAAGCAATTAATTGATATTCATTCTCAATAACTGTGGTATGATATGTAAGGAAATCATGACTTATGTGTGAGTGAACGATCATCTATACATCCGTTCACTTCATCTCATGACTTTCTATATTTAATTTTTACAAGGAGTGACATCTGTGAATAACACACAATCTTCACCACGCAGTAATATTATTATTGCGATTATGTTGTCTGCATTAACATATTGGTTGTTTGCACAATCATTTATTAATATAGGACCTCTCGTTGGTCAAACGTATCAAACCTCTCCTGCCGTGTTAAATTTATCTATTAGTTTAACTTCCTTCGCCACAGGTATCTTCATGGTGGCTGCAGGTGATATTGCTGATAAAATAGGACAACTGAGAATGACATACATGGGTCTCATAATCAGTATGTTTGCATCTCTTCTATTAATTATATCGGACATCACTGCACTGCTCATCATCGGTAGAATTTTACAAGGTCTATCAGCAGCTATCTTGTTACCTTCAACAGTTGGCGTTTTAAATAATCAATTTAAAGGAGATCATTTAAGACGAGCGATTAGTTATCTAATGATTAGTACTGTTGGTGGCATCGGCCTAGCTGGTGTTATCGGCGGTTTAATTGCCACAAATTTCGGATGGCAAACGAATTTCATCATTAGTATAGTCATTGCTTTCATTGCCATATTGCTTCTAAAAGGCACACCTGAAAAAGTAAGTCAACATAGCCACCGTCATCCATTCGATTACAAAGGTATGTCGATTTTCGCTGTTATGATTGGTAGCTTTACATTATTGTTAACACAAGGATTCGAACAAGGTTGGTTTAGTACATTTTCATTCATTTGTCTGAGCATTTTTATCATCACTACATTAATATTCATCATCATCGAACGTCGACATGAAGTACCTTTTATTGATTTCTCAGTATTACGCAACCGTCCGTTCATTGGTGCATTTTTAAATAACTTTGTTTTAAATAGTGGTCTAGGCGTAACAGTGGTCTTTTTCATATTTGCTCAAACACACCTTGGTTTATCAGCTGCGCAATCTGGACTTGTTACATTGCCATATGCCATTGTGGCAGTTGCGATGATTCGTTTAGGTGAAAAAGCAACATTACGTTTCGGTGGCAAATTGATGCTCATCATTGGTCCGTTGTTCCCTGTCATCGGCATCACTATTATTAGCATGACATCACTTCAACCATCACAATATATCATTGCTGTTGTTATTGGGTTTGTCATTTGCGCAATTGGAAATGGTTTAGTCGCAACACCCGGCCTTACAATTGCAATTTTCAGTATGCCAAATGAAAAAGTTGGTTTAGCTACAGGATTATATAAAATGAGTGGCACACTAGGTGGCGCCTTTGGTATAGCAATAAGTACTACAGTTTTCAGTATGTTACAACTAAACTATACGCCTAGTGTAGCTGCAACCGTAACATTTATAGTCAGCATTGTATTGATGATCCTTGGCTCATTGTCTGCATACATGATCATTCCAAAAACAGTTAAATCTTAAATATAATAGAAGCATTATGTTTCGAAATATCTTTATCACGTTAAAATGATATACAAGAAATTCAAGAAAAATAAGCGAACTGAATAAATAAAGATTCAATTAACGCATCAGTATTAGGATTCACTCTAAAACGATTAATAGTTTTATAAGAAGGTGTTTGATCTTGAGCTAACCACATCATTCGAATACTGTCATGAAGTAATTTCTCTATTCTACGACCAGAAAATACAGATTGAGTATATGCATATAAGATGATTTTTAACATCATTTTTGGATGATAGGATGTTGCGCCACGATGATGTCTGAATTCATCGAATTCGCTATCAGCTATCGTTTTAACAATTTCATTAACATATCGCGAAATATCATTTTGAGGAATTCTAACAGAAGTTTCTATTGGTAGTGTAAGTTGGGCAAAGTGTTTTATTTTTTAAAGTATTTCAAAGTAAAATTACATGTTAATACGTAGTATTAATGGCGAGACTCCTGAGGGAGCAGTGCCAGTCGAAGACCGAGGCTGAGACGGCACCCTAGGAAAGCGAAGCCATTCAATACGAAGTATTGTATAAATAGAGAACAGCAGTAAGATATTTTCTAATTGAAAATTATCTTACTGCTGTTTTTTAGGGATTTATGTCCCAGCCTCTTACTCTAATTATATTCACTATCAATTAGACAAAATGGCCATTTTCAAATATCACGCGTTGTTTCTGACCTTGAATATATTTATTATAATTCTCTTTTTGAAAATCAGTTAACATTAATTTAGATGTACCGTATTTTAACACTTTTTGCATTGTTTCTATTCTCATTTTTCTAAATAACCATCCATCTTTTAACACAATACGATTAACAGCATCATATGATAATTCTACTGTTTCTTTAATTTCAAATGTCTTGAATGAAATAATCGTGCACATTAAAAACGTATCACCAAAGTAATAAACATCTAAATCATCACGTTTATGTTGTCCAACTAACAAACGACCATATTCGAACTCTTTTTCTGGATATTTCAATTCTAAAAAACTAATAATCTCTTCTTCTTTTAATTTGAATTGCATTTAAAAACATCCTCTCTTAAGTTTTAACAAGCCTTAATTAAAAATTTTTTCAATCACATAGTTCAATATACATCATTTCGTTATGTTTTTTAATACTTTGTTCAAAAACAAATATTTTATTCTTTAAAATAATGACTTTTGTATTTTTAATCACAATAAACATTTTAAAATTCTTGTTATCATAATCATTAAAAGGTATTAACCTTAATAATATATTCTCTCGTCTCAACCTTAATCGTATACTTCAGACGTCTGTTTGTAGACAATAAAAGTCATTCACGTCTTCATATGTCATCAAATGTTTATCATGATATGATGAATATAATAATCGGGTATATAACTGTATGATTAATTACACAATAAAGAGAAGGAATATAATATGAAAAAAGTGTCAATTAAAGATGTTGCTAGAGAAGCTGGTGTATCAGTTACAACTGTGTCACATATTTTAAATCATAATGATAGTCGTTTTTCCGCAACAACGATAAAAAACGTACATGCTGTTTCAGAACGTTTAGGCTATGCCCCTAATAAACATGCAAAACAATTGCGCGGCAGTAAAATTCAAACTATTGGCGTCATTTTGCCTAGCTTAACAAATCCGTTTTTCTCAGCACTGATGCAAAGTATTCATGACCATAAACCATCTGATGTTGATTTATGCTTTTTAACATCTACAGCAACTGATTTGTATGACAATATTAAACATTTAATTGATCGAGGTATTGACGGATTAATTATCGCACAATACATATCATCCCCGGACGCCCTAAATAACTATCTAAAGAAACATCATGTACCTTATGTCGTACTGGATCAAAATGACCATCAAGGCTATACAGATTTTGTTCGGACAAATGAATATCAAGGTGGACAACTTGCAGCACAACATTTAATAGAACTCGGTCACAACAATATGATGATTGTTGCACCATATGACATGATGGCGAATATGTCGACTCGTGTCGCTGGATTTGTTGATACTTTGCGCGCGAATCAATTGCCAGAACCACAAATCGTCCATACTGAATTATCTAAGCGCGGTGGGCTAACCATTGTTGATGACATCATGGTTCAATCTGCCACTGCAATCTTCGCTATTAACGATGAACTCGCTATTGGCATTTTACGAGGACTAATTGAACATGGCATCAGTATTCCGAAAGATATCTCATTAATAGGTTATGACGACATTGATTATGCAGCGTACGTCTCGCCACCTTTAACTACTGTGGCACAACCTATAACTGATATTGGCAAAACATCTTTAACCTTATTACTTCAACGATTACAGCACTTAGATAAATCCATTGATATGATTGAATTACCAACGACTTTAAAAATTCGTGCAACAACTGGCTATCATCTTTCAAACTAACTACGTATCTTCCGAAATATACTCATCATTGTTATGCCCTTAGCGTTGCTTTAATGCTGAGGGTTTTTAATCATAATTATTTCACTAAGAAATTAAAATAATAATGTATGAATTTTTAAATATGATTTAAACGTTTTCATTTTTTATGAAAACACATGCATTTTACAAATAAAAATGGTACGATGGCACTGGTAAAACGTTTTACTAAAAACAAATCGTGAGGTGTATAACATGAGCATTGTTGCATTACTTATCGGGTTAGGCCCCTTAATTGGCTGGGGCTTCTTCCCAACAGTCGCTTCAAAGTTTGGTGGTAAACCTGTACATCAAATTATCGGTGCTACTGTAGGTACGTTAATCTTCGCTATTATATTAGCCGTAGTCACATCAAGTGGCTTCCCTACTGGAACCAATTTGCTATTCGCCTTATTATCAGGTGCAGGATGGGGATTCGGACAAATCATTACATTTAAAGCGTTCGAATTAGTCGGCTCATCTCGTGCCATGCCAGTCACAACAGCATTCCAATTATTAGGCGCATCTTTATGGGGTGTCTTTGCATTAGGAAATTGGCCAGGCATTGGTCATAAAATCATTGGATTTACAGCTTTAGTCGTTATTCTAATTGGAGCGCGTATGACAGTTTGGAGTGAACGCAAAGAAGCAAGTAACGCCAAAAATTTACGTCGTGCAGTGGTACTTCTGTTAATTGGTGAATTTGGATACTGGTTATATTCAGCTGCACCGCAAGCAACTTCTATTGATGGCCTAACTGCCTTTTTACCTCAAGCAATGGGTATGGTAATTGTTGCAGTCATTTATGGCTTTATGAATATGAAAGCAGAGAATCCATTCCGTAATAAAATTACGTGGTTACAAATTATTTCAGGTTTCTTCTTTGCATTTGGTGCTTTAACATATCTTATTTCAGCACAACCTAATATGAATGGTTTAGCAACTGGATTTATTCTTTCTCAAACATCCGTTGTGCTTGCTACATTAACTGGTATTTATTTCTTAAAACAACATAAAACGTCAAAAGAAATGGTTATTACAATCATCGGCTTAGTACTCATTTTAGTAGCCGCTTCTGTTACAGTATTTATAAAATAAGGAGTGTAGATGTCATGAAAAAATCAGCTGTTTTAAATGAACATATTTCAAAAGCAATCGCGACAATTGGTCATTTTGATTTATTAACGATTAATGACGCTGGCATGCCAATTCCAAATGATCATCGTCGTATCGACCTAGCTGTAACTAAAAACTTACCACGCTTTATTGATGTCTTAGCTACAGTGTTAGAAGAAATGGAAATCCAAAAAATATACTTAGCAGAAGAAATAAAAGAACATAACCCTACACAATTGCAACAAATTAAACAATTGATTTCATCGGAAATCGAAATCATTTTCATTCCTCACGAAGAAATGAAAAGTAACTTAGCTCACCCATTAAATAAAGGTAATATTCGTACTGGTGAAACAACGCCCTACTCTAATATTGCATTAGAATCGAATGTTACTTTTTAAAAGTTATAACTTGAAAGGAGCATACACATGACCAACAAAGTTGTTATTTTAGGTTCAACGAATGTCGATCAATTTTTAACAGTTGAAAGATATGCACAACCAGGCGAAACATTACATGTTGAAGAAGCACAAAAAGCATTCGGCGGAGGTAAAGGTGCCAACCAGGCTATTGCCACTGCACGTATGCAAGCAGACACAACATTTATTACTAAAATTGGCACTGATGGCGTTGCTGATTTCATCTTAGAAGATTTTAAAGCGGCTCATATTGATACATCATATATTATCAAATCAACTGAAGCAAAAACAGGCCAAGCCTTTATCACTGTGAATGCAGAAGGACAAAACACCATCTATGTTTATGGTGGTGCGAATATGACGATGACACCTGAAGATGTTATTAACGCAAAAGACGCTATAATCAATGCAGACTTTGTCGTTGCACAATTAGAAGTACCCATCCCGGCTATTATATCTGCATTTGAAATTGCCAAGGCACATGATGTGACGACAGTATTAAATCCTGCACCAGCGAAAGCATTACCTAATGAATTATTATCATTAATCGATATTATTGTGCCAAACGAAACAGAAGCCGAATTGTTATCCGGAATTAAAGTAACTAATGAACAATCTATGAAAGACAATGCTAATTACTTTTTATCTTTAGGCATTAAGACTGTTTTGATTACGTTAGGTAAGCAAGGTACATATTTTGCTACTAAAAATCAAAGCCAACACATCGAAGCTTATAAAGTAAATGCGATTGATACAACTGCTGCAGGCGACACATTTATTGGTGCATTTGTCAGTCGCTTAAACAAGTCGCAAGATAACTTAGCAGATGCTATTGATTTTGGTAATAAAGCGAGCTCACTCACTGTACAAAAACACGGCGCGCAAGCATCTATTCCTCTACTAGAAGAAGTAAATCAAGTTTAAATGAATCAAACACAGCTATGATATGAAGGTTTAGCATATAACTTGCAACATTCGTATATCATGGCTGTGCTTTTTTATCTTTATAAAACATCATCTATTAGAAATAATTTTCCACTAAACCTATGCTTGTTGACTCATGTTTAGTTATAAATGAAGTGACAATTTTTTGTAATCTTTTTAACTTCCAAATTATCGCATATAAATATGCTATATTAATGATAATAATTATCAATTAAAAGGAGGTTATGCTATGTCTAAAGAAGCTGGTCATACATTTTTAGCTAAATTAGGAAAAACTCGTCTACGCCCCGGTGGTAAAGAAGCAACAGATTGGTTAATACAACAAGGGGCATTTTCACAAGATAAACAAGTGTTAGAAGTGGCATGTAATATGTGCACAACATCTATTTATCTAGCTCATACATATGGCTGTCACATTCAAGGCGTTGATATAAATAAGAAAGCATTAGAAAAAGCACAGGAAAACATTTCAGCAGCAGGTCTTGAATCATATATTCAAGTTCAACAAGCGAATGCTGTTAAATTACCCTTTGATGACAATCAATTCGATATCGTTTTAAATGAAGCGATGTTAACAATGTTACCCATCGCCATAAAGGAAAAAGCATTACGCGAGTACTACAGAGTCTTAAAGCCTGGGGGTATCTTGTTAACACATGATATTGTCATCGTTAATGAATCACATGCCACACATGTAGTTAAATCATTATCTGCAGCAATTAATGTCAATGTCTCACCGCAGACGAAACTTGGCTGGTTAAATTTATATAATCAAGCTGGTTTTAATCATGTGCATTATCATACTGGTCCAATGAGTTTAATGACACCAAAAGGTTTAATTTATGACGAAGGTATTGTTGGAACTATAAAGATTATCAACAATGCTTTAAAAAAAGAAAATCGACCAATGTTTTGTAAAATGTTTAAAACGATGACTAGACTGCGTAAAGATATGAATTATATTACTTTTGTCGCTAAAAAAGAGCACTAAATATAATGCCACTAACTGTACTTTGTATCTATGTTTGACTGTCACTTTAATTTCTTTGTGACACTAATCATCTACTTAACAATATCGTTATCGTTGATTAGTAAGTCATCAATTTTGGTTAAAGACTTTCATAAACACTCAAACATTAACACTATACATACTTAGTTAGTGGCATTATTTTTTTCTTAAAATTTTAACATCACGGGATTGGAACAGAAATGTTAAAGGGAGTAGGACAAAAATGATATTTTCGCAAAATTTATTTATGTCCTTCCCCAACTTGCATTACCTGTAGAATTTCTTTTCGAAATTCTCTGTGTTGGGGCCCCGCCAACTTGCATTGTCTGTAGAATTTCTTTTCGAAATTCTCTGTGTTGGGGCCCGCCAATATAACACTGTAGGGCCTACTATATTAATTTATGTCTCGGGCTCTAACCCTAAAATACTTACAATGTACCTTTATAATTTATCTCCATTTGATGCTATCACTTGTTGATACCAATAGAACGAATCTTTTTTCAAGCGTTCCATCGTGCCATGACCATGATTATCTCTATCAACATATATTAAACCATAGCATTTCTTCATTTCACCGGTTGTAAATGAAACAATATCAATGATTCCCCATGGTGTATAACCAATTAAATCTACACCATCTTGATCAACTGCTTCTATCGCTGCTGTAATATGTGCTTTTAAATATTCAATGCGATAATCATCATGAATATGTCCATCTACCACTTCATCAACTGCACCAAAACCATTTTCCACAATAAAAAGTGGCAACTGATAACGATCATATAACACATTCAATGTATATCTTAAGCCATCTGGATCAATCGCCCAACCCCAATCACTCGTTGCGATATGCGGATTCTCCACAGAATGATTCAAACCACCGTTGACGATGTTGTTTTTAACTGTAGTATCAACATCATGTTTTACAGCCGTAGACATGTAATAACTAAAGCCAATATAATCAACCGTGCCCTGCTGTAAAATACTGTCGTCCCCTTCTTGCCATCCAACATCATATCCTTTTCGTGCTAGCATTTTTTTAGCATAGCTTGGATAATAACCTCTTACTTGAACATCCGGGAAAAAGAAACGTAAGCGATTCGCAATTTGTGCTTCCATCATATCTTTCGGATGACACGAATATGGATAAATGGGTACATGTGAAATCATTGTCCCAATCTTAAACTTCGGATTAATCTCTTTACCAAGACGAACTGCTAAAGCACTGGCTAAAAGTTCATGATGTGCTACTTGATACAAGACTTCTTCAGGATTATCATTTTCTGTCAATGCTACCCCAGAATTCGTCCATAAAAAGATAGGATTTGATGTGTCCATCTGATTATTAATTTCATTAAACGTCATCCAATATGTCACTTTATCTTTATATCTTTCAAATACAACACGCGCAAAATGCACAAAATAATCGACAACTTCTCTATTTCTAAATCCACCATAATGTTTCGCTAAATGAAGTGGCATCTCAAAATGTGATAACGTCACAACAGGTTCAATACCTTGTGCAATTAATTCATCAAAGATACGATCATAAAAGGCAAGTCCTTCTTCATTTGGCACATCTTCATCCCCATTCGGAAAGATACGTGTCCACGCAATCGACGTACGTAAACATTTCAATCCCATTTCTTTAAACAAGGCAATATCTTCCTTATAACGATGATAAAAATCAATACCTTCATGATTTGGATAATAGTGATTGAGGTCTATAGATTCTGTAATCTGACGTGCTTTGCCATGTGCACCACTCGTCATAACATCAATTACACTTAACCCTTTACCACCTTTTTCATATCCACCTTCAAATTGATTTGCGGCAAGAGCGCCACCCCACATAAAATTTTGCGGTAATTTTGTCATTATTACAACACACTCCTAGTTTTTAAATATTTTAAAAATAACATCTTCAGTCGTAATGATTTCATTCATTGTCAGTTCTACTTTTCCTAAATCGGCAGAGTTGCTAATAACGACAATAACGTCAGCATTGTAGCCTTGTTGTTGTATATACTGCTGGTCGAATTGCAACAACGTTTGCCCTGCTTCAACATGATCATTTTGCTTTACAAAGCACTTGAACCCTTTACCTTCCAAGTCAACTGTATTCACGCCAATATGAATGACTATGTCCACACCGTCTTCTGATTGAATACCAACTGCATGCTTAGTTGGTACAATCATAGATACTAAACCATTGAACGGTGCGATTACTTTGGATTCTTCATGAGCTTTGATTGCCAAGCCTTCGCCTACCATTTTCTCTCTAAAAATTGAATCTCTTACTTCTTTAAGTAAAATACGACGACCAGCGATTGGTGCTTTCACTAAAATTGGTGTTGTTACTTTTACTTGAGGTGTATAACTTGTATCTTGGCTATTAATATTGTCAGTATTCTCACTCTCTTCGACATTAGCATTCTTAATTAATCGCTGTAATTGCTGATACACTTCATCGACATTTCCATTTAATTTTATGACTAACTGCGCATCATTTTCTGCTACAGATGTCACATCAACTATTTGTTTCACTTCATTTGCTGTAGAAGGAATTGTATGTTGCATATGAATTGTAATGCACTTCGTATCATACGTTGCATCAACAATGTTTTCGACACCACCTACAGCCGTAAGAATGTCTTGGGCTTGTTCTTTATATTTATTGCTCATAAATATTACCCCCTCAACTTGATAGTAGAATGAAAATGTATTTACTTACCTCCAATTATAATTGTACCGGTTCAATTTGTAAACGCCGATACAATTATAATATTTTGTGCTATAATAATTACAGACAAAGTGAAATGAGGACAGAATATTGTTAAAGTATGAACATATTGCTAAGCAACTTAATGCGTTTATACATCAATCTAATTTCAAACCCGGTGATAAATTGCCAAGCGTGACGCAATTAAAAGAACGTTATCAAGTAAGTAAGAGTACTATCATTAAAGCATTAGGCTTATTGGAACAAGATGGTTTGATCTATCAAGCACAAGGCAGTGGTATTTATGTGAGAAATATTGCAGATGCCAATCGTATCAACGTCTTTAAGACTAATGGTTTCTCTAAAAGTTTAGGTGAACATCGAATGACAAGTAAGGTACTTGTTTTTAAGGAGATGGCAACGCCACCTAAATCTGTACAAGATGAACTCCAATTAAATGCAGATGATACCGTCTACTATTTAGAGCGATTAAGATTCGTGGACGATGATGTTTTATGTATCGAATATTCTTATTATCATAAAGAAATCGTGAAATATTTAAATGATGATATTGCTAAGGGCTCTATCTTCGATTATTTAGAATCAAACATGAAACTTCGTATTGGTTTTTCAGATATTTTCTTTAATGTAGATAAACTCACTTCAAGTGAAGCTTCATTACTACAATTGTCTACAGGTGAACCATGTTTACGTTACCACCAGACTTTTTATACAATGACTGGCAAACCCTTTGATTCGTCTGACATCGTATTTCATTATCGTCATGCACAGTTTTATATTCCTAGTAAAAAGTAATACATACATAAAAACGTCTATATCCCAGTTATAAACTGGAGTATAGACGTTTTTTTACGATAATAACAATGGCTCAAATTGCTATTATCTTGCTTAGGTTTTTCGTTTTAGAAGAATATTGCTACAAAGACAGGCACAACTGCTACAACAACTACACCAACTAACACTAAAGCTATACTTGCCATTGATTCTTCTACAGGTCCTAATTCTTTGGCTGGTGCTACACCTAATGTGTGACCACTTGTTCCAAGTGCTAATCCTCGGGCAATAGGGTTAGTAATTCGGAAAAGCTTCAAGAATTTATTACCTAGGGCATAAATAATGACACCATTTAAAATAACTGCTAATGATGTTAATTCTTTTATACCACCGATACCAGCTGATACTGGTAACGCAATCGCTGTAGTTGCTGCTTGAGGTAACATTGATAAAATAACATCATTGGCAAATTGTGCTAACTTCGCAAAAGTTAAAATAATTAATAACGCTACAACTGTACCGATACCAATACCTCCGATGATACGATGCCAATGTTTAACAAGCACTTCACGCTTTTTATATAACGGAATCGCAAAACAGATTGTTGCCGGTTCTAAGAAGAAGTAAATAATGTCTCCACCTATTTTGTAAGTCTTATACGGAATGCCTGTTAAATAGAGGAAGGCCACACCAAATACCATACTGACAAATAGCGGTGCGAATAAGAAGAAACGATTAGTTTTTTCAAATAATATGGTCGCTAAGAAAAATGGTATAACGGATAACAGTATTCCGAAGTAAGGTGTGTTTAGTGCTAAGTGGTTAATCATGAGCTTGTGCCTCCTCTATTTTGATCTTTTTTGTGACTTTGTCACCTTTAGATCTCGAAGTAACTTTCATAATAATTTGTGTGACATAGCCAGTACAAATAAGTAATAGTATTGTTGAGACGATTATTAGTCCAATGATTAAAAATGGTGCTTGGCTAATGACACCTAAAGAGTTAACAACTGAGATACCGGCTGGTACGAAGAGTAAGCCAATGTTATTTGTTAGTGTCGTTCCTACTTTTTCGACTTCGCCTAACTTAACAGCACCAGTACATAATAATACAAATAATAATACTAAACCGATTACTGATGCAGGCATAGGAATTGGCATAAATGATTCAATTATTTTCGATACAAAGAGTACTAAAGCAATTACAATGACTTGGTGAAAAAAGTGTGCTGGTTTTGATGCGTCTTTTTGTTGTTTCACGACCATTGCCTCCTACGTTTGATTTAACTAAAGTATAGATGGCTCACTTCGATTTGCGTGATTTTTAGTCCGAAATACAAAATATCATAGGTAAAATGCATAAAAAAAAGGATTACTGTTAAAGTAATCCTATCGACGCTTTAAAATCTTTCATAAATGAACGTCCAACTTGCATCTTGACACCATTTGTCAATATTACCATATAAGTGTAGTTAAACCATTGTTGCACTTCTTTAATGTGTTTCGTGTTAATAATATATGAACGATGAATACGTATAAAATAAGTGGGATTCAATCGTTTTTCATAACGATTCAATGGCTCTGTTGTTTCGTATTTATGATTCGTTGTATGTATGGTTGTAATACCATTATGTGTGCCAATCCCAATAATATTTTGTTGCTTTAACATGTGAATTTTATCGTCAATTTCAACAGGTAAGCTTTGATCAAAATTCGCCGACATATCATTCGCAATTGCACTTGCGTTATTATCATCTTTGGCTTTAGTCGCACGCACTTTATTGACTGCTTGTTCAATACGTTTTTGACCAAACGGTTTCAAAATATAGTCTGTCGCATTTAATTCAAATGCCTGTACTGCGTATTGGTCATGTGCAGTTGCAAAAATAATCGCAGGTGGCTCTTTCATCTTTTGAATCTTAGCTCCTAATTCGATCCCATTTTCATCCATTAAATTGACATCTAAAAATATAATGTCATATTGATTGATCAGTAGTGCTTCCAATGTTTCTTTTACATTTTCTGCCTCATTAATTTCTTCAAAACCACCAATTTCATTTAATAAATATGTTAATTCATTACGTGCTAATGGCTCATCATCTATGATTAATGCTTTCATATTTATTCCTCCTCTTGTCTTTCATAAGGAAGTACACACCAAAAAGTGGTACCGCTCGATGTCGATTCAAATTGTAATGCTGCGGATTTTCCAAATAATCCTTTTAGGCGTAAGTTTAAATTTTCTAAAGCACTACCAGTTCCAGATTCTGATTCTACAGATGTTTCTCCCAACAAATGCATTTTATCTTTAGAAATACCCTGACCATTATCTTGTACAATAATACGTACATGTGTTGCAGTTTCTTTAATCACTGACACGTCAATATCGTTACCTTGCTTTCGATTCGTAAACGCATGTTTGATGGCATTTTCAACTAAAATTTGAATTAAAAATGGTGGTACAAGCACATCGCGATATTTGTCTTCAACATTAATATTGATATTAAATCTTCCTGGATAACGTGCTTGTTCGAGTGATAAGTATGCACGCACTTGACTTAACTCTTTATCTAAAGTAATCGTATGTTGCTTAGAGCCTTGTAAATTCGCTCTGAAAAAATAACTCAATTCTAATAGTAACTCTCGTGCCTTTTCGCTATTTATTCTAACTAAAGCTGAAATCGTGTTAATTGAATTGAAGAAAAAATGTGGACTCACTTGTGCCTGTAATGACTTAATCTCAGCATCTTTCAATAACTTACTTTGCGTTTCGGCTTCACCAAGTTCAATTTGGCTACTAAAAATATTTGCCAATCCTTCTGCAAGTTGACGTTCCACAAAAGTTAAATCATTAGGGTTTGTAAAATACATCTTCAATGTACCGACGATAGAACCATGCATCTCAAGTGGTATCACGATAGCTGCTCTAAGCGGGCAATTCGGATGACTACAACCAATCTCTTCTTTAGTATGCACTTCTTTCAACTTTCCTGATTTCAATACATCTTTAGACAGACTTGTTAATATTTCATTTGTTGGTATGTGATGATCACTACCTGCACCTACATGCGATAAGATTTCATTTTTGCTTGTAATTGCTACGGCAGATACTTTCATTAAATTTTTAATAATCATCGCAATTTGCTGTGCCGATTCTCTATTCAATCCTTCTTTAAAATACGGCAATGTCTGGTTCATCAATTGCAGTACATCATGTGTTTGAACAGCCTTCATTTGCTCCTCTTGCTTTAATGTTGAAATGATAATAGACATAAAAATCGCCGTACCAACGCTATTAACAATAATCATTGGTAGTGCAATTAATGATATGAGGTCAACCGCATATGCTTTGTCGTGGGAAAATGTTAAAATGCTCAACATTTGAATCATTTCCATAACAATTCCAATCATGGCACTTTTCGCAATACTCGGGTAACGTTTGCGTCTTTGAGCTTGTAAGCCAAAATAACCAGCAATTATACCGATAAATATAGATGAGATAAGATAAACTTGTGCATCCGCCCCACCCATATACACTCTGAAAATACCTGAAATAACGCCAACAAATAGACCTACAAAAGGTCCACCAACTAATCCTGCGACACCTATCGTTAATACACGTGTGTTAGCTAAAGATACATCATCATCTAAACGGAAGTACACACTTCCTGACAAACTATGTTGATGATCGATGACGATACCAGTTAAATTAGACATTAAGGCAAACAAACTGAAAATAATACATAATTGCCAACGTGCTTTCCATGTACGTCGACGATTCATTAAGTTTTTAAAATATGGAATATTCATCAACACATAGGCCAAAATAATAATTAAACCTACACGCTCAAGTAATAACATTGTTAGCGATAGCACGATAGCACCTCAGTGAATTATAATTATGTTTATTTTATCATAATAGTGCATGTAAAATTCATGAATAAATTATTAAAAAAACACGCTACTATTTAATTATCTATACCATTAAATTTTCATATCAATTTTTATGCTAAGTTGACCATTTTCCTTTTCAAATAATGCTGTTTATGTCACTAAATTTCTGTTAAGTATAGCGAAAAACTGCTGACATTACTTTGCCAACAGTTTCTAATCGCGTTATTTATGATACTTTTTTAAATAAAACATGATTCTCTAAATGAACATGCTCATGTGTTAAAACTTCAAGTGCTTTTAATCTCTGATAAACGAGTCGCCACGTACCACATGCCTCTATCGGTGGTTCATAGCTAGATGTTAAATCGCTCATTTTCACTAACAATTGTCCCGTTGCAATGTGATCAGATACTAAATCATCAATCACTGTATTAATATCGTCTACTACTTCACCTTGTTCATATTTAATTAGTTTTGGAAAATCAACATTATCTTCTTTTTGCATATGATCTAACATGCCATTTTTAAATGTATCATATGTTTCTTTTAACTCGACTAAATATGGATGGTTAGGTCCATGTACTTTCGATAATTTCGTCACATAAGGTGTTAAATTTTTAAATTCTTCTCTAAGAGGTTCATGATATGCTGCTTGAATATATTGAATAAGTGACGAAACATTTAAAAATTTAGGGTTAAGCGAACCTGGTGTATTCGTTTGTTCAACGTCATTGAGACGCTGTAATAATTCGTTCAAATCTACATTTTTCTTTTCTAAGGATGCTGCTTCTATACTTACTTGTCCACCGCAACAAAAGTCTATACCTACGCTTCTAAAAATATCTGCTGCTTTCGGATAATCTGTTACTATATCTGCTACTATGTCATTTTTATTTATCATTATAGACGACCTCCTCATTTTCAGTGTATACAATTTAATGTATATGAAAATGAAAATCAGGGAAATGTCATAATCATTTCATAAATAGCAAAATAAAACCCTCAAATCATGTTAGTTCACATAGATTTGAGGGCATTTATTATTTATTTTAGCGAGTAAGTCATATGTACAGTGTTTAACTTAACAATATTTTTGAAGTCTCGCTTCTTAATATCTTTACTAAGTAAGATTTCCACTTCGTTTTCTGACGTTTGGCTTAACATCCCCATAATCATGTCGTCTTTTAGCACGACACTAGCCATACCTTCTTCAAATACATAACCACGATCCAGACCAGTTAAAATGATCTTGTTCTTACCTTTTAACTTCATTGAGATTGAATCCGTTAATGTAATAGCTGTAAAGTATAACGAAATGTTATTAAAGTCTTTTGTGAAATACGGTGTTAATCTATAAAAATCATTATTCAAATGAATTAATGCACTTGTTTCTGCAGTATATGCATATTTATTACGTTGATTACCAACACGCACTTCAAATACTTCCGTACCTATTTGGACTTCTAAGAAAACATCCCAAATTTTTTCTTTAGGTAAATACGCTTTAATATCTTCTAACATAATGTTAAAACGATATTGTTTATTCGCATTGACACTTAAAGGTACATACATTGTGTGCTTCTTGTTTCGTGAATGTAATTTAAGTCTGACATCATAATGTCCTTCGCCAATCATAAATTCATTTAACGTTAGCTCTGTAACAATTTTATGATTATCAAATTTAAATGCTGTCATTTTCACTTTTGGCTTAGCGATATCAATGCCTTCAAAGTATGGTTCGCCTTCATTGAATTGAATGTTTAATTTACCATCTACAATATCAAAACGGTAGTATTGACCTTGACGGTAACTTTCTTCTACAGTTCTATAGTTGTCTATATCTTTCGCTCTCGCGTAGTGCAACAATGGTCGTAATTTACTCATCACCAATGCATCTACACGTTCTGGAACTGCTTGTATAAAGTCTCCTAGAGCATTAATCCATTGCGGTTGATCTTCTAGTTTAACTTTAAGTGAGAAGCCATTCGTACGAGAAAAACTAAAATGACGATTTAAAAATTCTGCTAAGATTTGATCTTTATGGGCTTCTTCTAAATCTGCATTTAATATTTCTACAGCAATCAATCTCATGACTTCGTAAAAGTCTTCAGGTGAAACATACGCACTACTCATATGTTCACCTTCACGCTTTGTAGCATAATAATACGCTTTATCACTTAACACACTGATTCGATTTGCATTCAAATATGCTTTCATTGTAAATAATTGATCTTCTGCACTCTTTAATTCTTCTGGAAAATAAATGTCATTATCTTTTAGTAATGCTGTTCTATAGATTTTAGTTGGGCTTAAAGTATAGATAATTCTTGAATTTAACAAAGTAACTTCAGGTGCTGTTTCTTTAAACATAGATTGTGGTACACCACGACCATTAACACCTTTCATTTTAATCAATAAGACATCTGAGTGATGTTCATCAATAAATGCTGCTGCATCCTTTAAAGTCTCTTTGTTTATATAGTCATCGGAGTCCACAAATAATACAAATTCACCTTCTGCTTGTTTTAACGCCACATTTCTAGGTTTACCTGGACCACCAGAATTTGTTTCGAGTTGACTTACTTTCAAGTTCAATTTATTGCGATACTTTTCAACTATTTGTAACGTTTGATCTGTTGAACAGTCATCAACTACAACCACTTCAAATTCAGTTTTCGGAAAATCTTGTTTCGCAAGGCTATTAAGTAATTCTGTTATATACTTTTCTGAATTGTATGTTGGAACTATTACTGAAAATTTCATCATTATACCTCTCCCACTTTGACTACTATATAAACTTAGCTACCAAATAAATTTCTGACTAAACGCTCACTTGATCGGCCATCTTGATATTTAAAATGTTTATCTAAGAATGGAATGACTTTTTCTCCTTCATAATCTTCATTGTCCAAGGCGTCCATTAATGCGTCAAATGATTGCACAATTTTACCTGGAACAAATGATTCATATGGTTCATAAAAATCACGCGTCGTAATATAATCTTCTAAATCAAATGCATAGAAAATCATTGGCTTTTTAAATACTGCATATTCATATATTAAAGATGAATAGTCACTAATTAATAAATCTGTTATGAACAGTATATCATTAACTTCTCTAAAGTCAGAAACGTCAACAAAATATTGTTTATGTTTGTCTGCAATATTAAGTCTATTTTTCACAAATGGATGCATTTTAAATAATACAACCGCGTTATTTTTTTCGCAATATCTTGCTAAACGTTCGAAATCAATTTTGAAAAATGGGTAATGTGCTGTACCATGACCACTACCTCTAAATGTTGGTGCGAAAAGAATGACTTTCTTACCTTTAATAATTGGCAATTCATCTTCCATCTCTTGTTTGATCTGTGTCGCATAAGCTTCATCAAATAGTACATCAGTACGTGGAACACCTGTAGGCACTACATTTTTCTCTTTAATACCAAATGCTTCAGCGTAGAATGGAATATCGGTTTCAGATGATACATAAGCTTTTGTATAGCTACGATGATTTAATGAATCAATAAATGGTCCACCCTTTTTACCAGTACGACTAAAGCCAACTGTTTTAAAGGCACCAACGGCATGCCATACTTGAATAACTTCTTGAGAACGTCTAAAACGCACTGTATAAATCAATGGGTGAAAGTCATCAACAAAGATGTAGTCTGCCTTCCCAAGTAAATATGGCAATCTAAACTTGTCGATGATGCCACGTCTATCTGTAATATTCGCTTTAAAAACAGTGTGAATATCATACTTTTTATCTAAATTTTGACGTAACATTTCGTTATAGATGTATTCAAAGTTTCCAGACATCGTTGGTCTAGAGTCTGATGTGAACAACACCGTATTCCCTTTTTTCAAGTGGAAAAATTTCGTCGTATTAAATATCGCTTTAAAAATAAATTGTCTTGTATTAAATGATTGTTTGCGGAAATACTTACGTAATTCTTTATATTTACGAACGATATAAATACTTTTAACTTCCGGAGTCGTTACAACAACATCAAGGACAAATTCATTAACATCGCTAGAAATTTCAGGTGTAACAGTATAAACCGTTTTCTTCGAAATGCCGCCTTTTCTAAATTCTTTTAGGTAAGTCTGCAATAAGAAATTGATTTTACCATTTTGTGTTTCTAATTCGTTGTATTCTTCTTCTTGTTCTGGCTTTAGATTTTGATATGCATCATTAATCACATCTGGGTTTAACTGTGCAATATAATCAAGTTCTTGCTCATTCACTAATAAGTACTTATCTTCAGGTAAGTAATAACCATTATCTAAGATAGCTACATTGAAACGACAAACGAATTGATTCCCATCTATTTTGACATCATTCGCCTTCATTGTACGTGTCTCAGTTAAATTTCTTAATACAAAATTACTATCTTCTAAATCTAGGTTTTCACTATGTCCTTCAACGAATAACTGAACACGTTCCCAATAGATTTTATCTATATATATCTTACTTTTAACCAACGTTAATTCATCCTTTTCTATTTACATAATCCATTTTAATACTGTTTTACCCCAAGATGTAGACAGGTCTGCTTCAAAAGCTTCTGTAAGATCATTAATTGTTGCAATTTCAAATTCTTGACCTTTTAACAACGCTAATTTATCTACAATATCTGGGTATTGAATGTATAAGTCTACAACATCTTGGAAATCTTTTGAACCACTTCGACTACTACCAATCAACGTTAGTCCTTTTTCCAATACTAGACGTGTATTAACTTCTACTGGGAACTCACTTACACCTAACAGTGCAATGCTTCCTTCTGGTGAAATGTAATCGATCATTTGATTTATGGCTGATTGACTACCGCGACCACCCACACACTCAAATGCATGATCAAATGTTAAGCCTTCAGGTATTTTATTAATAAAGAAGACATCATCAACAAATGAGAAGTGACTCAATTTATAATCTGTTTTACCAAAGACATATATTTTAGACTCTGGATATAATTTACGTAATAAAATGGCTGTAATGTAACCTAAGTTACCATCACCCCAAATACCAAATGTATTTTTATTTGAAATAGATTTCTTTTCAAAACGACGAATAGCATGCAAACTTACTGTTACAAGCTCTGTATATGAAATAATACTTAAATCAATATCATCAGGTAGTGGTACAGCTCTATCATGATTTAGCAACACAAAATCTTGCATAAACCCATCATGTCCACTTGATCTGAAGTAGCTCGATTTTAAATAGTTTTCAGCAATGACATCGTCTTTTTCTGTCGGCGTATTCGGTACCATAACTACTTTTGTACCTTTATTAAACACACCTTTACTGTCAAATACGACCTCACCAACACCTTCATGAATTAAAGACATTGGCAATTTCTGAGATAAGACATTCTCATCACGGCTACCAGTATAATATCTTTGATCGGCAGCACAAATTGACATATATAAAGGACGTACAATGACATAGTCACTGTAAATATCTACGTTGTTATACGTAACTTCAAATTGTCTAGGTGCAACTAATTGATATACTTGATTAATCATCGGCAATACCACCTCGAATAATAGCATTCGCTACTTTTAAATCGTAAGGTGTTGTTACTTTAATGTTATATAACTCACCTTTTACAAGTCGAACCGGTTTGTTTGTTTCTACAATAATCTTACAAGCATCAGATAAAATACTCTTTTGCTCATCACTCAACTGTGCATAGCTTTCTTTTAATAAATTAATATTAAACGATTGAGGTGTTTGACCTTGGTACATTTCATTACGCACTGGAATTGCATCAATCGTTTGATTATCTTTAGATGTAACAATCGTATCTATAGCATCAATCACTGTATCTACTGCACCGTACTCTAAAGCAGCTTGAATATTTTCTTTAATAATACGATGCGTTAAAAATGGTCTAACTGCATCATGTGTCACAATAACATCGTCATCGTTAATACCATTTGTTGATTCAATATGTTTAACGATATTCATAATTGTATCGTTACGATCGCTACCACCTTGAATGACTTCAATTCTTTCATCAGAAATTTTGAATTTTCTAAGTGTATCTTTCGTATGCGTCATCCATTGTTGTGGCGTCGCGATAATAATTTTTTCAAAATCATTAATTAAAATAAATTTTTCTAATGTATGGATTAAAATCGGTTTGTTGTCTAAATCTAAAAATTGTTTAGGTAAAGGTACGTTACCCATTCTTGAGCCTATACCTCCAGCTAGAATACCAGCGTATTTCATAAAATACTTCCTCCATTCAACTATATCTATATTTAATTATTTAAATTTCGTTGCATTTTCCAATTGAAAACTCATTTTAAAATCAAAACTCTAAATGTCTGTGTATTACTTAAAATTATACATATTTTGCTTATATTTTAGCATATTTTGTTTAAACCTATATTACATTATATCAGACGTTTTCATACACAAATAATAACATACAAGCAAACATTTCGTTTATTATTTATATCACTTAACTAATTAATTTATAATTTTTTATTGTTTTTAAGTTATCACTTAAAAATCGTTTGGCAAATTCGTTGTGACGCGTGTCCATCTTCTAATGAACAGAATTTTTGATAAAATACCGTTCGTGCTTCAATATACTCATTTGCAGTCTCATCGATATGTTTTAATGCATCAATGAGTGCTGTTTGATTTTCAACAATTGGACCTGGCAACTCTTTTTTATAATCCATGTAAAAACCTCTAAGCTCATCGCCATATTTATCTAAGTCATACGCATAGAAAATTTGCGGACGCTTTAATACACCGAAGTCGAACATGACAGATGAGTAGTCGGTAACTAACGCATCGCTGATTAAGTATAAATCCGAAATGTCTTCATAATCTGAAACGTCTTTCACAAAATCATCATGTTCATCAATACGTGTCACAACTAAATAATGCATGCGTAATAAAATAACATAATCATCATCCAGCGCTTGACGCAAAGCTTCTATATCAAAGTTAACATTAAATTGATATGAACCTTCTCGAATCGCTTCATCGTCACGCCAAGTTGGCGCATACATAATCACTTTTTTATCTAATGGAATATTTAATCTTGTCTTAATACCATTAATATATTCAGTATCATTGCGTTTATGTGATAATTTATCATTTCTTGGATAACCTGTTTCCAAAATCTTATCTCGACTAACATGAAATGCATGTTGAAATATCGATGTCGAATATGGATTAGGTGACACTAGATAATCCCAACGTTGGCTTTCTTTTTTAAAACCATCTTGGTAATTTTGAGTATTTGTTCCTAGCATTTTAACGTTACTAATATCCAAACCAATCTTTTTCAATGGCGTGCCATGCCATGTTTGTAAGTACGTCGTTCGCGGTGATTTATATAACCAATCTGGTGTACGTGTGTTAATCATCCATGCTTTCGCTCTTGGCATCGCTAAAAACCATTTCATTGAAAACTTTGTAACATATGGTACATTGTGCTGTTGGAATATGTGTTCATATCCTTTTTTCACACCCCATATTAATTGGGCATCGCTATGTTCAGTTAAGTATTCATATAATGCTTTGGGGTTGTCGCTGTATTGTTTACCATGAAAGCTTTCAAAATAAATTAGATTCTTGTTTGGCAATTTTGATAGTAATTTAAATGTCGTATATATACTGTGTTCTATCAATTTTTTAATTGTAGTTTTAATCATGTCGTACCTCCGACGTGTTTTTGTAATTATATTAATACGTATGAGCAAGCTCATTGTAACCATGCCTATTATAGCATTTCATCATAAAATACATTTAACCATTACACTTGTCGTTAATTATCATACGAAATACATGATTAATGTACCACTTTAACATAACAAAAAATCGTTATCCATTCATAACGTATGTGTTTACACATTTATGAATTAGATAACGATTGGATCGATTATTTTATTTTACAAAATGACAATTCAGTTGGAACAGGCTGGGACATAAATCAATGTTCTATGCTCTACGAAGTTATATTGGCAGTAGTTGACTGAACGAAAATGCGCTTGTAACAAGCTTTTTTCAATTCTAGTCAGGGGCCCCAACACAGAAGCTGACGAAAAGTCAGCTTACAATAATGTGCAAGTTGGGGAGGGGCCCCAACAAAGAGAAATTGGATTTCCAATTTCTACAGACAATGCAAGTTGGGGTGTGGGCCCCAACACAGAAGCTGACATATAGTCAGCTTACAACAATGTGCCGGTTGGGGTGGCTGAGACGGCACCCTAGGAAGGGACCCGTCATCAAAAATTCTATTTATAGAATTTTACAGTAATGTGCCAGACGGGCAAAGCGAAGCCATTCAATACGAAGTATTGTATAAATAGAGAACAGCAGTAAGATAATTTTCAATTAGAAAATATCTTACTGCTGTTTTTTAGGGATTTATGTCCCAGCCTCTTATGCATGAAAAATCAAAAGGTTATTCTCATTGTATAGTCCTGCTTCTCATCATGACATGTTGCTAACTTCATTGTCAGAACCCTTCTTGAAAACTATGCCTTATGACTCATTTGCATGGCAAGTAATATATGCCAACATTAGCGTCTAAACAAATCTTTGACTAAACGTTCACTTGAGCGACCATCTTGATATTTAAAATGTTTATCTAAGAATGGTACAACTTTTTCAACCTCATAATCTTCATTGTCCAAAGCATCCATTAATGCATCAAAGGATTGTACAATTTTACCTGGAACAAATGATTCATATGGTTCATAGAAATCACGCGTCGTAATGTAATCTTCTAAGTCAAATGCATAGAAAATCATCGGCTTTTTAAATACTGCATATTCATATATTAAAGATGAATAATCACTAATCAACAAGTCTGTAACAAAGAGAATATCGTTAACTTCACGATGATCTGACACATCGATAAAGTATTGTCTATGTTCACGTGAAATATTAAGTCTATTTTTTACGAACGGATGCATTTTGAATAACACAACTGCATTATGCTTCTCGCAGTATCTTGCTAAACGTTCAAAATCAATTTTAAAAAATGGATAATGTGCCGTACCGTGACCATTACCTCTAAATGTCGGTGCGAATAGAATAACTTTCTTACCTTTTATAATTGGCAATTCATCTTCCATCTCTTGTTTAATTTGTGTTGCATAAGCTTCATCAAATAGTACATCAGTACGTGGTACACCTGTTGGTACAACATTTTCTTCTCTAATTCCAAATGCTTCAGCATAAAATGGAATATCGGTTTCTGATGATACATATGCTTTCGTGTAACTACGATGATTTAATGAATCGATAAACGGACCACCTTTTTTACCTGTACGACTAAAGCCAACTGTTTTAAAGGCACCAACGGCATGCCACACTTGAATAATTTCTTGTGATGGTCTAAAGCGAACCGTATAAATTAATGGATGGAAATCATCGACAAAAATATAATCAGCCTTACCAAGTAAATATGGCAATCTAAACTTGTCTCTCCATTTACGTCTATCCGTAATATTCGCCTTAAATACTGTTTGAATATCGTAATCAAAATCTACTTTTTGGCGTAGTAACTCATCATATACATATTTAAAGTTACCTGATAAATTCGGACGCGAATCTGATGTGAATAATATTGTTTTGCTTCTTTTAATATGTAGTAACTTTGTAATATTAAAAATAGCTTTAAATAAGAAACTTCTACTTTCAAATGAAGCTTTATGGCCTTGTTTATGAAGCCAGTGTGCGCTTGTCGCAATGACCCCTGATTTCTCTTGAGGTAAGGTGATTTCAATATCAAATACAAATTCGTTAACGTCACTTGCTATTTCTGGAGTAATGGTATAAACCGTATGTTGTGATACGCCACCTTTGCGGAAAACTTTAGCTTCGTTGGCTAACACATAGTTTGCTTTTCCATTTTGTGTAGTCAGCTCATTGTATTCCTCAATTTGCTCTTCATTTAATGCCGCATAAGCTTGATCAATAATATTTGGATTAAGTTGTCCAATATACTCTAACTGGTCATGATAAACAAATAAATATTTATCCATTGGTAAATAATACCCATCGTCTAATATTGCGACATTGAATCTACATAGAAATGTATTACCGTCTATTTTCATTTCATTTGCTTCTAATGTTTTTGTTTCGGTTAAATTCCTCAGAACAAATTGTCCTGATGTTAAATCGACACCTTCACTATGTCCTTCAATATATAACTGAACACGTTCCCAGTATATGTTATCAATATGTATTGCTTGTTTCGTTTTTGTCATTGTTATTCCCCCATCGGTTTATTAAATCGTCCATTTCAATACTGTTTTTCCCCAAGATGTCGATAAATCCATTTCAAACGCTTGGACGATATCTTGCATCGTACATACATTAATTTCATGTCCTTTTAATAAGGCTAATTTTTCAACAATGTCTGGGTACTTACGATATAAATCAACAACTTGCTCAAAATCTTTAGAGCCGCTTCGACTACTACCAATCAACGTTAATCCTTTTTCAAGTACTAATCGTGTATTCACTTCCACGGGTAATTCACTTACGCCTAACAAAGCAATACTGCCTTCTGGTGAAATATGTTCAACTATTTGTTGAAGTGCAACTTGACTTCCTTTACCTCCAACACATTCAAATGCATGATCAATTTTAAGATCAGCTGGTATTTGATTTACTGTAAAGATGTCATCTACAAATGAAAAATGACTTAATTTATAGTCTGTCTTACCAAATACATAAATTTTAGCTTCTGGGTACAACTTACGTAGCAAAATAGCTGTAATATAACCTAAGTTACCATCACCCCAAATACCAAAACTGGTTTTCAAAGGTATAGATTTACGTTCAAATCGTTGTATAGCATGATAACTTACTGACACTAACTCTGTGTATGAAATCGTACTCAAATCAATGTCATTAGGCAGCGGAACGATACGATCATGTGCCATCACAACGTAGTCTTGCATAAAACCATCATAACCACTAGATCTAAAATAACTAGAGGCTAAGTAATTCTCCGCGATAATATGATGTTGCTCTGTAGGTGTATTCGGCACCATTACTACTTTCGTACCTTTTTCAAATACTCCTTTACTATCGAATACAACTTCACCAACAGCTTCATGAACTAATGACATTGGCAATTTTTTGCGCAGTACATTTTCATCTCTTCGACCTGTGTAATACCTTTGATCAGCTGCACAAATAGACAAGTATAAAGGTCTTACGATGACATGATTACCATAAATATCAACATTATTATATGTGACGTCGAACTGTCTCGGTGCAACGAGTTGATATACTTGATTAATCATCGGCAATATCACCTTGAATAATGGCATTTGCTACTTTTAAATCATACGGTGTTGTCACTTTAATGTTGTATAGTTCTCCACGTACCAATTTAACTGCATGTCCAGATTCGACAATGATTTTACATGCATCTGATAAGATTTCTTTTTGTTCACTACTTAAGGCGCGATAACTATCTTGTAATAATTTAATATTAAATGATTGTGGTGTTTGGCCTTGATACATTTCATTCCTTACAGGGATACTGTGTATGTTCTGTTTATCTTTAGACATTACAATCGTATCAATTGCTTCAATGACTGTATCTACTGCACCATATTTTGCTGCTACTTCAATGTTCTCTTTAATAATACGTTGAGTTAAAAATGGTCTTACGGCATCATGAGTTACAATCACATCATCATTATTAATTCCATTTACATTGCGAATATGGTCGATAATGTTCATAATTGTTTCGTTTCGATCCGTACCACCTGCAACTACTTTGACACGTTGATCTGTAATGTTATATTTTTTTAAAATATCCTGTGTATGGGAAATCCACTGTGCTGGTGTTGCGATAATAATCTCATTAAATTCACTCACTAAAATGAACTTCTCAATTGTATGAATTAAAATCGGTTTATTATCAATATCTAAAAATTGTTTTGGTAATGGCACGTTCCCCATTCTCGAACCAATACCTCCTGCTAAAATACCTGCATAAATCATGTTGTCCTCCATTCTGTCATTACATCATTTCCATTTATACATTACTGACCTATGCCCGAACATAAGCCTAACCTATTGCTCACTTGCCTCTTTTATTAAGTCAAAGGTAGTTGTCGCAATAGTGTGATAATTTTTTATAAAAATGTATTTTTGTAACTGACCTTTCTAAGTTGTTTTGCCATGCAGTTAATCATTAACACTGACGATATTAAATTGTTAAAGGTATTAATGTTTACTCTTTTTCAAATTCATTATTACTGCCATCATTTTACCATATATTATAATAAATTTATCTTATTAAGTGGCTGTACTTGATTTTCACTCTAAAAATTATCAAATATTGCCATCTCATTTTAAGTATACAAAATGCAAAACAACCGATTCACAAGCATATTTCACACAAGTAAACCGGTTATTTAGCAACGTATATTCGAAGATGAATTATTTCGATAGTATCTGTAGACCAGACGGCATTCGCACTTTCATAGCTATAACTATACCAGCGTTTTCGTCCTCAAAGGTGCATACTAATAAATCGTAAACATGACTTTATCAAATCGTTCTTTCTTGTTAACTAATTTATCAAATGTCTCCGGGCCTTTTTCTAACGGTAAAAAATGAGAAATAATAGGCTTTACATTAATATCTTTCGTCTTCATATAATGTAAGGTTGCCGTCCACTCTTTCCCCGGAAAATTACTGGACAAACAGTTCCAAGAGCCACATACTGTCAACTCGTTACGCAGAATTTTTTCAAAATGAACGCGATTAATCTCAATATCATCATATGGTATTCCGAGTAATACCACCTCGCCACCTTTTTTAGGTAGCGTCAATATTTGACCAATCGTAGCTTTAGCACCTGATGATTCTATAGCTAAATCGATTTGATTGGCGTAATGATTTTCGATGAATTTCTCAAGATTTTCTTCTTTTGAATTGATTGTTTGATGTGCGCCCAATGATGTTGCAATATCTAGTTTATGCGCATCTATATCTATAGCGATGATATGCGCAGCACCAAATATTCGTGCCCATTGAATAGCTAACAATCCTATACTGCCACACCCCATTACTGCAACAGTCATACCAGGTTGTATATTCGATTTATAAAACCCATGCGCAACAACGGCTGATGGCTCAACCATTGCTGCTTCAATGTAATCAACATTGTCTGGAACCTTTAAAACATTTTGCGCTGGCAATTTGACATATTCCGCGAACGATCCAGGTTCATATGAGCCAATGACGAATAACTTTTCACATCGTGCATATTCACCTTTTAAACAATACTCGCATTGATAACAAGGTATTGCTGGGCAACCTGTCACTTTGTCGCCTACATTAACATGCGTAACATCACTTCCAATGGCATCTACAACACCTGAAAATTCATGACCAAATGGCATACCTTTAATGTATGGCCCCATTTTTTTGTATCGTGACGTGTCTGAACCACATATGCCAGTCGCTCGTACTTTAACAATAACGTCATTCGCACTTTCAATGACTGGCTTTTCATTATCCTCATACCGTAAATCTTCTACGCCATATAATTTCAATGCTTTCACTTGTAAATCACCTCAAATTTGATTTAATTCACAACTTTTTTCTTTTTAAAAATACCTGTCGCAAAATAACCTGCAATGACGATGGAATTACTTACGAGTAAATGTTCCATATAAAAATCAGTGATTTGTCTTAATGGCCCAAGCATAAAAGTTAGCATTGATTCTACCATATTAATTCTCTCCTTCATTTTCATCTAAATCGAGCGGCTTAAGTAATGCTTTAATACCTTCGCCAGATTTTAAATGTTGATACGCCTCGTCCCATTTCGAAATATCATATATTTTTGTCACCAAAGCTTCAGCATTTACTAAACCATCCGCCATAAGTTGCAATGAAGGTTCCCAATCTGCTGGCTTTTGACTTCTACTACCAACAACTGTTATTTCTTTTTGAATCACTTTTTCCATATCAAATGGAATTTCAGCATCCTTAAAAATACCTATTTGACTGTAGAAACCTTTTTTGCGTAAAATATCTAAACCTTGTCGTGCTGCTGGAACTGCACCTGAACATTCAACAACAACATCTGCACCGTAACCGTCTGTAATTCCATTGATATACGTTTTTAAGTCTGTTTGTTGTAAATTGACTACATAATCCATGTGCAATGCTTCTGCTTTATCTAATCTGACTTTGTCATTGTCCAATCCAGTTACCACAACAGTTGCGCCTTTACTTTTCAACACTTGTGCTACAAGTAATCCGATTGGCCCAGGTCCCATTACAACTGCTACATCTCCAGAGTTCACTTGAATCTTAGAAACGCCATGATGTGCACATGCTAATGGTTCTGTCATAGCTGCAGACTGATACGATACTTCGTCTGGAATATGATGCAAACTTTCTTCACGTGCAATGACATAATTAGTAAATGCGCCATCAACTTGTGTTCCAATACCTTTTCGATGGTTGCATAAATTATAGTCTTTTGATTTACAGTATTCACACTCATTACAAACATAGAATGTCGTTTCAGAAGTGACACGGTCACCAACTTTAAAATCTTTAACGTCTGCTCCAACTTCAACGATTTCACCAGAAAATTCATGACCTAATGTCACTGGAAAATTAACTTTATAATGCCCTTCATAAGTATGAATGTCTGTGCCACAAATTCCTGCATAATGTACTTTAATCTTTACTTTATCATCTAGCGGTGTTGCAACTTCTTTATCAAGAAGTTCTAAGTTGCCATGTCCTTCTCTTGTTTTTACTAAAGCTTTCACCACAAACACCTCGATTTTTAATTGAATAGACTAAATAGTTTAAAGATAAGATAGTTAACGATATTACCACCTTGATCAATACTTGAAATTTCAGATGAACCTTTTGGCATTTGTACATTCGTACCTTTCGCCATATCTGTGAAAATGGGTGCTACGTCTGTTGCAATATATAATGAAATTGCAATCATAATCGTACCCACAATGACAGAATGAATAATGTTTCCTCTTGCTGCACCAACAATAAACGCGACAACAAATGGTATAGTTGCTAAGTCACCAAAAGGTAGTACTTGGTTTCCTGGTAAAATAACGGCTAATAAAACAGTGATAGGTACTAAAATTAATGCTGTCGAAATAACCGCTGGATGACCTAATGCTACAGCCGCATCCAATCCAATATAAATTTCACGTTCGCCAAAACGTTTATTTAGCCATGTTCTTGCAGACTCTGAAACTGGCATTAAACCTTCCATTAAGATTTTTACCATTCTAGGCATTAATACCATTACTGCAGCCATTGACATTCCTAAATTAATGATGTCTCCAGGTTTGTAACCTGCTAACACACCAATACCTAAACCTAAAATTAAGCCGACAAAGATAGACTCTCCAAATGCGCCAAAACGTTTTTGAATTGTTTCAGGATCAGCATCTAACTTATTCAGACCGGGTACTTTTTGTAACAATTTAACTAAGTAAATACCTGGTGCATAAGAAATTGTGCTTCCTGTCGCAATCGATACACCTGGTAAATCAAAGAACTCACTCATCATCGGTGCTGTCCAATCTGCTACTTTCAAACAGATAACTTGGAAAATAACTGCTGCTAATAACGCTTGCCAAATACTGCCTGATACGGCATAAACCATTGCTGCTGTAAACGTATAATGCCAAAAATTCCAAATATCTACATTCATCGTCTTTGTCACTTTAGTTACTAGCAATACAACGTTAACTATGATTCCGAGTGGAATAATAAATGCTGCGACAGATGATGCCCAAGCGATAGATGATGTTGCTGGCCAACCTACATCAATCACATTCAGACTGACGCCTAAATTTTTAACCATCGCTTGTGCTGCTGGCCCTAAATTTTTAACTAATAAATCGATGACTAAGAAAATCCCTACAAAAGCCACACCTATTGTTAAACCAGACCTAAATGCCGCTCCAATTTTCTGCCTAAAGAATAGGCCAAGCAAGAATATGACAACCGGTAAAATAACAGTTGCACCTAAATCTAAAAATCCCCTTACAAAATCAGTGAAGTAACTCATATTTAAACCCTCCCTGTTATATATGCATTGTCACGATACTTTCCGATTGTGATTACATTTGACGTTACGGTCATTTCAACGACAACCCTTGCTACATTCGACTGCAATCCCTTTGAATTACAGTCACTGCGTTTCTATGTCATCAACAATCATTTGTCGTGATAGTCATTTATATGCAATTTGCATATATTAATATGTTATTGACCCACGTTACATATCAATTCCGTTATTTTTGTAACTCTGTTAAGATTTGTTGTTTTGTTTCTTCAATACCAATACCAGTTAAGAAATTACGTGCGTTGATAACTGGGAATTTATATTCTTTCTTTGTCATTGCAGTTGTAACTAATAAATCTGCAGTGTCTTCATAAGGTCCAACTTCTGTAATTTTGATTTGTTTAATATCTACTTTAATATTGTGTTCCTTTGCCATTTCCTCAATTGCATTATTTACTACTGTTGACGTTGCAATACCTGCACCACACGCTACTAATACTTGTTTCATTTTCAATTCCTCCAATTAATTTTTAGTTATATTCCAAATAATCATTGATTAGTGTTGCTAAAATTGTTTCATCTTTCGTTCGTAGAATCTGCTCCAATTTTTCTTCACTTTGAAAAATTTGCATCAACTGTTGTAATAGCTTAAGTTGATCATCTACTTTATCCATTGCTAACATAAAAACGATTTTCACTTCTGTCTGTTGATCAAGTGTTCCCATTTCAATAAACGGCACCTCTTTTTCTAGAACAGCCACACCTATCGTTCTATGGTTAATATGTTCGACATCTGTATGCGGTATAGCGACCGAACATAGATGTGTTGGTAAACCAGTAGCAAATTCTTTTTCTCTGTCGATGACTGCATCTTTAAACGTTGACTTCACGAACCCATTTTGAAATAACACTTCTGACATTTGTGACAATACGGATTCTTTATCAGTTGCCGACAAATTGAGCATTATATTTTCTTTATGCACTAATTGCTGTCCCATCCATTTTCCCTCGCTTCTTTATTTGAATAATTTTTTAAAATCTCATTTACATCAGAATTTTTGCGACTTTGTATGATGCGCTTAATTGCGTCATTGTCTTGCGCCACATCTCTCAATTGTAGTAACGCTCTTAAGTGTGTCACTTTATCAACAGCAGCAATAGGTACAATAATATGGATTGCTGTGCCATCTGACATGTATATTGGTTCTTGTAATATCAACATACTCATCGCCGTTTTATGTACATGCTTTTCAGAGTATGCATGTGGAATAGCAATATTTTGCATGATAACCATATACGAATCATCAAATACCTGTTGCATCTCATGAATATATTTAATATCAATAAAATGATTAGCAACTAACACATCACTTGCTTTAGCAATAGCTTCATCAATATTTTCAACATGATGTATTCTTTTCACGTGCCTTGCTGGTATCAAGTCAGCTAAATCTAATGTCTTATTTTGTGTGACAATCGATCCATTAATGGTTGAAATTGAATTATAATTCGCAATAAAATCTTCTAAACCATCACGTAGTTCTGTAATGTCATTAACTGTCGTTGTGCGTTCAATTAATGCCATTAACTTGTTTATTTCCTTATCAATGTCAGCCGATTCTTTATTAATGTACTTCATCACTTCTTTACGTAACTTTCGTTGCTCATTTTCAGATAAAGCTACTTTTGTGATAAATAATTTTTTATGTGTTAGGACAAACATTGGTGAAAAGACGATGTCATAATCTAATGTGTAATTTTCAAATGTTCTAAGTGAAATCGCATCTAAGAAAATAATTTCTGGAAATAAGTTTCGCAACTCGTATAACATCATTTGTGATACTGACGTGCCTTGTGTACACACGATAATAGCTTTTATCTTGCCATCGAAGTTTTCATCTTGACGTCTCAAACTACCTCCGAACAACATGGTTAAATATGCTATTTCATTATCAGGCAACGATTTTCCGAAATATTCAGTTAACGATTGACATGATTGTTTCACCATATGAAATAAGGATTGATAATTTCCTTGTAAAGGATTTATTAATTCATCACGATCCGTTAAGTTATATTTAATCCTATAAAAAGCAGGCGTTAAATGTAACAAGAGTTGCTGTGATAATTTCTCCTTATCTTCAATGTTAATAAAAGTGATTTGTTCAAAATGGTGAATCATTTGAGCGATGGCCATCGTTAAATTCGATATGCTATCTGATTCTTGCAAATCAGTCCATTGCACACTTGTTGAAAGTAAGTGTAATGTCAAATATAACTTTTCCGCTTCTGGCAAATCCGGCTCATGTTGCGTCATAATCTCCGTTGCTTGATATTCTTTCGTATCCCTCAAATACTGATAATTAATATTTAATGGATTCATCACATGACCACTTTGAATTCGTCTACGAATCACACAAAGGACATAAGGCAATGAACTAAGTGATTTGTCTATAAAGCGACTCTTCAAAAATTGTTCTACCTGTTTGATCTTGTCTTTTTGATATGCGATATCTTCGAATGTTAAGTTGAGCGCCTTTAAAACTTCACTTTTAGTAATATCATGATTCAACCTTTGATCAATCAACTTAATGAAGAAACGGCGAACTTCAAATTCATCACCAACAATTTCATAACCATGTTTTCGAGAATACTTAAGTGACAAACCATGATTTTCCAATTGCTCTTTCACATGATTTATATCGTGAATGACAGTATTTTTACTGACTTGTAAATCAATTGAAAAATGGTTTAGAGACATTGCGTTTTCCTTACTAAAAAGCATGAGCATTAAATAATAACGACGTGTTTCTATGCTAAAAATGACATTGTTGCCGTTTAACATTTGCTGCTCCGATACATCTCGCTTGAATAACGTCATGATTTCAGAACTTACAATAAAATTTCCTTGGCTTGTTCTTTCAAGTTTTGGATAACCCTCTTGTTCAAGCCACAAATTGATTTTTTGAATGCGATATCCTAGTTGTCTACGAGACAAACCAAATATCGATTCAAGTTCTTTACCATGAATAGTAGGATTCAATACAATTTCTCTGAGTATTTGCTGATTATCCCCGTTCATGTTCGATCCTCCTTTGAGCATCTGAGCTCAATTTATCATCAATCGTCACACCGATGTACACACTTTGAACACATATTTTCAAAATGAGCATGTACATCATTGTGATGTTTTAACAACATTTCAATTATATCTATATTTTTTGTGATTTTAATCTTTTAAAATAAAGCAATTGAAATTTTTGCATATATTTTTGTGTTTTGTGTTTTTTTTGAAGCATTTTTAACATACATATCTCAATCATTATCAAATTGTCATGACCATTGTAACCCAATACAAAAACCCTAAGGACGCTTATATCAGGCGCCTTAGGGTTAACTGTATCTATTTAATTAAGTATTATTATTCGTATGTACGTAACTTATGGTCTATCAAGTTCCACACTTCTTCAACATCAACTGCTGTAGCAAAATAAGCATTGGCAGGCTTACCTGTAACATGATTTAAATCGACAGCCATAGTGCCATAAGTTAGTGGACTTTGATGTTCAATGTCGATATTAACGGGTACCATTGTAAACAATTCTGGTTGTAACAAATACAAAATTGTACAAGCATCATGTATTGGACCACCATCCATATTAAAGTGAGTCTTGTATGTCTTCTTAAAGAATTGCAATAATTCTACGACGAACTGTGCAACAGGATTATTGATACTTTCAAAGCGTTCAATCACGTGATCGTCGGCTAAAACTTGATGTGTTACATCTAAACCAAACACATTTATAGTAATCCCACTTTCAAAAACACGCTTCGCTGCTTCAGCATCTACCCAAATATTGAATTCTGCTGTAGGCGTCCAATTTCCAAATGTACCACCACCCATCAAAGTAATAGATTCAATATGCTCAGCGATTCTTGGCTCACGAATCAATGCCGTTGCTACATTCGTAAGAGGACCTGTCGCTACAATTGTTACAGGTGTATCACTCGTCATCACTTTGTTTATAATCACATCTGATGCTGGCATTGCAACTGCTTGACGTGATGGTGTCGACGGTAGTTTCGGACCATCTAATCCAGATTCCCCATGTATTTCAGAAGCAAAGGCAGCTGGTTTAATTAACGGCCTATCCGCACCTTTCGCTACTGCTATATCTTGGCGTCCCATAATATCCAATACGTTCAAGGCGTTTGTCGTATTCTTGTCAACTGATTGATTACCTGCGACTGTTGTTACAGCTAATATCTCTAGTGGACTGTCAATTGCCCCCGCTAAAATTAATGCTATTGCATCATCGTGTCCTGGATCACAATCCATAATAATCTTTCTTTTCATTTATATATCCACCTTTCTTAAGTTGTTATCGATAGCTTATGTATATTTATTTATGTGGTGAATCATGTTTATTTTGAAAAATAGTTTTAACTTTCTCATATTTTTGGATACAAACACTATTTATCTATTTTATGGCTTATAAATTTATCCGATATGCCTTATCAACCTACCTCGCTAAAAATAGGATGTCTACATATCTATACCGACTTTTGTCAACTCATTTTCACAACAATATAAACAGCAATTTATATGATTGTTACATGATTCAAACAATTTTTATGAAAAATATTTTCATACACAGAATATATATTGATATTAAATTTCTCAAAAGCTATATTGAGAATAATTAGGAGGGATGTTGATGAAATCTTTATTTGAAAAAGCACAGCAGTTCGGCAAGTCCTTTATGTTACCTATCGCAATCTTACCAGCTGCAGGTCTATTGTTGGGTATCGGTGGTGCATTAAGTAATCCAAACACCGTTAAAGCATACCCTATTTTAGATATTACCTTATTACAAAATATTTTTACATTAATGTCAGCTGCAGGTAGTATTGTTTTCCAAAATTTACCGGTCATCTTTGCAATTGGTGTCGCAATCGGATTATCTAGAAGCGATAAAGGTACTGCAGGTTTAGCTGCGCTGCTCGGTTTCTTAATTATGAACGCAACTATGAATGGCTTATTAACTATCACGGGCACATTGGCAAAAGATCAGCTTGCACAAAATGGACAAGGCATGGTGCTCGGTATACAAACGGTTGAAACCGGTGTTTTTGGCGGGATTATCACAGGTATTATGACTGCAATACTTCACAACAAATATCACAAAGTGGTATTACCACCGTATTTAGGTTTCTTTGGTGGCTCTAGATTTGTCCCTATTGTCACAGCATTTGCCGCAATCTTTTTAGGTGTATTGATGTTTTTCATTTGGCCAAGCATACAAACCGGCATTTATCATGTTGGTGGATTTGTAACGAAAACAGGTGCCATCGGTACTTTTGTTTATGGCTTCATCTTAAGATTGTTAGGTCCACTCGGTTTACACCATATTTTTTACTTACCGTTTTGGCAGACGGCACTTGGTGGTACTTTAGAAGTCAAAGGGCACTTAGTTCAAGGTACGCAGAACATCTTCTTTGCTCAACTTGGTGATCCAGATGTGACGAAGTATTATTCAGGTGTGTCACGCTTTATGTCAGGCCGTTTTATTACGATGATGTTCGGCTTATGTGGTGCCGCACTTGCAATTTATCACACAGCTAAACCTGAACATAAAAAAGTTGTCGGCGGTTTAATGTTATCCGCTGCACTCACTTCATTTTTAACAGGTATTACCGAACCTTTAGAGTTTAGTTTCTTGTTTGTCGCACCTATTCTTTATGTAATCCATGCCTTCTTTGATGGATTAGCATTTATGATGGCAGACATTTTCAACATTACAATTGGTCAAACCTTCAGTGGAGGCTTTATCGATTTCTTACTCTTTGGTGTGCTACAAGGTAATAGTAAAACAAACTACCTATACGTCATACCTATTGGAATTGTGTGGTTCTGTTTGTATTACATCGTTTTCAGATTCTTAATTACGAAATTTAATTTCAAAACACCTGGTCGAGAAGATAAAGCTGCAGCACAACAAGTTGAGGCTACTGAAAGAGCACAAACTATTGTTGCTGGTTTGGGAGGCAAAGATAACATTGAAATCGTTGACTGTTGTGCAACGAGACTACGCGTCACACTTCATCAAAATGACAAAGTCGATAAAGTATTACTCGAAAGTACTGGTGCCAAAGGTGTAATCCAGCAAGGCACTGGTGTGCAAGTAATTTATGGGCCTCACGTTACAGTTATCAAAAATGAAATTGAAGAATTGCTCGGGGATTAAGACTAACCGAAATATCAACAGAACTAATGGCAACGATGTACGAAGTAAGAAGTGACATCGTTGCTTTTATTTTTAATGTTACATTTGAAGCATTAAGTTCATCATGCACTGTAGTGAGCCCGCAAATCGCCTCTGCTAGACAATCATCTTAATGCTATGATTAAAGCTTAAGTGCCAGATTTGAATTTAATTTCAACAACGACTTTCACTACATTAAAAATAGGGCTACTCGACACATATAGTTGTATCAAATAGCCCTTTATACAATTTTTTGGGTAAGGTTTTACAATTTTTGGAATGGTATAGATTTTATAAAAAGTTATTTAAGTTCTTCTGCTTCAGCCATAATATCTTTTAATGTTTTAGCTGAATGTGCGAACTTGCTTTGTTCTTCGTCGTTTAATGGGATTTCTACGACGTTGCGAATACCGTTTCTATTGATGACTGCTGGAACACCAATATAAACATCTTCTTCATCATATTCGCCTTCTAATAATGCTGATACAGTCAATACGGCATCTTCATTTCTGAAAATCGCTTCAGTAATTCTAGCTAATCCCATTGCAACACCATAATAAGTGGCACCTTTAGCTTGAATAATGTCATATGCTGCATCACGTGTTTGAACAAAAATTTGTTCAATTTGCGCTTTGCCCTCAGGACGTTGTTCAAGTAATGTCTTCAAAGGTTGACCCGCAATATTAGCGTGTGACCATACTGGTAATTCAGTGTCACCATGTTCACCAATAATTTGAGCATCGACGCTACGTGGCGCAACATCGAACGCTTCGCTTAACAATAATCTAAAGCGTGCAGAGTCTAAAATTGTACCAGAACCTATAACACGTTCTTTAGGTAAACCAGAGAATTTCCATGTTGCATACGCTAAAATATCAACAGGATTTGTAGCTACCAAGAAAATACCATCAAATTTTGATGCCATTACTTCACCAACAATTGATTTGAATATTTTCAAGTTTTTAGATACTAAATCTAAACGTGTTTCTCCAGGTTTTTGTGCAGCACCAGCACAGATGACAACTAGATCCGCATCATGACAATCACTGTATTCGCCAGCTTTCACACGAACTGTTGTTGGAGAATATGGTGTGGCATGTTTTAAATCCATAACATCTCCTCGAACTTTTTCAGTGTCTAAATCAATGATGACTAATTCATCAACAATGCTTTGGTTCACTAATGAAAATGCGTAGCTTGAACCTACTGCACCATTACCTATTAATACAACTTTGTTCCCTTTAAATTTGTTCATTACAAAAACTCCCTTATGATTAATTCACTAACATACGTGTAGTTTCAAATATGTTAGTTTAATGCTGCTTATTGACGATACAAAAACAAATAAACATCTCTTTTATTTTCAACGCATAACTTAAAAGGTCATGTGTCATCCGCTTTTAAGTTTGTGATTTATTTCACATATAAAATGTAACATGCATTAAGTACTGGGTCAATATTAAATTGTGATTTATTTCACATTTTATTTTAATTTTTACACCTTTTTAATTTGTATACGATTACATCTTAGATGTCTTTAGTCTTCGTACTTCGCCAGTGATTATTTACACTTTCACATTTTTATTATCATGTTTACTTTTTTCTAAGAAAACAACAATGTTTTTTGAATTAGTCAAATAAATGCGCGCAATCGTCGGTGTGCAAACAGACAATTGTACACAATGCTTATTGATAAGTATTTAAAAAATTAAAAATGTCATACAATTATCAAATTTGCCATTTTATTTATATTTTCTCAAACTAATTAATTGAATATCGAAATTTTTAGTAGAATAATCAAAATAGACAGATTAAAGGAGGAGTATCATGCTTACAGAACAAGAGAAAGACATTATCAAACAAACAGTGCCTTTACTTAAAGAGAAAGGGACAGAAATTACGTCAATCTTTTATCCAAAAATGTTTAAAGCGCATCCTGAACTTTTAAACATGTTTAATCAAACGAACCAAAAACGAGGCATGCAATCTTCAGCATTAGCACAAGCTGTAATGGCCGCAGCGGTTAATATCGATAACTTAAGTGTTATTAAACCAGTCATTATGCCAGTCGCATATAAACACTGCGCACTACAAGTTTATGCTGAACATTATCCAATTGTGGGGGAAAATTTATTAAAAGCCATTCAAGACGTGACAGGATTAGAAGAAAATGACCCTGTCATTCAAGCTTGGGCAAAAGCATATGGCGTTATTGCGGATGTGTTCATCCAAATTGAAAAAGAAATTTATGATCAAATGATGTGGATAGGTTTTAAACCATTCAAAATTACCAATATTAAACAAGAATCTGAAGACATTAAATCATTTACAGTTGAAACTGAAGAATATGACTTTAGTGAATTTACACCAGGCCAATACATCACAGTTGATGTTTCTAGTGATAAACTTCCATATAGAGCTAAACGTCACTATTCTATCGTATCAGGTGAAAAAAACCATTTAACTTTTGGCGTTAAACGTGATGTCACAACAGAACATGAAGGCGAAGTTTCAACAATTTTACACGATGAGATTAAAGAAGGCGATATGATTAATTTAGCTGCGCCTGTAGGTGGATTCGTATTAGAGAATACGACTGAACCACAACTTTTCTTAGGTTCAGGTATTGGTGTTACACCTTTAGTAGCTATGTATGAAGCTGCCTCTGCCAAAGGTTTAGATACACAGATGGTTCAAGTTGCTGAAAATGAACAACATTTACCTTTCAAAGACAACTTCAACAGTATCGCAAGCCATCATGACAACGCTAAATTATATACACACTTAAAAGATAAACAAGGCTATATTGGCGCTGAAGAATTACAAGTATTTTTAGCAAATAAACCTGAAATTTATATCTGTGGTGGTACAAAATTCTTACAATCTATGATCGAAGCACTTAAATCTTTAAATTACGATATGGATCGCGTACACTACGAAACATTTATTCCAAGACTAAGCGTTGCAGTATAACTGAGAAAAGAGGTTTAGTGCTCATATGAAACTTAATCAACGTTACGTAAAAGTATTTGCATTATATTTCGTAAGTATTGTTACTGCAAATATTATTGTTAAAAATAATAATTTAATTAAAACATTGATACAAACCATAGCCGGGTACACGGTCTTTGCAGTTGGTTTGAAGTATTTAACTAAACGTAAAAATAAATGACATCTATACCAAAACAGCTATGACTTTACTTTGTCATGGCTGTTTTTTAATTGGGAGTAGGACAGAGATGATATTTTCGCAAAATTTATTTGGTCGTCCCACCACAACATGCATTGATGTATGCTCACTGAATTTCATAAGAAAGGAGTTCACAAGATGACCGTAGATATTGGACGGATTTATGACAATAAAGATAATACCGACGCTATTCGTATCCTAGTCGATAGAGTCTGGCCGAGAGGTATTTCGAAAAGAACTGCTAACCTAGATTATTGGTTAAAAGACATTGCCCCTTCTACTGAGTTGCGACAATGGTTCCAACATGATTCTAAACTTTTTGGAGCTTTTAAAGAAAAATATGAAAAAGAATTACGTGATCAGGATGCGCAAAAAGATGCTTTTGAAAAATTAAAGGATATTGTAAATCAGCATAATCATGTTCTATTGTTATATGCAGCAAAAGATACTAAACATAACCAAGCTGTAGTACTACAGCAGTTGCTCAATACTTAGTTATATATGTTTATCGTGAATCACTATAAATATCGCTAACTTCATTTCTAATATTTATTTTTAAAAAGCATAATTACTACAATTAATTGAACTTTAATAATTACTAAACTTGAACAACATTTTACTTTAACAAAATAAAGTTTTAAAATATTAATTGTTGGGTTTTACATAGTAATTAGAAAGAGAGTGTTAATGAAATGAAGTTTAAAAGACTAGCAACTATATTTTCAGCAGTATTAGTGTTATCAGGATGTGGCTCAATGCATTCATCTGGCAAAGACTTAAATATTTCGTTACCGTTAAAAACAAAGTCTATTGCACCTTATGAAACAGATGTACCAGTTAAGATTGGTGCTGCAGAATCATTATTTAAAACAAATGATCAAGGAAAAATAGAAAAAGCATTAGTGAAATCGTATCATCAACCAAATGATACAACGTTAGATATAGAATTAAAAGATAATATTAAATTTCAAAACGGTCAAAAATTGACTGCAGAAAAAGTGAAATCTAGCCTTGAAAATAGCATGAAAAAAAGCGACTTGGTCAAATATTCATTACCAATATCATCAATTACCGCTAAAGGTCAAAAACTGACAATTAAAACCAACTCCGCTTACCCTGAACTTGTATCTGAATTAGCTAATCCTTTTATGGCAATTTATGATACAGATGCTAAATCAGATGTTAATCAAACTCCTGTTGGTACAGGCCCTTACCAAATAAAAGATTATAAGCAATCTCGAAAAATATCATTGTCGAATTTTAAGGACTATTGGCAAGGTAAACCCAAACTTGATCATATTACTGTGACGTACCAAGAAGACGGCAATAATCGCGTCAGAAATTTAGAATCTCAAAAAGATGATTTAATAACTGATGTCCCAGTTAATAAAGTTCAAGACATAGAAAATAATCAAAATTTAAAAGTGTCAAAAGAATCTGGATTTAGAACTTCTTTACTTATGTATAATCATACTAATAAAAAAATGACTAAATCCGTTCGTGAAGCATTAGATCATATCATTGATAGACAAGGTATTGCAGATCATATTTATCAAGGTTATGCGAAACCTGCAACGAGTCCATTTAATGATAAAATTCCATATATTAAAGAACCTAAGTTAACCAAACAAAATATCGAACAAGCAAAAACGTTATTAGCTAAAGATGGTTATACAAAAGAACACCCTTTAAAAATTAAGTTAATTACGTATGACGGTCGTCCAGAGCTATCGAAAATTGCGCAAGTATTACAATCAGATGCTAAAAAAGCAAATATTGAAATCGACATTAAAAGTGTTGATGACATAGAAGGTTACTTAAAAGACCGTTCTGCATGGGATGCAACGATGTATAGTTTTGGGACAATCCCTCGCGGTGATACAGGTTATTTCTTTAATCAAGCATATAAAAAAGATGGTGCTATTAATAAAGGAGACTACAATAATAGCAACGTCGATGATTTAATTAATCAATTGAATCATACTGTAGATGTTAAGGAACGTCACAATATTTCTAATGATATTATTAAATTATCAAGTCGAGATGTACCAAACAGTTATATTGCTTACAACGATCAAATAGTCGCTGCTAACTCTAAGGTTAAAAATTATAAAGTAACACCTGAAGGTATCTATTTAATCGATTATCGAACAACGATTGAACGATAAGGGAGTGTGGGACATTGATTTATGTCTCAGCCCTGCTTCAACTATAAAAACCACGCCGAAGTCATCCAATATGATTATGGCGTGGTTTAATTTGCTTATATGATTGTATTAATTTCTGTTTGATGAATTTCAATAAAATGATTATTACATACTTTCAGTGAATCATGTTCATTTTATATAAATCTAATTGTCACTATTTGTTTAACGTGAAACACTTTTTTAACTCCAAAAAGTATTCCTATTCCACTCTTTTAAAGACAAATTATAAAAATAGCTTATGTCACAAACATATGAGCAACATAAGCTTTAATTATTATTCGTCTACTTTTTTCTGTTGTTCTTTAAATTCTTTCTGCAGTAAATTCACTTGTTTTAAACCTGCCCCCATTAAAATGAATACAAGTATCCACACAATAACGATTAAAATAAATATTTTCAACGTATCACTGCCAAGTACAGTTAAAGATGTATCCCAAATGCCATGTAAAACAACGGCTGATAAAAAGAATATTAAAAAGCGTTTATCAAAAATATCTTTGAATTTAAAGCCATGCTGTTCTTTCGCAATAACTATTGCAGCACCAACAATCGCTGACCAAACTAAATGACCACCAATCGCAGTCCACGCACGTGTGAAGACAATATCTAATAATGGGACATTTTCTCCTAAAGCGAAATTCAAAATATAACCTGCTGATTCAAAAACTGCGAACCCTGCACCAATAGCAGCACCGATTAATAATCCATTCAAAATCTTATTTGTTTTCAATTTATTTACGAAATAAACAATAATGAGTGCTTTTCCAGTTTCTTCAACTAATCCTACTAAAAATGCATCGAAAAATGTTAAAGAACCAAACCTTTCGAATTGATCACTAAAAACGACAAATCTATATAATACCATCGTACTTAGTAATGAAAATACGCCGCCAATAAAGAACATGATAATAACTTCAAAAATGCTAATATTTTTAAACGCATTTGATTCATAAAAGAAGAACAAACCCGATAATGGTACTGTTAAAGCCCCTATAAAAATGAGACCCGGAATCGCGTTAGTGTTATTAAAAATTGCTGCCATGACCCATAATCCAATAAATGTTACTGTGAAAGCGATGAATACTCGAGAAAAGAGCCATGGCTTCCCCCATTCTTCTGATATGTCACAAATTGCTGGCGTAGTTTTAGCAGTACCCGCTATAAATATTTCATCTGCTTCGTTTTTAGTATGCGGCTTAAATACTTCAGAAAGCATATCTTTTAAATTAAGATTTAAGCTTTCATCATTGCCCGCTAGTCTACCGATTGATTTGGTTGCATTATCAAATAAACTTCTTGCTTCGTTTTTTAAATCTGTATTTTGCGCTGTTTCATGCGCTTTAGCTTCCATTTGTTTATCGATAGATTCATTATGTATGTCGGACGTCTTAGTTGATTGTGTACTTGCTGATGACATCCCCTCTTCACCTGTATTAGGTGCAACTGATTGCGTTTGTGTTGTCTCTTCTTTTTCTGTATTTCTTCGATGATTAAGACCTTCCATAGACTTACCTACTTTCACTTTTCATAATAAAACTATTTTAATTTAATATTGATGGATTTTCCATATTTTAATATAAATACTTTGTTCGATTGGGCACTTTGTATTTCATATTTAAAAATCAAAACCTATTTAACTTTTTATATTCCGAACAATATTTTTATATAAGTATTTTAATGATATTCAATTCATTACAAACCCTTGATATTACAATTGTTATCGACCATCAAAATGTGTCTATACTGTGTCTATTATCAGAATAAAAAGATATTTCTAATTGATTTTAAACGTCGTTATGTTATATTTCTTGTAAGGGTTTACACAAAGTGTAAAAACGCTATATTTTATCAAATGTGATGGAGGTGACTTGCTTGAAACAAATCACATGGCACGACTTACAACATATCATTAAAGATGGTGATGTGATTGGTTTACCAGCATTAGCTGTAGCCAACTTACCCGCCGAAGTTCTACGTGCTGTGTTAGCGCAACATGACACATATCATACGCCCAATGATTTAACGTTTATATTAGCGAATGATATTCATAGTTTAGGTGCCGCACCGGATTTAGATGATTTTATAGAACGTCGCATGATTAAACGTGTCATTATGAGTATTTTAACGGCTTCTTCCAAAACGGCACAAGCAATGAAAAATAATGACATTGAAGCTTATTTTTTACCACAAGGTATCATTGCAACTCATTATCGTCAGAGTAATCAATTATTACCTGGAGTTATTACTAAAATCGGATTAAACACAGCTGTTGATCCTAGATACGGTGGCGGTAAAGTAAATACACGAACAACTGATGATTTAGTTTCATTAGTAACCATCAACGATGAAACATACTTACATTACACATTCCCTAGCGTTGATGTGGCACTACTGAGAGGAACATACGCAGATCAACAAGGTAACATTTATTTAACTCAAGAAGCGTACTTGAGCGAGTGTTATCATGTCGCATTAAACGCGAAAGCCAATCATGGGAAAGTTATTGTACAAGTTAAAGCTTTAGTTGACGACTATCAACTAAAACCGAATGAAGTTGTTATCCCAGGAAATCTTGTCGATTATGTATACGTCACAGAAGATGAAAAGAATCACCGCCAAGTAATTCAGAGTCATTATTTACCAGCCTTGTCTGGAGAAGAACGAATTGATGGAATACCTGAACCCGCATTACCTTTTAATAGTCGCAAATTGATTCTCCGACGTGCTGCTCAGTTTTTAACTTATGGCGATACAATTAGCATCGGTTATGGCATCAATAATGAACTCTCTAATTTATTGCACGAAGAATGTGTTGAACATGATGTGCAACCGATTCTAGATGTTGGCATTTTCGGTGGATTCGTTGGGAGTCGTGAACATTTTGGTATGAATTACAATGCAGATGTGCGCATGCCTCATGATCGAGCATGGGATTTTATTTATAACAATGGTGTATCAGTTGCCTATCTTAGCTTTGCTGAGGTTGATCAATACGGCAATGTCAACGTGTCTTACTTCAATGACCGACTAAATGGATGTGGTGGCTTTATAGACATTACGCAATCTGTAAATAAAATTATCTTTTCAGGTACTTTTGTAGCTGGCAGTCATGTCTCATGCCATAATCAACGATTAAACATTGAAACTGAAGGACAAAACCAGAAATTTGTATCAGATGTGAGCCATATCGACTTTAATGCACAATATTCACAATCACTCGAGCAAGAAGTCTATTTTGTTACTGATCGTGCAGTATTCGAACTCACCAATCAAGGCTTGAAACTAATTGAAATTGCACCAGGTCTTGATTTGCATAAAGATATTTTGAATCAAATGGCTTTTAAACCAATTATTGCTGATCATTTAAAATTAATTGATACCAGCATTTACAAAGAAAAATGGGGACAACTTAAACAATCAATTCATAAAGTATGAAAGTGAAGCTAAAGGGGGTATACTAATGAATTTCGATTGGATAAAAACGCGTTCAGACTTCGATGATGACAAGCCTGCCGTTATTGATCACGCAAAACAAACATCTTGGACATACCAACAACTCAATGCACGTGCTGATAATATGGCACATTATTTAACATCTCAAGGTGTTAAAAAAGGCGATGTTATCGGTATTTTTGCGCCAAATGATATTGCAATATTAGATTTATTATTTGCTTGTTTTAAAACAGGTGCGGTTTTTTTACCATTGAATTGGCGGCTTAACCCAAAAGAAATTGCAGCCATTGTGGAAGATGCACAATTAAAACTGCTCTTCTATGCTGAAAAACATTTAAGTTCACTCACCGATATTGACCAAAACTTATTGCATATGGATATTGATGTAGCGCAATATGATGAAATCGTAAATCCAGATTATCACCAACCTTTTCAAGCAACACCTGTTGAACCACAAGATCTTGCAGCATTAATTTATACAAGTGGTACAACCGGATCACCTAAAGGTGTGATGTTCTCATATGAATCATTTGTTCATAACGGCGCAAACTTAGAGCTGACGTATAAGTTCAATTCAAACTATATTACGATTGTATCAACACCAATGTTCCATGTTTTAGGGTTTAACGATACTGTATTACCAGTATTAATGTCAGGTGACACACTTATTCTTCAACGTTACTTTAACGGCGAAGAATTGAATGACATGATTGCACAATATCACCCTACATTTATTATCATGATTCCGACAATGTATTATAGTACGCTACGTGCTAGTAATTTTAATCCTGAAAATTTTAAAGCTATGGATTATATCATCCAAGGTGGTTCACAACCATTACCAAGTATCCAAGCAGCTTTTAAACAATATGGCATAAACATTATTAACGGCTATGGTTTAACTGAAGCACCTCTTGTACTTGTTAATACACCGGAAAATTCAAAACGTAAGCCAATGAGTATTGGTAAAGCAGTCATGTTCGTTGATGCACGTATCCTTGATGATAACGGTGAGGAAGTACCTACTGGTGAGATTGGCGAACTTGCAATTAAGGCTAAAAATGTCACGCCAGGATATTGGAATAAACCAGCAGAGACTGCCAAAGCATTTCATGGTCGTTATTTATTAACTGGTGACTTAGCGAAGATGGACGACGATGGCGATATATTTATTATTGACCGCAAAAAAGAATTAATCATAACTGGTGGCGAAAATGTCTTACCATCCGAAGTCGAAAATGCTTTAGCTGAGCATCCACTAGTAGACCGGTGTGTGGTCGTTGGCTATGATCATCCAAAATATGGTGAATCAATTGCTGCAGCCATTATACTTCGCGAAGATGAACCTCATTACGCTGAAATTTTAGATCAACATATGCGAAGTCGTTTAGCAGGTTATAAAGTCCCAAGAATGTATGTACCAGTGACACATATGCCGTTAAACAGTACGCAGAAACCAGATAAACTTGCGATTCGACAAATGATGAATGACAAAGTCTCACAAACACTTTAAAGGTGATAAAAATTTTTGACATTTAGTGTAAGCGTTTACAAATAAAGCGTGTTGTTTTTGAATTAAATGCATTTCACATTAGTATTCATATTATTTTTAGGAGGAATTTATATGACATTTGAAAAAGAAACGGTCTTAAAAACATTATTTCCTGAAGATGTACTTAGTATTGCTAAAGGTTTAACAGACGGTGAAGTCGAATTTTTACAACAAGTAGATTCATTGCTAGAAAGTAAGTACCGTGAAAATATTAATCAACATTGGATAGACGCTACTGTACCCGAGGACTATTTTAAAGATCTGGGAGAATTAAATTATTTTAACAATCCATTACTTTACAAGGATCGTCCAAACGCCAAAATGCCTAGTCAACTATTTCAGTTTTTCATGTCTTACCTACTCGCGCGATTTGATATTTCCTTAGCTACCCTACTCGGTGTTCACCAAGGTTTAGGGCATAACACTTTCTATTTCGGAGGTAGCAAAGAACAAATTGCGAAATATGTACCTAAATTACAGTCACATGAACTGCGTACATGCTTTGCTTTAACTGAACCAGAACACGGTTCGGACGTTGCGGGAGGTCTTGAAACAGTCGCTGAACGCCAGGGCGATACTTGGGTTATCAATGGTGAAAAGAAATGGATTGGTGGTGCACATGTATCTGATGTCATTCCAGTATTCGCAGTAAATAAAGAAACTGGCAAACCCCATTGCTTTGTAGTCAGACCAGAACAAGATGGCGTCGATATTGAAGTCATTGATAATAAAATCGCACTTCGCATTGTTCCTAACGCCCTAATTAAATTAACTAATGTCAAAGTAGATGAAGCGGATCGCTTACAAAACATAACAAGCTTTAAAGATATTGCCAAAATTCTTTATTCAACGAGAGCAGGCGTTGCTTATATGGCTACAGGTGGTATGGCTGGCGCTTTACGTGCCACATTAGATTATGTCACTGAGCGTAAGCAATTCGGCAAACCAATTAGTAAATATCAGTTAATACAAGAAAAGCTAGCAATGATGCAAGGTAATTTAGCTCAAGCAATGGCAACATGTGCTCAATTAGCTAATATGCAAGCACATGGTGAATATGACGAGGTTGCAACTTCAACGGCGAAGATGATGAATGCCTTACGTTTGCGTGAGACAGTAGCTATGGGCCGCGGTATTACAGGTGGTAATGGCATACTAGCTGACGATTATGATATTGCACGTTTCTTCTCTGATGCAGAAGCGATTTACACGTACGAAGGTACACATGAAATTAATGCCTTAGTAATTGGACGCGCTTTGACTGGAGATTCTGCTTTCGTATAAATAGCAAATAATTATATGAGATGCATTAATTTCACTAAAAAAGACTTATTTTAAGCATAAAGCTTTTTCCTTAAATAAGAGGCTAAGATGACTGTCAAAGATACTTAATTAATTTTATAAAATAGCAACGTTATTCCAATTATCTTAATGGTTATCTTATCCTCAACTAAATTGGAGGAATCACTATGACAATTAATAAAGTAACCGTTCTTGGCGCAGGCACAATGGGCGCTCAACTGGCAGCACTCTTTGTGAATGCTGGACTTAAAGTAAAACTATTAGATATTGTAGTGGACAAAAACGATCCAAATCTCATTGCGAAAAAATCTTACGATAAAATTACAGATAAGAAACGGCCGCTACTATTCGACTTAAATCTAGCGAGTCATTTAACATATGGTAATTTTGATGATGACTTGGTAAATGATGATGCTGATTTATATATCGAAGCAGTCAAAGAAGATATTGAAATTAAGCATGCTGTTTGGCAACAAGTTCTACAACATGCTAAAGAAGATGCTTTATTCGCTACAAATACATCAGGTATTCCAATTAATGCGATTGCTCAAGCATTTAACGAGAAGGATCAAGAACGATTCTTTGGTCTACATTTCTTTAACCCACCACGTATTATGAAATTAGTGGAGTTAATACCTACGTCACACACGAAGGAATCTATCATATTAGATGTAAAAAATTTCGCGCAAAATGTGTTAGGTAAAGGTGTCATTGTCGTCAATGATGTGCCTGGCTTTGTCGCAAATAGAGTCGGCACGCAAACAATGAATGATATTATGTATCGCGCCGAGCAACACAAGTTAAGCATTGTAGATGTGGATGCTTTAACTGGGCAAGCGATTGGTCGTCCTAAAACAGGTACATATGCCCTATCTGACCTAGTCGGTTTAGATATTGCAGTGTCTGTAATTAAAGGCATGCAACAAGTACCTGAAGAAACGCCTTATTTTCATGATGTCAAAATTGTAAATACGTTGTTTGACAATGGCGCACTCGGACGTAAAACGAAACAAGGATTTTACAAAAAGGATAAAGAAACTAAAGCTCGACTTGTTTACGATGTTGAAAAACAAGATTATGTACCTGTATCGCAACCACAATTACCAATTTTAAATGAATTTAATAAAGACTTAGTGCATAACCTTGATGTCATATTCAATGCGCAAGACGAAGCGGGACTATTTTTATGGGAGACATTACGTAATAATTTCTATTACTCTGCTATCAATGTACCTAAAGCTACCGATGATTTCCGAGACATAGACCGTGCGCTTGTCTGGGGGTTCAACTGGAAACTTGGTCCATTCCAATTATGGGATGCAATGGGATATGAACGTGTTAAAACACGTATGGAAGACGAAATTGGAGACTTACCACAATGGATTAGTGATTTAGATGGTGGCTTTTATAAACAAGATGAGACCATCGAATATGCAACACCTGTTTCTCACTTCGTAAAAGATGAACTTTGGGATAAAGGTGATGCCAAACTTTCCGTAACTCATGATGATCAACTGTTACTGAAATTACAAAGTAAAAATAATGTCATTACCGATGAATTAAACGATGCGTTAGTTGATGCGATTGATTTACTGGAAAATGACCATTACACAAGTATGGTTATTTATGCAGATGGTAACAATTTCAGTGTGGGTGCTAACCTTTTCTTAATGAAAAAGGCGCATGAAGACGGTCTTGTATACGATGTCGTTGCACAATCAATTGATAAATTACATTATAGCTTTAATCGTTTGAAGTATAGTTTGAAACCAGTAGTCACAGCTGTTCAAGGTCGTGCCTTAGGCGGTGGCTGTGAGCTTGTACTTTACTCACCTATTGTTGTCGCTGCAAGTGAAACGTATATCGGTCTTGTTGAAGCAGGCGTTGGCTTATTACCGAGTGGCGGTGGCCTTGCAGAAATGGCTGATCGCATATTACGCACATCGCATAAGTTTGATGACAAACAAGCTTCCATGACAAAAGTACTGACGAATATCGCATTTGCGAAAGTCTCTACAAATGCCTTTGAGGCACGTCGTTATGGTTATTTACGTGATACAGATACGATTATTTTCAATACAGCACAACGTGTCGAAGTTGCGCTCAAACGTGCGAAATATGAAGCAGAAACAAACTATATTCCGAATCCTAGACATCAATATATCGCTTTAGGTGAAGACTTCAAAGCATTGATCCAAGGACAATTAGATGCGCAAAGACGGGGTCATTTTATTAGCGACCATGATTATCATATCGCCTTAAATATCGCCACAATTTTAGCGGGTGGTGATTTACCAAGAAATACATTTATCAATCAACGTTACATTCAATCGTTGGAGAAAATTGGCTTTATTGACTTACTAAAATCTAAAAAATCATATGAAAGAATTGCACATATGTTAAAAACTGGTAAGCCATTACGTAATTAAAAGATAGTCATTAAGAGAGGATGATAACCATGCAAGAAGCATACATTGTAGCTTATGGGCGTTCAGCCGCAGCGAAAGCAAAGCAAGGCGCATTATTCCACGAAAGACCTGATGATGTCGCAGCCAAAGTATTACAAGGCGTATTGAAACGTATTGACGGAAAATTCAATAAGAATATGATTGAAGATGTCATTGTTGGTACGGCTTTTCCAGAAGGATTACAAGGACAAAACATTGCACGAACGATTGCATTGCTTACGGGATTATCTGACACGGTACCGGGTCAAACAGTGAATCGCTACTGCTCATCAGGATTACAAACCATCGCGATTGCAGCCAATCAAATTATGGCTGGTCAAGGAGATATACTTGTAGCTGGTGGCGTTGAATTGATGAGTGCCGTACCAATGGGTGGCAACGAGCCCACAAACAATCCTACCTTACAATATGATGATATAGGTGCGTCATATCCTATGGGTTTAACTGCTGAAAATGTAGCATCCCAATTTGACGTATCACGCGAAGATCAAGATGCTTATGCTGTCAGAAGTCATCAACGTGCCTATGAAGCACAACGTGATGGTCGGTTCAACGATGAAATTATCCCAATACAAGTAAACTCAGTTGAATATACAAACGCAGGACCAAAAGTACACACAAATATCTTTGACCAAGATGAATTTATACGCCCTGACACCACGATGGAGGCATTAGCCAAATTACGTACAGTATTTAAAGCTGACGGCACTGTGACTGCGGGAACATCTGCCCCACTTTCTGATGGTGCAGGATTTGTAGTTTTAATGTCTGGAGATAAAGTGAAAGAACTAGGCGTGACACCTATTGCACGATTCGTTGGTTATAAGGCAGTAGGCGTTGACCCGAAAATTATGGGTATTGGGCCTGCATATGCGATTCCTGAAGTATTGTCACTCAGCAATCTATCTGTTGAAGACATTGATTTGATCGAATTGAACGAAGCATTTGCTTCTCAAACAATTGCATCTATTAAAGAAGTAGGTCTAGATATATCACGTACGAATGTGAATGGTGGCGCTATTGCTTTAGGTCATCCATTAGGTGCTACAGGCGCAATGTTAACCGCGCGTTTACTTAATGAAATGGGTAGACGTCCCGATAGCCGTTACGGCATGGTTACGATGTGTATTGGTGTCGGTATGGGTGCAGCTGCTATATTTGAATATGTGCGTTAGAATGGTTGATTTTGGATGAAGCGGATTCGTTTGGTTATTGAAGTAGGCTGAAGTTGAAGCGGGTTGAAGCAGTTTCGTTTTATTATTGAAGCTATGTGAAACATAGTGATTGAACAAAAAAGTGGTTTAATGGGATGGTGGGTATTTCCGTTTTAGAATTTAACATTTACACGTCTAATTTTAATCATTGTTTTAAATTTTATGAATCGAAGCCCTTTGATTTAATAATATTTGCTAATGCTAGTAACTTATCTGATTGTTCATGTTTAAAATAAAGAAAACCACTCACATCAGTGTGTGTTCGAACTAGACTTGTAAGTTCCAGTTCGGTACGACTTTTTAAAGCAATTATTATTGCTGTGATTGTCGTATATCACTTAGATGTGCGTGGTTTATTTTAATAGGTTAGTAATATATTAGGTCATGTTATGTTTAAGACTATAATGAATAAATAATTTAGAAATATGCTTCCGATTGTTCGATGCTTTAATTCAGTTAGAAGCATCATAGAATGCATGATTACTGTTGTAAAGATACGTAATGTTTTGTATTGACTGTATGTCTTTGGATAGAGTTACAAACTTATTTTGTTACTCTAGGCCCATATGTCGCAGTACCATCTGCATGTGTTGTTACGTTATATGCGTTTGTTTCGCTTGACTTCTTGTATGTCGGGCGAGCTCCGTATGATACTTGACCATTTGCATGTGTTGTTACGTTATATGCATTTGTTTTGCTTGGCTTTTTTTGTGTCGGGCGAGCGCCATATGATACTTGACCATTTGCATGTGTTGTTACGTTGTATGCATTTGTTTTGCTTGGCTTTTTTTGTGTCGGGCGAGCGCCATATGTTACTGTGCCATCTTGATTTGTCGTTACGTTGTATGCATTTGTTTCACTTGGCTTGTTGAATCTTGGTCTCGCTTCATATCCAAATGTTCCATCGTTGTATTCACGGATACCTGTACCAGCATCTCTATATTTCACATACTTTGGTGTTTTGTTAAATTGCGGTCTCGGACCATATTGAGAAGCTTCTGTTGTTTCAGTTGCTTGAGGTTTAACTTCAATATCACTTGATTCTCCTTGAGTACCTTTCAACGTTGATTCAGTACCTTGTGGTTTTATTTCAAGTTTAGATGAGCTACCTTCAAGACCTTCTAAAATAGGGTTCGTTGGTGTACTTTCACCTGTAATTGACGGTAAAGTCACAGATGGTTGTGTATAATTGTCACTTAAAGATGGTCTGTTTTGTTCCATTGTTAGAAAATCTGGACCTTGAACTATTTCACCTTGTAACATTTTATTTTCCATCGTTGGATAGTCTGGACCTTTTACAATTTCACCTGTAATTGTGCCCTGTGGAATTCCAACTAATGGCTGTGCCACTGGTTGTGTTGCTTCTTCAACTTTATCAACTGTAGTTTTATCCCCTTGCTGGTTTCCAACTTTAGGTGCTTGAGGTTCTTCAACTTTCTTCTCTTCTTTTACAACATGTGCTTTTGTTTCAGCTTCACCATATGTTTTGACAGTTTTAGTTTTCCAAGATTCGTCAGCCTTATCGACGGCTTCTCTTGTTTCTTTAACTAGAGCCTCAAAGCCTTCTCTATGATGTTTATAGTCATGTTTACTACTATCATAACTCGTAATATTATCAGGTTTATTTAAACCAGTTTCTATAAAGAAATCTTCAATAATAGATTCTAAATCTTTTAGCATTTCATTTTCAATTCTTTTATTAGAGATGCGATGTGGTTTGTCCTCATCACCTAAAACTAAATCCACTTTCGCTTTTAACTCTAATGCCTCAGTTTTATGTTGTGTATCCCTAACAAACGCAAAATAAACGCTATACGCTTTATTTGCTAAATCATCAACTCTAGAAGTAGCCTTCTTTTCTTCTTCGTAAGAATAAGATTTTAACTCTTTATTTTCATATTCTATTTTTTGTACATCTGATTTAAATGTTTCTACCGCATCTTTAATAGAACTTAGTAAATCATTATATTCTTTTTCTCTTAGGTCTTCGATATTATATTGATCAAAATTTGCTCTTTTTACCTTTGACGTTGGATTTTTACTCATATATTCTTTATATAAATCTTTATACTTGTCATATTCTTTAATTTTTTTCTCAAGTAAATACTGATCTTCACTTAATATCCTTGTCATTAGTTGATCTTTTGCTTTTTCATACTCTTTTTCACCATATCGATAATCTTCTAATAAATCTAATGCAGCAGTAAATTGTAATTCTAGATTTTTAATGATATCCCAATAATAACTATCTGATATTGAAGCACTATTTTTACTCTCTTTTTTAACTTGTGATTTCCCACTATAATCCTTTGTTACTATCGCATCTGCTTTGTTATCCCATGTAAATAAGCTAGATGCAACTGCTAATGCGCCTAGCGAAATTATTTGCTTTTTCATAATTTTTTAATTCCTCCAAAATGTAATTGCCCAATCTACATTAAAGAAACAAAATATTAAAAGACATTAACTATATATTAACTAGAATAAACAAAGCATTAACTATCTTTTTGTTATAGTTAATTAGCTTTGCAATATACAATAGTGTATAATTTTTTTGATTAATGTACATCAAAGGAGTAACAAAGCATGACAACACAAATGAAAATCAAAACATATTTAGTTGCTGGTATTAAAGCGGCGCTCCTTGATACGACTGGTATTAAATTAGCAAGCAAATCTGAAACTACATCACATACGTATCAACATCAAGCGCTTGTAGATCAATTACATGAATTAATAGCAAACACTGACTTAAATAAATTATCGTACCAAAATTTAGATGCGTTTCAAAAACGCGACATTTTAGCTGCGCACTATATTGCTAAATCAGCTATACGCACTAAAAATTTGGATCAAATGACTAAAGCGAAACATAGATTAGAAAGTATTTACGATTCAATTTCTAACCCTTTGCATTCACAAAACAATTAATAATTCACTAATAAATCATGTAAGTGTTTGTGACGCCAAATTGCCTTATAAATCCTTGTCATATGATTATAAACGAATGAAACGATTGCCTATCCCCATAGATGGCAACGTTAAAAAGACCTCTGAAAGTATCATCTTGATAACTTTAGAGGTCTTTGTTTATATTATTCAAACAAAATTCTTATAGAACGATCGAAGTATGTTTCGTCTTTCTTTTCTTCTTTAATCTGATCAGCTAATGCTGGGTCATCTGTGATAATACCATCAACATTGGTTTGTAAGTATTTCGTTAAATCTTCTTCGCCGTTAATAGTCCAAGTATAGACTTCTTTATTTTCCAAGTGCGCTTGATTAACAAGTCTTGGCGAATAAGAAAAATCTTCGATGACAAAGAAATCTAATGATGTTTCTTTAAAATGACCAAACTGCAACGGAATGATATAACCACACTTGAGATATGGCGCTTCTTTTTTCAACTTAGTCATCACATCATAATCCAATGACATCACACGATATTGATGTTCAACACCATGCTTTTTCAAAATATCAATAACACGTTGTGCATAATCTGCTGGTTCTTTACCATGTGGCTTTAACTCTACTAGTAGTTTCACATTTGATTGTTTAGCCGTTTCAATAAATTCGTCTAAGGATACAAGTTTTGCTTCATGTCCATTTTGACGCATTTTCAAACCGACGACATCTTTGAAATTAGATTCAGAAATGTTTTTATTAACACCTGTTAAACGTTTCAAATTGTTATCATGACTAACAACAAATTGTTTATCTTTCGTCATAATTGTATCTAACTCAACGTATTCGACATTCGCTTTTGCAGCAGCTTTCAATGACGGAATAGAATTTTCAACGCCTTTATCTTCGAAACCACGATGGCCAATAATAGAAATATTTGTATTGATAGTATTATTGTAAAGTAAGTACATGTTATAACCGATAAAACATGTCACTGCAAGCACCATTGAAATTATAAAGAACCTAGACTTCCGTTTCGGTTTTGGGTATTTAAATTCTAAGCCCGGTTGGTCTAATACATTCTCTTGTTTTAAGTGCAGTACTAACACACTGATTAATGATAATTTCGTAAATAAATAATAGAAGAACAATGAGCTTTTCAATACAACAAATAAAATTGATGAGACTAAAAACTTATCTCCTTCTTCATCTACACAAATAGCAAGATATGTTGCTCCTGAAATAATTAATGTTAAAATCGCACCAATGATGAGTTCCAATATAACTATTTCTATAACAAGTCGAAACTTATTTCGCTTCGTAATTTGCCAACTTAGTCTCATATTTTTAAATAACGACTGGCGGTTTAAAATCGTTAACGGTAAAGTAAATATTAATTTAAAGTTTAATATAAATACAGCAATCATAAAGGTACCGTAAATGATTATACCTTTCGTCGTTTTCATAAGTTCTTCCGTTAAAAATTTAGGTATGTAAATATTTTTTGTTAATACTGAACTTAGTCCTAGGTTGGCAATGGGTATCATTAACATTAAATAAATGACAAAGAAAATAACTGGTACACCTATGAGTTTACGCACATTTACAAAGGCATTTTTAAAAATGGATTTAAATGTAATAATCTGTCGATCAAAGCCGGCATAAATCATATAAACTAACAATGAAAACTCTACATAAATCAGAAAAGCAACACTTAATATGAATATAATAAGAAGTATCACACTGGCAGGATGACTTACGATTTCCGTCCAATTGTTAATCGTAAGTTGGCTTTGCCCAGCTACTTTTAACATCATATTAAATAGTAAAATTAAGTATGTACTACTAATAAAAATCATGATTAACTGCAATAGTAAGGCATTAATGCTAAAACGCCCTTTATTTTGATACAGTAATTTAAATACTGCCCATATATCTTTACTAATTCTCTTCATAATCACGCTCCGCATTGCTTTAATATTAAGTTTCATCTTAATATTTTTCATTACTCAGGGTCAATAAAAATTTGAAAAGACTCATATTCATATGCAAGTAGCAAATAATAACCCATTCAACATCAGCTAAATGATGATATTGGAACCCCATCTTTAACAAGACATCACATTCTTTATCAGCATAGCTACTTACAAAAACGTCTTCCTTCAACCATTGTAGAAGTTGTCTCATATACTTACTACGTCTTGCTAATACTCAATACTCAATTGAAAAAGAAGCATATGCCCCTTCACTCTTGAAGTTGCATATGCTTTCTTTTCGGTCTGAATTGTATTTATAATTCAACGGGAATTTTCCCTTTGAAGTTAACATAACGGTAGGCTGCTTTAACAGCTTCATCATCGGGCGCTTCGACATCTTCTAATTCATATGCAATGCCCAATGTTTTCCACTTATGAACACCTAACTGATGATATGGCAGAATTTCAAACTTTTCGACGTTATCAAGAGAATTAATAAATTCCCCTAGTTTAATTAAATCGTCTTTATCATCAGAATAACCAGGCACAAGGACATGTCGAATCCATACAGGTTGTTTCATATCTGACAGTTTGCGCGCGAAGTTAAGGATGTGTGTATTAGGCTTTCCTGTCAATCTAATATGTTTGTCATTATCAATATGTTTTATATCTAATAATATCAAGTCTGTATGTTTTTGTAATTCTTCAAAATGCCTTTGAAATGCTTTTGTATCATTAGCACATCCAGCCGATGTGTCTAAGCAAGTGTGCACACCATTTTCTTTTAATTCTGCAAATAATTTTTCTAAGAATGGCATTTGTAACAATGGTTCGCCACCACTGACTGTTACACCGCCACCCGATGCATCAAAGTATGGTTTGTATGGTAATATTTCATTCACCATTTCATCAACTGTGACTTCTCTTGATGGCTCACTAATTTTCCAAGTATCTGGATTGTGGCAATACAAGCATCTAAGTAAGCATCCTTGTGTAAATAATATATATCTTAATCCCGGTCCATCGACAGTACCTAAACTTTCGACAGAATGTAAGTGTCCCTTAAGCATAGTGCTCCCACCTTAAATTTTGTTACATACTTTCATGGAATGTACGAGAAATTACATCTAATTGTTGTTCACGTGTTAATTTAATGAAGTTAACAGCGTAACCAGATACACGGATTGTTAACTGTGGATATTCTTCTGGATGTTCCATTGCATCTATTAATGTTTCACGGTTAAATACGTTAATATTTAAGTGGTGACCACATTGCATTGCGTAACCATCTAACATACTAGTTAAGTTACGGTTTTGATCTTCTGGTTCTTTACCTAATGATTTTGGTACGATACTGAATGTATTTGAAATACCATCTTTACAGCAATCGTAAGGGATCTTAGCTACAGAACTTAATGAAGATAATGCACCTTTTTGGTCACGGCCATGCATTGGGTTTGCACCTGGAGCAAATGGTTCGCCAGCTTTACGTCCGTCTGGTGTGTTACCAGTTTTCTTACCGTATACAACGTTTGAAGTAATTGTTAATACACTCATTGTATGTTCTGAATCACGATATGTTTTATGACTACGTAATTTAGTCATGAAGCGTTCTACTAAATCAACTGCAATATCATCTACACGGTCGTCATTGTTACCGTATTTAGGGAAGTCGCCTTCGATTTCAAAGTCTACTACAAGACCTTCTTCGTTACGAATTGGTTTAACTTGTGCATATTTAATTGCAGATAATGAGTCAGCTGCTACTGATAAACCAGCGATACCTGTTGCCATTGTACGTACAATTTCTGTATCATGTAATGCCATTTCAATACGTTCATAGCTGTATTTATCGTGCATGTAGTGAATAACATTTAATGAGTTAATGTAAACACCTGCTAGCCAATCCATCATTTGATCAAATTTCTTGAATACTTCGTCATATTCTAATACTTCGCTGTTAATACCTTCGAAGTTTGGACCAACTTGTGCACCAGATTTTTCATCTTTACCACCATTGATAGCGTAAAGTAATGTTTTAGCTAAGTTCGCACGTGCACCGAAGAATTGCATTTGTTTACCAATTGTCATCGCTGATACACAACATGCGATACCATAGTCATCGCCATAGCTTTCACGCATAATGTCATCATTTTCATATTGGATAGAACTTGTTTTAATACTCATTTTTGCACAGTATGTTTTGAAGTTGTCAGGTAAACGTACTGACCATAATACTGTTAAGTTTGGTTCTGGAGCTGGACCTAAGTTATCTAATGAGTGTAAGAAACGGAATGAGTTTTTCGTAACAAGTGGACGTCCGTCAATACCTACACCACCGATAGATTCAGTTACCCAAGTTGGGTCTCCAGAGAATAATTCATTGTAATCAGGTGTACGAGCAAATTTAACAATACGTAATTTCATGATGAAGTGGTCAATAATTTCTTGAACTTCGCTTTCAGTAATAACGCCTGCTTTAAGGTCACGTTCAGCATAGATATCTAAGAATGTTGATGTACGACCTAAACTCATTGCTGCACCGTTTTGTTCTTTAATTGCAGCAAGGTATGCTAAGTATAACCATTGAACTGCTTCTTTGAAGTTTTCTGCTGGACGGCTTAAATCGAAACCATATTTTTGTCCAAGTTCTTTTAATTCTTTTAATGCACGATATTGTTCTGATAATTCTTCACGTAAACGAATTACATCTTCTGACATTTCTGTAGACATCGTGTTGAAGTCGTGCATTTTTTCTTCCATTAAGAAATCTACACCATATAAAGCTACACGACGATAGTCACCGATAATACGTCCACGTCCGTATGCATCAGGTAAACCAGTGATTACACCTGCTTTACGGCAGTTCAACATTTCTCTAGAATATGCATCGAATACACCTTGGTTATGTGTTTTACGATAATCTGTAAAGATTTTTTCAGTTTCTTCGTCTAATTCGTAACCGTAAGCTTCACAAGCTGCTTTCGCCATACGAATACCACCGAATGGTTGCATTGAACGTTTGAATGGCTTTTCAGTTTGTACACCTACAATTGTTTCTAAATCTTTGTCTAAATAACCAGCATCATGAGATGTGATTGTTGAAGCTACTTTCGTGTCCATATCCCACATGCCGCCACGTTCACGTTCTTCTTTCGATAACTGCATTACTTGTTCCCAAAGTTTAGAAGTTGCTTCTGTTGGTCCTGCTAAAAATGAATCATTACCTTCATAAAGAGTGTAGTTTAATTGGATAAACTCTCTTACATCTACGTGTCTGTTCCATCTTCCATTTTTAAATCCTTGCCAAGCTGTTGCATGATTTTTATTTGTTTCTAACATACTAAACGCCTCCATCTGTATAATGTTGTGAATTTGAAATGCTATGTTAACGTTTTCATAGTCATTGTAGCATGTTTGTTGTGATTTTTTTCACATAAATTATGTACAATTTTCATCAAATGTATGTCAAAACATAGAAACTGTACTAATTTGTGTAACAGTAATATGATAATTGCATTCTGTTACACAACAGTTATAATGTTCACTATTTTCATTGCTTTAAAAGTTAATTTAGGAGTATATATTTGTTTATAAAAAATGATTGTTGATAAGCGTTAAATCAACACTTAGAAAGATTTACTTTTATATATGAAGAGACTGGATTAAATACTTTTATTGACGTAAAAATTCACTTTTGAACCGTTCAATATCTTGCCGATTTTTATATAACAGCTACAAATAAAATATAACAGTTTGATTTTACAGCCTCGGTAAATCGTCTTGACAAACAAAAATTTTGTGCTATCACAACATTTGCAACGTCTTAACAAGTCATCTATAAACATTTCTAAATATTTAACATTACTTATGCGTCATTTATTGCTAAAATTATTGTATTAAAATATACATAGAATTGATGGGATATCATGAAATCAAAAATTTATATCTTGCTATTATTTCTCATTTTTTTATCATCATGCGCTAATACGCGTCACTCTGAATCAGATAAAAATGTATTAACAGTTTATTCTCCGTATCAATCAAACTTGATTCGTCCAATTTTAAATGAATTTGAAAAACAAGAGCATGTCAAAATTGAAATCAAACATGGATCTACTCAAGTACTGCTTTCAAACTTGCATAACGAAGATTTTTCGGAGCGTGGTGACGTCTTTATGGGTGGTGTGTTATCAGAAACAATTGATCATCCAGAAGATTTTGTTCCCTATCAAGATACATCTGTAACACAGCAATTAGAGGATTATCGCTCGAACAATAAATATGTTACTAGTTTTCTATTAATGCCAACAGTTATAGTAGTGAATTCAGATTTACAAGGAGATATTAAGATTCGAGGTTATCAAGATTTATTACAACCTATACTTAAAGGTAAAATTGCGTACTCAAATCCAAATACAACAACGACAGGCTATCAACATATGCGCGCTATTTATAGCATGCATCATCGAGTAAGTGATGTGCATCAATTCCAAAACCATGCGATGCAACTGTCAAAGACGTCTAAAGTCATTGAAGATGTTGCAAAAGGTAAATATTACGCAGGTCTAAGCTACGAACAAGATGCACGCACATGGAAAAACAAAGGTTATCCTGTCTCAATCGTTTATCCAATTGAAGGAACAATGTTAAATGTTGATGGTATTGCTTTAGTTAAAAATGCACACCCTCATCCTAAGCGTAAAAAGTTAGTGCAATATTTAACAAGCCGCTCAGTACAACAACGATTAGTTGCAGAGTTCGATGCCAAGTCAATTCGAAAGGATGTTAGTGAACAAAGCGATCAGTCTATCGAAAATCTTAAGAACATACCTTTAATACCGAAATCTAAATTACCGGACATTCCACATCATAAATTTTTGGAGATGATTCAATGACGGCATACAAACCTTATAGACATCAATTGAGACGATCGTTATTTGCGTCTACTATTTTTCCAGTATTTTTAGTCATTATTATTGGACTAGTAAGCTTCTATGCCATCTATATTTGGATTGAGCATCGTACGATTCATCAACATGTTGATGAAAGTCAGTCATCTTTACATCACACTGAAAAGCAGATTCAGACATTTATTACACAGCATAATAATTCGTTTCAAGAGCTCGATTTAACAAATCATCATGATGTTACTGCTACAAAACGTGAATTATTAAAATTAATACACCAACAGCCCGCAACACTTTATTATGAATTATCTGGACCAAATCAGTTTATAACCAATAATTATGAACATTTAAACACTAAAAATATGTATTTATTTTCAACGCATCAGCTTAAATTCAAAAATAGTACATATATGCTTAAAATTTATATGGCTAACACCCCACGTTTAAGTGAAATTAAGAAAGATAACCGACAATTCGCACTTATCGTTGATCAATATGACAATATTTTATACGCCAACGATGACCGTTTTACTATAGGTGAAAAGTATAGACCACAACAATTCGGATTTATGAATGAATCTGTAAAATTAAACCATGCTGACCATCGTCTCATTATTTATAAAGATATACATGAAAACATTGAAGATGGTATCACGTTGTTAATTGTTATGGCCGTAGTTCTTGTTTTACTAGTAATATTTGGTTTCATTAGCGCAGATAATATGGCTAAACGACAAACAAAAGATATCGAAACGATTATTCAAAAAATTTACTATGCCAAAAATCGTCATCTAGGTACATATACGCCTTTAAAAAACAACAGTGAACTAGAAGAAATTAATAATTATATTTACGATTTATTTGAATCAAATGAGCAACTGATCCATTCTATTGAGCATACAGAACGTCGCTTGCGTGATATTCAGTTAAAGGAAATAGAACGCCAATTCCAGCCTCATTTCCTATTCAATACGATGCAAACAATACAATATTTAATTACGTTATCTCCGAAATTAGCACAAACTGTGGTCCAACAATTATCGCAAATGTTACGTTACTCATTACGTACAAACTCACATACAGTGGAATTAAACGAAGAGTTGAACTACATTGAACAGTATGTTGCAATACAAAACATCCGTTTTGATGACATGATTAAGCTCCATATTGAAAGTTCTGAAGAAGCGCGTCACCAGACAATTGGTAAAATGATGCTTCAGCCACTCATAGAAAATGCTATTAAACATGGTAGAGATACTGAGTCATTGGACATTACTATACGCCTGACATTGGCACGTCAGAATTTACATGTTTTAGTTTGCGACAATGGTATCGGGATGTCGTCATCTCGCCTGCAATATGTACGCCAATCTCTTAATAATGATGTATTTGATACTAAGCATTTGGGATTAAATCATTTACACAATAAAGCAATGATTCAATATGGTTCACATGCACGACTCCATATTTTTTCAAAGCGTAATCAAGGTACGTTAATTTGTTATAAAATACCACTTTCAAGGGGGAATGTAGATGTTTAAGGTAGTTATTTGTGATGATGAACGAATTATTCGAGAAGGATTAAAGCAAATCATTCCTTGGGGAGACTATCATTTCAATACAATATACACTGCTAAAGATGGTGTTGAAGCATTATCACTAATTCAACAACATCAGCCAGAATTAGTAATTACTGATATTCGTATGCCACGTAAAAATGGCGTCGATTTACTCAATGATATTGCGCATCTAGATTGTAATGTCATCATATTATCGAGTTACGATGACTTTGAATATATGAAAGCCGGCATTCAACATCATGTTCTTGATTATTTATTAAAACCAGTAGACCATGCACAATTAGAAGTTATTTTAGGAAGACTTGTCCGTACCTTATTAGAGCAACAATCACAGAACGGCCGTAGCTTAGCATCTTGTCATGATGCCTTCCAACCACTATTAAAAGTAGAATACGATGATTATTATGTAAACCAGATTGTGGATCAAATTAAGCAATCTTATCAAACGAAAGTGACTGTTTCAGATTTAATTCAACATATCGATGTTAGTGAATCGTATGCGATGCGAACATTTAAAGATCATGTTGGTATTACAATTGTCGATTATTTAAATCGCTATCGTATTTTACAATCTCTGCAATTGTTAGATCGACATTACAAACACTATGAAATTGCAGACAAAGTAGGCTTTTCAGAGTATAAAATGTTTAGCTATCATTTTAAAAAATATTTACAAATGTCGCCAAGTGATTATTGTAAGCAAGCAAAATAGATTAGCACATAACTAATGATTATGGCGCCTCCATTTTGTTCTATGAAAAAGCGGACTGATAGAGAAGTTTTCACTTTTCTTTCAGTCCGCTTTTTAGAGAGTTTAAATATAAAACAATACTCCCTACAATATTGACACCGCTATATGTCTTTATTGTAAGGAGTAAATTCATTGAGTCACCCTAAGTCGGGCAAATAAGGATACTTCATAACAGGGAATTATGATCTGCCCCGAGACATAGAGATGATATATTTGCAAGGGTAGAAGCAGTATCTTTCATCTCTTCACGCACATGCCGTCGGGGCAGGATTGCCAACTATATTGCAATAGATTGGCGATACTTTTAATCCGATTGATATTAAATTTTTAAACTTCTAATTTTCTTTTCTTCATAGAAAGCAACGATTCCTAATAGAATCATGCCTAGGAATAATGCAACATAGAAGACGATGAAAACATCTGTCCATCCACTTAATGTATATCCAAAGATGTTTAAACCGTTACGTGTTGGATCAGCAATAGCCGCCAAACCAACTTTCGCCATTGAGTCACCGAATAGATACGCGAATGATCCTGTCATTCCGTTTGCTACACTGATGGCATTTTTAGGAACAAAACCAGTCAATGATACACCAATTAATAATTGCGGACCAAAAATTAACGCACCTAATGCAAACAATGAAATGTTAACCATCATGACACTTGTAGCATTTGTGTAGAATAAGACAACAAATGTAATCATAAACATACAGCCAATAGCTACAATTGCACGACGACCTTTTAATAAGTCTGATACGTAGCCCCATAATAAACTTGCAACTAATGCACCAATTTCAAAGTAGAATATCGTATTAACTGCATCGCCTTTACTAAAGTGTAAATGCTCTGACACATATAACGGTGCCCAGTTATCAATACCGATTCGTACAATGTATACAAAGACGTTTGAAACACATAGAATCCATATAACAGGATTTCCCAGGATATATTTTTTAAAGATCTCCCATTTCGTCATACCTTGAGAATCAATATTTTCTTTATCGACCGGCTCTTCCCAAATTTCTTCAGCACGATTCCATCCTAATTCTTCCGGATCATCTTTTCCGATAAATAATGTTGCGATACCAATAAGTAATGCAATCACCGATGGGAAAATGAACATCCCTATAACATTTCCATGGAAGAATACATTAGCACCCCAAAGTGCAACACCACCTGCAATGGCACCACCGATATTATGTGATGTATTCCAAAATCCTAAGTATCGGCCACGTTTCGTTCTTGGCGCCCATCTTGAAATCGTTGAATAACTTGCAGGTCCACCAACTGATTGGAACACCCCGTTAAGTCCCCAAAGTACAATTAATAATCCCATTACAGAACCAAAGTAACTTAAAACAAATCCCATAATTAAAACTGTAATCGCAGATAAGATAAGTAAGAACGAGATAATACGTTTTGTGTTACGTCCATCGACAAAATATCCAAGTAATGTTTTCCCTAAACCGTACGTGATACTAAATGCTAATCCGATATAACCAAGTTCTAATGTAGATAATCCGATTTCCTCTTTTAAAAACGGTTGGGCCGCCTTAAAGTTGTTTCGAATTAAATACATAGCCATATAAACAAAGAACACTACAAAGAAAGCTTGCATAAAGTTTCTAAGCCATAATTTACGTTGTACCGATAATGGAATGCCTTTGTTCGGAATCTTATGGATATCAAAAAAGTTCATCTCTGTCACCTCAATCATTTTCGTTAAGCCAAATATATCACGTCGGTGTAAGCGCTTAATATCCTTAAAATTATTAAATTATCCAAAATACTGAACATAAACACATACTTAGAAACATATTTATGTACTAAAATTAATAAATAGTTAATAGTATTTGACAAGTTTTATCTATAAAATACTTTATGTTGTCAAAATCAACGCTTATACATATGACATAATGACGGAGGACATCATGATTCTATCTATATTACTTATCTTTTTCTGTATCAGACTTGTCAGCTTAAAGATATCTATTAATCACTCAAAACAATTAAAAGCAGACGGTGCAGTTGAATATGGCGTTAAAAATTCGAAGTTTTTAGCAATAACACACGTTTTAATTTATGTATTGGCTGGTGTAGAGGCATTTATTAATAAAGATACATTTAGCTTTGCAAATGGTATTGGCTTAGTTATATTAATCTTTGCTTATATCATGTTATTTATGGTTATTAAAACTTTAGGTGGTATTTGGACATTAAAATTATTCATTTTACCTAACCATCCTATTATTAAATCTGGATTATATAAAATTACAAAACACCCAAATTACTTCTTAAACATCATTCCTGAATTAATCGGTGTATTATTATTAACACACGCAACATATACAACTATTTTATTAGTACCGTATGCGTATTTCTTATATGTACGTATTAAACAAGAAGAGAAATTAATGAATATTTAAAAAGATGAAAGCCTGTCATCACATTAGTCGACATCGACGTCCATCTTTAAAGTGCGTTCTGAAATATTATATTCAGAAACCTTTAAAGTATGTCGTGTCTATGACCATTGTGACAACAGGCTTTTTTTATTATCATATACCTCACTATCGAAAAGGTTATATACTCTTTTCAATGGTGAGGATTGTTACTGTGAATGGGTATGACCATCGCTAAATACTTATATAAAGTACACCTTCTTTACAAACAATGACATGATTTAAGGTGTGAAATTTTTGGCAATGGCTTGGCGACATATGCATTCATTCAACACTGCCACCAGTCTTACTTCAGACAAACTTCAGACTAACCTCGAGTTCGTATTATGCCCACCACATGTCTGCTGGCTTGTCGTAAATATTAACAGATTTCAAAGTTTGACAAGCTTTTTGGAAACCTTCTTCTACTGACATAATAGGATCTTCATGTTCAATACTTAATACATAATCATATCCATTAATAATAAGTTGACTTATGATATCTGCCCATACATATGGACTATGTCCATAACCAACTGTACGGAATGTCCATGCTCTTGTCGCAACGTTACCATATGGTTGCATATCAGTTAGACCATACATATTTACATTTTCTTGATTAATATACGTATCTTTAGCATGGAAGTGATGAATTGCATTTGCTTGGCCTAATATGCGAATCGCAGCAATTGGGTCAATACCTTGCCACCATAAATGACTAGGATCTAAGTTAGCACCGATATATTCATTTGTAGCCTCACGTAACTTCAACATCGTATATGGTGTATGCACTAAAAATCCTGCATGCAACTCTATGGCAATTTTTACATCTTGCTCTTTTGCAAACTCAGCTAAATCTTGCCAATATGGTATCAACTTTTCATTCCACTGATAATCATAAATTTCAGAGTAGGCTGTTGGCCAAGGTGTAACAGGCCAATTAGGCTTTTTAGCGGTATCATCTGATCCTGCAATGCCAGAAAATGTATTAACAACTGGCACGTCTAATAGATTTGCTAAACGGATTGTTTTACGTAACGTTTCATCGGCTTCTTTTGCTTCTGTCGGATCTGGGGAAATTGGATTGTTATGACAACTGAAACCACTTATTTGTAAGCCTCTGTCTGTGATTGACTTCATAAATGCTTGGCGCTTGTCTTCATTTTCTAACAACTCATCTAACTTACAAAATTTATCTCCTGGGTTACCACCTGTTCCAACTTCAATCATATCCAATCCAGATTCTGCGACATAATCTAACATATCTTCAAAATTTTTATCGTAAAATAATACTGAAAATACACCTATTTTCATTGAAAAGCACTCCTTCTTTTTATATTGATAATTTTGTATTATATATAATAATCATTAAAGTTGTATGCTCTTGTTATCAAAATCGCTACGATAAATCGCTTCTATAAGGGCATTTACATTGCGTGCTTCTTCCGGTTTCACCACAATCTCTTCTATCCCTAAACACGCATTGACAAAGTTACGCGCCTGTCTCTCACCAGCAATGTCTTCGTTATGCTCAACATTAACTTTACTTTCAAAAATAGCTCCAAAGCGGGGCTCATATATTTCAAATGGAAATAAATTGATACCGCCATCTTCGCCTGATAAACTAACGTGTACCTTATCTTCTTTGATGTTTGCAGACCACGAACATTCAAACTGCATGCTTGCTCGATTGGCAAATGTCATATAACTAGTAACATGATCATCGACATCAAATTTAGTGTGATCAAATGTTCCCCAATCATTAATTTGATTCGGTTGTTTGCTCAATTGATTATATGTTTTTCCTAGCACTTCATGCGGCACCATATCTTTACCTAGTAGCCACAAAGATAAGTCTAACAAGTGGCAACCATAATCGATTAAACTACCGCCACCTTGCAATGCTTTATTGGTAAAAACACCCCACCCAGGCACTTTACGCCTACGCATCGCTTGTACACGTGCTACTAATGGTTTACCAACCACACCTGCTTCAATTGCTTTTTTAGCAGTAATTGCCACATCTGTGTGACGATAATGATATGCGACAGTTAATAATTTGTAATTTTTATTAGCCGCTTCAATCATGCGATCACACTCTTCCGTCGTCATTGCCATTGGCTTTTCGCATAAGACATGGACACCATGGTTCAATGCTTCTATAGAAAGATCAGCATGGAATTTATTGGGTGTACAAATGACCACCGCATCAACAAGTTTAAACAGCTCGCTAGGTGTCTCAACTGCATGAGGTATATTAAAGCGCTTCGCAACATCAATCATCTGCACTGTATTAATATCTTGTACTGCAACTAATGAGACTGTGTCTTTGAGTTTCAGCAATGCTGGAATATGACGGTCTTGTGCAATACCACCAACACCTATCACACCAACTTTTAATTTTGTCATGATGTGCCTCCTTACCGTATGATGTTATTCAAAGTAAATTGCTTTGCCTGATTTTGCAGACTGATAAATCGCTTCAAGAATTTTTGTAACTACCATTGCTTGTTCCGGTTTCACAACTGGTTCAGTATCATTTACAACTGCATCAATCCAAGCTTTTGCTTCTTCTTCAGCTTCATCCACTTCATTACCTTCATAAAAGTCGACGCCTTTGTTTTCCAATTCAACGTGTTTGGTATAAAGTGTACCCATGTCTTCACCATGAATACGTAGACCATCTTTCATATCAGCACCTGCTTTAGTTCCTGATAATGAACATTTTGCCTCATCCACTTCTAAAGAATTAATCGCCCAAGCGGATTCTAAAATGATCGTCGCTCCATTCTTCATTTTAATAAATCCAAACGCAGAATCTTCAACTGTAAATTCATCTGGATTCCATGAACCCCAAGCGTTTGCCGCATGATGCTGTTTATTTAATTTATGGAATGTTGAACCCATCACTGATTCTGGCTCATAATTATCCATCATCCATAACGTTAAATCTAAAGCGTGTGTACCGATATCGATTAATGGTCCTCCACCTTGAGCTTCTTCGTCTAGAAAGACACCCCATGTTGGTACTGCTCGACGACGAATGGCATGTGCCTTTCCGAAGTAAATGTCTCCTAAGTCGCCACGTTGCGCTGCTTGATGTAAAAATTGACTATCTGCTCGGAAACGATTTTGATAACCTATTGTTAATTTTTTACCTGTTGATTTAGCTGTATCTATCATTTTTTGAGCTTCTGCTGTCGTTTTAGCCATTGGTTTTTCACACATCACATGTTTACCAGCATGCAACCCTGCTACAGTAATTTCACAATGCGAGTCATTTGGCGTACAAACATGGATAACATCAATCGTGTCATCTTTTAACAATGCTTTGTAATCATCATAAACCTTTGCATTGTCAGTTCCGTATGCTTCTGCCGCACTCGCTGCTTTCGAAATGTCTACGTCACAAAATGCGATCATTTCAACATTTTCAACTTTTTGTAAACTTGGCATGTGCTTGCCATTCGCAATACCACCACACCCAATGATTCCAACTTTAATCGTCATCATAACGTCCTCCTTTTAATCTTTATCGTCATTAGTGGTTCTTTATCAATTCTGCCCCACTCCTAATTTCAAACTAACCTTTTGTCGCACCTGTTGTTAAACCTGATACTAAATAGCGTTGCAAGAACAAGAATACGATTGCTATAGGTACTGCAATCATAATTGCCCCTGCTGCAAACACTGTGAAATTATTTGCATACTTATCATTAATAAAGTTGAACAATCCAACTGCTAATGTGAATTTTTCAGGACTTCTTAATAGTATTTTAGGTAATATAAAGTCCATAAATGGCCCCATAAAATTGAACAAAGCAACAACTGCTAAAATCGGCTTAGCTAATGGAAGCATAATTTGTAAGAAAATACGCATATGCCCTGCACCATCAATTTTGGCAGATTCATCAAGTTCTTTTGGAATCGTATCGAAGTAACCTTTCACTAAAAAGGCATTCATCGGTATTGATCCACCAATATATACCAGTGTTAGTCCAAATAAAGAATCTAATAATCCAATTGTATTTAGCAAAATATAGATTGCGACCATTGCCATTAATACAGGGAACATTTGTAAAATCAAAAATGTAATCAGCCCGTATTTACGACCAACAAAGCGATATCTAGAAAAAGCATATGCTGTTAACGTGACAAATATCACACTAAACAGTGCATTTGCAGATGCTACGATAAGCGTATTTTTATACCAAGTCAGGTATTGACTACTGTCATCGAATAGTAAGAATGCATAATTTTTAAATGTTGCATTGTCTGGTATCATTTTGGCACCATACAAGTTCGTACCTGGATTAAGGGAAATGCCAAATGTCCACAGTAGTGGATATAAAATGATGACAAACATCATCGCTATAAAACTGTAAATACCGATTGCTTTTAATATGTTTTTCTTCTTTGTCATCTTATAAACCTCCCTCATCTTTAAACGTACTTGTACGTCTGAATTGAATAAATGCGACAATAGCAACAATAAATCCAATAATTAATGACACAACTGCACCCATGTTGAAGTTGTTAAACTCAAATGTCAGATTATACACCCAAGATATCAAGATATCTGTACTACCAGCATTCTGCCCTGACACTGGTGGACCGCCTTTATTAAATAGATAAATAAGATTAAAATTATTGAAATTACCTGCATATTGCATAATTAACAATGGCGCTGTGGCGTAAATGACATGCGGGAATGTGATGTTTCTAAACTTTTGCCAACTAGACGCACCATCCATATCTGCTGCTTCGTACCAATCTGATGAAATACTTTGCAGTACTCCAGTGAACAGTGCAAAGACAAATGGGAATCCAAGCCATACTTGAATGCCGATTAATGCCACTTTTGCCCAAAACGGATCACTTAACCATGCTGGTGCTACACCTAATAAAGGTTGCAAAATATCATTATTTATCGCACCAAATTCATCATTAAATAACGCTACAAATATTAAAATAGTCACAAATGATGGTACAGCCCAAGGTAGGATTAACACAGTACGGATAAATTTCTTACCTTTGACGACAGGGTGATTTACAATAATTGCCAAAAACAGCCCTAATGCAATTTGAAGTGTCGTTGCAACAAGCGTCCATACTAATGTCCAAGTAATAACACTGAAAAATGTTTTACGCCAAACGCCAATTGTGAATAACGTTTTAAAGTTATCTAAACCAACCCATTCTAATGTGTGTCTCGGAGGCGCGTTGTATAAATTGTAATTTGTAAATGCTACTCCAAACATAAATATTAATGGAAATACAACTACAAATATCAATAAGAATGTACCTGGTGAGATTAATAAGTATGGGAACGTCTTGTCCCATGTTGCAACCATACGTGCCTTCGGATCCTTTATTTCCTCATTGCGATTAAATCGTTCAGCATTACGATATGCATCTAAAATATTAATGACATATAGCATGATTGCAAAAGCAACGAGTAAGATAGAAATAATACCTTGTGCAAGTAAGACACGAGAATCGTCTAACTTAGGTACTGTCCCTAATGTGAACAATCCCCAAAAACCAATATTTAAAAAGCTATAAAATACAGAAATAAAACTGATGAAAAAGATAAAAAATATCGTCCCTTTAATGGGTCTTTTATTATAAAACTGTCCCAAACCAGGTATAACAGATAATAATGCCGCTAATTTAGGGTTACGTTTCGTCATAACTAATCTCCTTTCTTATCATTTTGTGACGGATGAAGAATCTTAATATTTTGCGTTATATCATTCGTCGCCTCATCTAACGCTTGTTTAGGATTCTTACCATTTGAGATAAATATGCTTGCATTGCCCATTGGCTCCCAAACTTGTCGCATTTCAGGAATATTAGGCATCGGTTCAGCATGACGTGCTTGCTTTTCAAACACTTTTAAATTTGGATTAGATGATTTCACGTCAACACGTCCAGTAATTTCGCTCATTTCATCTGTATATTTTTGTAATGTATCTTTACTAGTGATATACAGCATTAAATCTTTAGCCCAATACTTATGTTTACTATATTCAGATAAATACCAACCACGTACACCGAGAAATGGTTTCATAGGTTTGCCACCATCTGTAGGTAATGTTGTTACTCCTAAATCTTTACCAAACGTTTCTTGATATTCATTAATGTTCCACGGTCCAGTGACAAATTGTCCTACTTTTCCTTCTTTAAAAAGACCAATCATGACATCATGTGTTGCTGCCTTAGGAAGATACCCTTTGTCGTACCATTTTTGTAATCGTTCAGCATTCTTGACGACATGTTTTGAATTTAGTCCTAGCTGATGAATATCATATTCACTGCCATTTTTCTTGAAAATATAATCATCATTGCCGAATAAAAACGGATAATTAAAATAGAAATTTTTAGCATCAAATAACATACCGTATTGTTTCTTTTTACTATCAGTTAGCTTGGCAGCATTAGCTTCAACTTCTTCTAACGTTTGCGGTGCATTTTTCACTAATTTTTTATTATAGAAAAGTGCGGTTGTTTCTACGATAGCTGGCAATGCTAGTTGCTTATTGTCATAATTCATCGCTTTAAGTGCTTGCTTATTGAAACCTTTCAACTCATCTTTTGATAATTTGATTTCAGCAGCTAAGCCTTGTAGATAGGCACTTCCAGTATTATCATGTGCTAAGAAAAAGATATCTGGACCTTTTCCTGCAGGAGCGTCTAGCGAAATATTTTCTAGTTGATCATTTTGACCAATATTTACAAGCTTTACTTTGATGCCGGTTTTTTTAGTATATTGATTCGTAATTTTTTTATAAAACGCCATTTGCTTGTCGCCATCCACCCACATCGTAAGTTGGTTAGGCTTGTCTTTAGAATTATCTTTATTCAATGCTTTATCAATATCTTCTTTCGAACGATTAGGGCCACATGCAGTTACGATTAATAACATTACCACGGCTAACGTGATACATTTTAAAATTTTAGACATGAATACTCCCCCTTAGACGATACGATTTCCTGTTTTTTCATCAAAAAAGTGACACTTATTCATATCAAATGCTAGTGTAATCTTGTCGTTCGTCATCACTTGGGTTCTTGAATCTAATTTAGAAATCAATTCCATTCCTTGGAATGTACTATGTACCATGATTTCTGAACCTAACAGTTCGGATACAACTACTTCAGATTCAAATTGTGTCTCTGGAGAAGTTTGAATAAATATTGGTTCTTCATGAATGTCTTCAGCTCGAATACCTAAAATAATTTCCTTGTCTAAGTAGCCAGCAGCTTTTAACTTTTCAAATTTTTTATTATGTAATTTAAAATGGTGTGTTCCTACCTTCAATCCGTCCATTTCAACTGTAGCATTCAACATATTCATTGCTGGTGAGCCGATAAATTGCGCCACAAATATGCAATTAGGGGCATCATATATTTCTCTAGGTGTGCCGACTTGCATAATGTCGCCATCTTTCAAAACAACAATTCGACTAGCCATCGTCAATGCTTCAGTTTGATCATGTGTAACATAAATTGTCGTAGTATTAAGTCGCTTATGTAATTTCAATATTTCTGTGCGCATTTGTACTCGAAGCTTCGCATCAAGATTCGATAATGGTTCATCCATTAAAAAGACTTTCGCATCCCTAACAATAGCTCTGCCCAAAGCAACACGTTGACGCTGTCCACCAGATAACGCTTTTGGTTTACGACCAAGATACTCAGTTAATCCTAATATTTCAGCTGCTTCATTGACTTTTTGTTCAATCTCTTTTTTATTTACTTTACGTAGCTTTAGCCCAAATGCCATATTTTCAAAAACAGTCATATGTGGATATAATGCATAGTTTTGAAATACCATCGCAATATCTCTATTCTTTGGTTCAACATCGTTCATGCGTTCCCCATCAATATAAAAATCTCCAGATGTGATAGACTCTAGTCCAGCAACCATTCGTAATGTTGTTGATTTACCACATCCCGATGGTCCAACAAATACAATGAATTCTTTGTCAGTAATATGTAGATTAAAATCTTTCACTACAGTATTGTTGTTATCATACGTCTTTTTAATATGCTCTAACTTTAGTTCTGCCATGTTATGCCTCCCATACTTTGTTTACAGTTTGATTGTGCAATACACTTTGTGAAAACGTTTGCACAAATACTTACATAAATCATATATTCAGTCATTATTAATGTCAATCATAAATTGTAAACGTTTACATTACTGTCAGAATTAAACTTTTATACAGAAAATTGATATAGTGCACAACTATTTTCTAGTGTGACAATAATGTTTTTTTATGTGCGATATTTCACTGCCAATGCTAACAACCTTGTCTTACATTTTAAGTAATATCTAAATCAAACAAGTATGACTTAGCATTACGATTTTCATTGAAAAAAGCAACCATTATGTAAGTATCATACTCACACAATGATTGCTTAATTTTTTAGACTGCGGGCACCCTTCTATAACTACAAATCATATAGGCTACGTTCCCCATCAGGTAACTGATCGATAAACGGTTTTGGATCTTCTGCATATGCATTACCTACGCCACCCTTCATTCTTTGAAAATGTAAATGTGCGCCTGTCGTTTGTTTACCTGTATTGCCTGAATATGCAATAATATCACCTGCTTTGACTCGATCACCTACTTTGACATTATATTTGTCTAAGTGTAGATACCACTGGTGATATTCTCCATTGTCTTCGGCAATCTGTAATACCTTGCCGCCCAATTCATTATTAAAGATACGTGTTACTTTACCATTCGTCGGCGCTTTAATTGGTGTACCTTTTGGCAATGCAAAATCAATGCCATAATGCTTACCATCAAATGGTGAATGTTGATATTTACCAAAAGTCTCAGTAATCCGACTCCCTCTAAAAAAGTCTTCCCATTTTGAGTGTCCTTGTCCTTTATGATTTTGTGTCAATTTATCGGTATATTGGTTAAACCATTTTTGAATGTCATCTATATAAATAATCGTAAATAATAGTGAAAGAAAAATGATAATTGTTGCCAAAATACGTTTTGGTCGCTTTGTCATAGTGGCATCCATCCTTCATATATTTTGGGTATTAAGTATATATTCTAAATCAACTATTTCATAATTAAATGCACTCATACTTTAGTAGTACTGCCAAATATAGATGAAGAAAATGATGGTAATTTGAATATTTTTATTGATATCAAATTTTATATCTAATATAATAATTATACTCAAGAAAATAACAGAAACAGAGGAGAATTTTCAAATGGCAAAAGTATTATATATTACAGCACACCCTTTTAATGAACTGGTATCAAATTCTATGGCGGCTGGTAAAGCATTTATCGAAACATATCAACAACAACATCCTGATGATGAAGTGAAACATATTGATTTATTTGAAACTTATATTCCAGTTATTGACAAAGATGTATTAACTGGTTGGGGAAAAATGAGTAATGGCGAAACGTTAACTGATGATGAACAAATGAAAGTTTCAAGATTGAGTGACATTTTAGAAGAATTTTTAAGTGCAGATAAATATGTATTTGTAACGCCTATGTGGAACCTTTCTTTCCCACCTGTAGTTAAAGCATATATTGATGCTATTTCAATTGCAGGTAAAACTTTTAAATATTCTGCTGAAGGACCTCAAGGTTTGTTAACTGACAAAAAAGTATTACACATTCAATCACGTGGTGGATATTATACTGAAGGACCTGCTGCTGATTTTGAAATGGGTGACCGTTATTTAAGAACAATTATGACATTCTTAGGTGTGCCATCATATGAAACAATCATTATTGAAGGACACAATGCTGAACCTCATAAGACTGAAGAAATTAAAGCAACTAGTATTAATAATGCTGAAAAATTAGCAACTACATTTTAAATTTTTAATTACACTGTGTGACGTCTCAAACGTCACACAGTTTTTAATTGTATGCATTTCCTACTTTTTTATAAATACCTATTATTTCCACACATTTAAAGTTTGATATCACTTTAATACTGATGTAAATATTTTTAAAATATATTATTATAGTGTTAATTAAGTATTTTAAGAAAAGATGTGAATGTATGAAAGCACATAAAATTTTCTGGTTAAACTTAGCAGCAATTATTATTATTTCAATTGTAGTCAGTGGCGGTATGTTTTTGGCAATGAAGTGGGAACAAATTCATTTGAAAGATGGTCTTAAAAAAGTACTAAGTACGTATCCTATTAAAAACTTAGAAACGCTTTATGAAATTGATGGTCACGATAATCCCCATTATGAAAATAATGATCAAGACACATGGTATATAGAATCCTCTTATTCAGTTGTTGGATCAGATGAGCTTTTAAAAGAAGACCGTATGTTGTTAAAGGTAGATAAGAACACACATAAAATAACTGGTGAATATGACACAACTACAAACGATAGAAAAAATGCTACTGACTCGACATACAAAAGTTATCCAGTAAAAGTAGTTAATAATAAAATCGTTTTCACAAAAGACGTAAAAGATCCCGCGCTGAAACAAAAAATCGAAAACAATCAATTTTTGATTCAAAGTGGTGATTTAACAAGCATTTTAAATAGCAATGATTTGAAAGTCACACATGATCCTACCACTGATTATTATAATTTATCTGGTAAGTTGTCGAATGATAATCCAAACGTTAAACAATTAAAACGTAGATATAATATTCCCAGAAATGCATCAACAAAGGTGGAATTAAAGGGAATGAGTGATTTAAAAGGCAATAATCATCAAGATCAGAAACTTTATTTTTATTTTTCAAGTCCTGGAAAAGACCAAATTATATACAAAGAAAGCCTTACTTATAATAAATTAAGTGAACATTAATACTTATGATGTAATTATAGAAATAACCAAATCATTTATTAAAATCTCACATTATAAAAACGCCTCACATCATTCATTTAATTGTACCGAATCACATCAAGTTAGATTTTAGACTAACTATTGTGGTGTACATCAAAAACGAATTTGTGGGGCGTTTTATATTTTACAAAGGCGACTAGCGTTTCTTATAACAACTTCAACATTACTACACTCAAGCATCACTCTAAAGTTTGAAATCGAACCCTTTCGTTCAACAAAAATCAAAATCCACTTCAAACTATATATCAAATACATAAATTATCTTGTGATACTATCTCGATCATATCTATAGTATGCATTTGTGTTTGCTTTCACTGAATGATACGTTTCATCAGTTAAGTATAAACTGTCATCCTTTAAGGTAACTTGATAACCTTTCTTCCGTGCCAACCAGGCAATATCTATATAATTTTTTCCGGCGATATCATAACTTCTTAAATCTTCAATATGTGCACTAACTTCAGAGAAGATGATTCTGACAACACTTTCATCAACCCAATATTTGTCATGCATCCACCGCACTTGTTCAGCATATAATGGCAACTGTATATCATTGAAATATACTCGATGGGTGTCATTATCGTATATTTTCGGACTAGGTAATGGTTGTTTTCTAATTGATAATACATCGCCACCTATCACTGTGCCTTCCCTCGTATCATCAGCACCTCCCGACGCGTCACGTGTATTCAAGTCAACCTGTAGTCCATGTACATCTCCAATATAGGCATCTGGTTTATGTTCCATTGCATGTCCACGTGCAATCAATGCTAATATTGTAGATTGTGAAAATTGAGGCTCCCATTCAATGCGATTAGGATGGCTACTATAAATTCTAGGTTCATCTATAGCCTGCTGAATATCCATGCCAAACACTAATACATTGATTAATGTTTGCGCAACACTAGCAATGATACTTATGGCACCAGGTGCACCTACTGTTAATATTGGCTTCCCGTGATACATCACAATCGTTGGAGCCATGTTACTTAGTGGTCGTTTATATGGTGCAATTTCGTTAATACCACCATCTACTACATCAAAGCCATCCATTGTCGTATTCAATAACACACCGTAGCCTGGAATCGTGATACCTGAACCATAAATCATACCAATTGATGTCGTAAATGAAGCAATATTACCTTCCTTATCAATCACACAAAAATGAGTTGTTTCGGTATGATTTTCTTCAACATCTGTATGACTAATGCAATCAGACACAACACCATGCTCTATATCAATATTTGCTTTATTGCTATCAATGAGCGTACTGCGTGCTTTTAAATAATCATCATCAATTAATGACTGTACAGGCACCTCATGAAAATTATCATCCGCCAAGTATTGCGCACGATCACTATATGCTAAATGCATCGCTTGTATCAAATGATGCAAGTAATCAACAGATCTTGGACCCATAGATGGTAAATCGACATGTTCTAATAACTTCAATATTTGAATTACCGTGATACCGCCAGAACTAGATGGTCCCATTGAATAAATGTCATAGTCTTTAAATGTTGCACTGATTGGCGCTTTAATCTGAATGTCATATTTGGCTAGATCCTCTAAAGTGATTGTCCCACCACATGCTTTGACAACATTGACTAATTGTTTCGCAATGTCACCTTTATAAAATGCATTAAACCCTTGTTCTCTTAATATTTGAAATGTCTTACCTAATTCGGGTTGTATAATCCAATCACCTTCACGCCAATATTGATTTTCATGCGTAAATACTTGTGCCGTTTCATGATACTTTGTCAATCGTGCGTGTTGCTGGCGCGAATATTTTTCAGTAGCCCAATTGGCTGCATGACCTTCAATGGCTAGTTCAATTGCAGGATTAATTAAATCTTCCAATGACAATTTAGCATAACGCTTGTGAATATAATCAAACAGCTTTGGAATTGCTGGCACAGCGACAGTTTTACCATGTGTAGTCATATCAAAAAATGATTTATATTCGCCTGAATCATCTAGATAAAATTGTTTGTCTACATGTTCAGGTGCTGTCTCACGTGCATCAAACGCAGTTATACTGCCAGTACTTTGCTCATAATATAGCAAGTACCCGCCACCACCAATACCTGATGCAAATGGTTCTACCACATTCAATGCCAGTTGAATTGCAATCACGGCATCCATGGCGTTGCCACCTTGATCTAATACATCCTTACCAATTTTAGCCGCAAGAGGATGTGATACGGAAATTAACCCTTCTTTAGATGTTTTTGTCTGTTTGTCATTTAAGTTAATGACCATACTATATCCTCCTACTTTCTGTTAAATATTTAAAACATTATTGATTAATGGCTTTTTCTACTTTTTCTAAATCTTGACGTTGCTCGTTACCAGTATCGACAAGTGGTGTAATCGGTGATGCAATTTTAAATTTATCGCCACGATAAAACTTAATAAATTGATCCTGATCTATCGCATTAACTACTGCTTGTCTCAAGTTTGGATGCGTCTTAAATATACCTTTTTTAATATTTAGCATTAAAAAGACTGACTTGCGTCCATTTTTGCGAATAATGCTTAAATTTTTATCCGACTTAATTAAATCAAAATGTTTTTGATTCACATCTGCCAACATATCAATTGAATGATTTCTAAGTTCTGACAATGCATTATTCGGGTCACCATTAAACTTCAATGTAATATTTTTAATTTTAGCTGGTCCATAACTACCTTTTTCTGTTTCGTTGAATCCTGGATTACGTTGAAACGTTGCTTGATATGCATTTTTCTGTGTCATAATGTATGCGCCACTTGCATACAGCGCATTTTTCCCATCTGAATTTGCAGGAATTGTACTGCTATCCCCATATCCTTTTGGATATTCTTGATTTACTTGATTAACAAATTTTTTAGATAAAATGCCTGCCGAAGAGTGTGTTAAGTAATTTACCTCTCGAGGCATCGATTGATCTGTCGTAATTTTAACAATTTGATAAATACCGTCTTTATTATTTACTTTTTGACCATCTGTCGTTAACGATTTGACGTTATAAGCTTTAATCAACTTATCATAGATTGATTTATCGTCCTTGTCTTTCTCTTTACGCAACTGATCGATGTCCTCATCTTTTAATATCTTGATGTCATTTATATGTTTGTGCATATTGTAAGTATTATTGTTAGGCACAGACTTTTTATCACGTGCTCTATCTAAAGAAAACTTAACATCTTCAGCCGATACACGCTCTCCAGTATTACGTGCTTGTCCATTGACCACTTTCGCAAAATAATCATCATCTCTTAACAAGAAATAAAATGCTTTATTGTCCTTATTCACAGCATAATCACGACTTAACGAACCTTTCGTTGTTAAGTGATCATTTTCATCTAATAATAATAACCTTGTGTACATATTCATATTAATTGAATATACTGACGGCGCAATTGAACGTATTGGATCCAATGTAGGAATTTCACCATCTTGTTGTGTCATCACAAGTGGCCGCGTATCTCGTTCTCTACTATTGTTGTAATCAAATTGTTGCCATATTAATGCACGTGAATTTGGCAATCCAACACTATTTTTATCTAACACTTTATTGTCATATACTAAATTCTTTTTTGATCCATATAAAGGCGCCATATACCCTTTATCAAATACAACTTCATCTTCAATTTGCTTATATGTTTGTTTAACATCTGCTTCATTTTGAGTAGAAGCTTTATTTAACAACTGGTCTACATGTTTATCTTTCAATAAACTATTTGATCCTGTAGAACTAAATAATGCCGTCATAGCATAGTTCGGGTCACCAAACACTGTCATCCAGTCATCAATTTGGATATCATAATTGCCGGCTTGACGTTGTGTACGATAGCTACCATAATCTGGTTGGATATTCATCTTCACGTTAAATCCTGCATTTTCCAATTGATCTTTAACGATATTCATATCATTTTCATAACTTGCTTGTCCTAGGAAATGTATTGTTGGTCGCTCGCCTTTCACTTCAACTTTCGATGACTTTTGAGCCACTTCTGATTTCGTAGGGACACCACAACCACTTAATACCAACGCTAAAACTATAATTGCGATACTAATGATTTTCTTCACATCTATCCCTACCTTTTTAATGAATTCTTGGATCTAGTGCATCACGCACTGCATCACCTATAAAATTAAATGCTAAAACGACGAACATAATACAAACACCAGGTACAATAGCTAAATTACTGTGCGTTTCCAAGTAGTTACTACCGGTACGTAAAATGTTGCCCCATTCAGCTACATCAGGTGCAACACCAAGTCCTAGGAAACTTAAACTACTTGTTGTTAATACAACCACACCTATATTTAATGAAAAACGTACAATCATAGGCGCAATCGCATTCGGTAAAATATAACGCCATATGATATTCCAAGTGTTTTCACCAGTGATACGTGCTGCATCTACATATTTCATGCGTTTAATTTCTAAAACACTGGCACGCATTGTCCGTGCAAATGATGGTATATTACCGATACTTAAAGCAATAATTAAATTTGGAATACTTGCTCCAAATGATGCAATAATTGCCACCGCTAACAATAATGATGGAATTGCAAACACTACATCTAAAATTCGCATTATTAAATTATCAATATGATTAAAATAACCTGCGATAGTGCCTAGTAACACACCAAAAATAACTGCAATAACTACTGAAATAATTGAAATTGAAAATGTCAGCTTCGTTCCTACAACTACGCGTGTAAATAAGTCTCTACCGAAATCATCAGTACCAAACGGATAGGCTAGACTCGGTCCATGTAACAGTGCATTGAACTGATTTTTAGTAGCCAATGTCGTATCAAATGTAAATTGTGACACAATTGATAATGTCAGCATGTAGACTAAAATAAGTAACCCGATAATCGCAATACGATGTCTAGTAGTTTTTCGTATAAACGATTCCCACCCGTTATAACTATGTATTTGCGATGTACGTTGGTAACGTCTAATACTTACAAACATTAATAATGTAAATACGTTGCCTGTTAATGTCATCAACAATAACAACACTTCGACGATACGTCGCCATAAGTCATGATGCTTCCATGTTTGTTCCGTTGTTAAAATGATAATTAAAATGATGGTTAAAATGATTAGCAATGTTTCAGCAATATAGAACGTATCGGCCACATAACCTTTAAAAAGATTTAATGCACTCGTTAACATAACTAAAATATAAGTTGCTATAGCATAACTTGCGAATAGTTTTAAGGAAGCTATCTTTGTTGTAAGTTTTACCATATGCCTCACTTCCTTTCGTTAATTTCACTACGTAATTTTGGATCGATTAAAGCATAAAATATATCAATAATTAAGTTTGCTAAAGATATTACAATTGATATATATACGACCCCACCCATGACTGCTGGGATATCAGGTATTAGTTGTTTTTGGACGATATAACGACCGATACCATTAATGTTAAATACTTGTTCCGTCACTGCTGAACCGCCTAGTAACTCTGCCACTAGAAGACCAACTAACGTTACAATTGGAATAATGGCATTTTTCAAAATATGTTTAATAACAACTTGTGTCGTCGATAATCCTTTTGCATAAGCAGTTAAAACATAATCGCTGCGCATTACTTCAAGTACAGAAGACCTTGTCATACGCGTGATAGAAGCAGCAATACTTGTTCCAATGACAAGTACAGGTAAAATCAACGATATTGGATGTTCTGGCATATAAGATGGTGGCAAAATATCCAATTTCAATGAGAACGCTAAAATGAATAATAGCCCTTGCCAGAAACTTGGAATAGATAAACCAATTAATGCAATTATCATTAACGTGATATCAAGCCAACTATTTCGCTTCATCGCACTGATAATACCAATTGGTATTGCAATAATTAATGCCACAATTAGCGCTAATACTGCGACAATTATTGTAATTGGAATTCTTTCGCCAACTGCTTTAGTCACAACCTCATTCCCTTTGTAAGTCGTACCTAAGTCAAAGGTAAAAACACCCTTGATGGTATCCCACAATTGAATAAAATAAGGTTCGTTAAGATGATGTAATACATTGAATTGATGTATCTGTGCCTTTGTTGCATTTTGTCCCAGTATGCTATAAGCCGCATCAAGCGGTGAAAAATACAGAATGGTAAACACACTGACAATAACACCAATGATGACAATCACAGCCATGACAATTCGCTCAAAAATATATCTAACTAATGGCTGTAAATAAATAGTCAATAAGATGAACATCGGCAAGGCCAATATTACTTTGATCATGATGAACTTATGAAATAATAAATTTTCAAAGTATGTTGAAAAATGTGCTTGTTCAATATTCTTTGAACTCGTATTAGAACTTTGTGCCTTGAATATTTTTAATGCTTCTTTATGTATTTGTGTGGATGACTTTTGCTGCGATAAATATTTATATTTTTGATGTAACGCTCGTTCAATTTCTGAAATTTCAGAATTATTAGCGTAAAAATTTTTTCTCTTAGCAGAAAAGAAAAACTTTATCACTGCATATAAAAATATTGGCAAGCTTAATACCGATAATACAAACTTGTAAAATGCCTTGTGATACAACGACTTAAAAGATTCTAAATAAGTAATTATGATAATCACTCCTTGTAAAATAATCTTGAGTAGATTACTATGATATACAAAAGTATAGAATAAATTTACACATTTGTGAATAGGGAGGCACAACATCATGTCAAATTTATTAGAAGTCAACAGTCTGAATGTACAATTCAATTATGATGAAACTACAGTTCAAGCGGTAAAAAACGTCTCTTTCGAATTACGAAAAAAACATATCCTAGGTATTGTTGGTGAATCAGGATCAGGAAAAAGTATTACTGCTAAATCTATTTTAGGGCTACTACCAGATTATCCAGATCACACATTAACAGGAGAAATTATTTTTAATGGGCAATCGTTAACTAATTTATCAACTTCAGCGTTACAACAAATTCGAGGTAAGGATATTTCAATGATTTTTCAAGATCCACTCTCTTCGTTAAATCCAAGATTAACGATCGGCAAACAAATTACAGAAGTACTATTTCAACATAAACGTGTATCTAAATCTGAAGCAAAGTCGATGACAATAGACATTTTAGAAAAAGTAGGTATAAAACATGCAACTCGACAATTTGATGCTTATCCACATGAACTTTCTGGTGGTATGCGTCAACGTGTCATGATAGCAATGGCATTGATTTTAAAGCCACAAATTTTAATCGCAGATGAACCAACAACGGCATTAGATGCCAGTACACAAAATCAATTACTGCAGTTAATGAAGTCCCTTTATGAGTACACCGAAACGTCTATTATTTTTATCACTCACGATTTAGGCGCTGTGTATCAATTTTGCGACGATGTGATTGTAATGAAAGATGGAAGTGTCGTTGAAAGTGGCACGGTTGAAAGTATTTTTAAATCGCCACAACATACCTATACGAAACGCTTAATAGATGCAATTCCTGATATTCATCAAACCCGTCCGCCAAGACCGTTAAACAATGATATTTTATTAAAATTCGATCGCGTGAGCGTGGATTACACATCACCGAGTGGCAGCCTATACCGAGCAGTTAATGATATTAACTTGGCTATTAGAAAAGGCGAAACATTAGGCATTGTCGGTGAATCAGGGTCAGGGAAATCGACATTAGCTAAGACGGTCGTCGGTCTAAAGGAAGTGTCAGAAGGCTTTATTTGGTATAACGAATTACCATTAAGTTTATTTAAAGATGATGAATTGAAATCTTTACGACAAGAGATACAAATGATTTTTCAAGATCCATTCGCATCTATTAATCCAAGATTTAAAGTCATTGATGTGATTAAACGACCACTAATCATTCATGGGAAAGTCAAAGATAATGATGACATTATTAAAACTGTCGTATCGTTGTTAGAAAAGGTTGGCCTAGATCAAAGTTTCTTATATCGCTATCCACACGAATTATCTGGTGGGCAACGTCAGCGTGTAAGTATCGCGAGAGCACTTGCTGTAGAACCTAAAGTGATTGTTTGCGACGAGGCAGTGTCCGCTTTAGACGTTTCAATTCAAAAAGATATCATCGAGTTATTAAAACAATTACAGTTAGACTTCGGCATCACTTATTTATTCATCACACATGACATGGGTGTTATCAATGAAATATGTGATCGCGTTGCAGTTATGAAAAATGGCGAAATCGTTGAACTGAATAACACAGAAGATATTATCAAACATCCGCAATCAGACTATGCAAAGCAACTTATTTCAGAAGTAGCAGTTATTGCTAAATAAAAGTCATGCGTTGTGTAACTTTATCACTGTATGGTCTGGAATAAATCGGGCAACCTCTGATGTGTTATGTTAGATGACTTTGTCATACTAACTATATTGTGCTAAGTTAGGGCTCGGCACCATATCAAGTTTTAAGTGCCTTGCCATGATTTAAGGGTCACACCCATACTCTGGGCATTTTGACGCCAGAATAAATCCCCCGCCACTATGTGAAGTGCGGGGGATTATTTATATTTTATTAGAATATTCAGATTTTCGAGTGTGTCAACTTAGCTTAGTCAATGTATATTTAACATCAATTACTCTTTTTCTTTCATAATTAACACATTCAAATAAATTTTGATCAAAAAACACAAAGTTAAAAGTACCATCTTGCAATATGCTCTCATACATTATCCCGTCATATTTAAGGCTTCGAATATAATCAGCTAAATATTGAAATGGCAAATAATCTATTCCTTGTTCATCGCTTGGATTTGTTATTCCTTTATGAATCTTTTTTAATGTTTGGTGATTTACAAAATACTTTCTAAATCCATCATCGCCAGCTTTGATTGCATTACTAGTTAAATTAGTTAAATTCGCAATTTTCAATTTCTCTTTTGTAACGTTTTTTTGTAACTTAACCTTACCTATATAAATAATGTCATTATGCTTAGGTTTAACTTCTTCTATACTGACCTGTTCTTTTGTACTAAGGTATAATACGCTTATCCATTTAGAATTCAATCTTCCTGCCGTTGCAAATCCCTTTGGTGGTGACATTAGTTCACTTTTCTCTGTAATGAACTTAACTATTCTAGATCTATATAATGGTTCAAATCTTTCTCTAAATTCCTCAATACTATAGTAATTAGTAGTGATATCGAGAAAGAACGCTAAATTCTCTAAATTGATCATATTATTATGAAATCTATTTTTATACTTCAAGCTCTCACAAAATCCATCCCAGTCATTATTTGCTACAATTAGATTTTCATTTGTATATTTTTTATCTTTAATGATTTTAGCGCTTACTAAACCTTCCAACACCCGTCTATCTATATTTTCATCATCTTTAAAAAGTTCATTTAAAATACAACTTATTTTATCTTCTTCAACATTAAATATACTCCAATCATCTTTTAATGCTGTTTCAATTTTTTTACCTTCTTTTTGGCTAAAAGTATCTGGTAAATTTATACTAATATCATATAATTCTAACGCTGGTCTTAAATAATCTCTAATCTGCTCTAATTTATCTATGTGTCGAGTCGTATCAAATATTTTAACACCAAGATGATCGTTATCAATATCACAATTGTCAAATTTGCTATTATCATTTACAATGATTTCTAAGATTTCAGTATTATTAAAACATTTTTCACATATTTTCATTTTGAGACTCCAAGTATCTATTCATAATTTCTAGATGATGCATGATAGATAACCTTTTAATTAAACCTAATCCTGGATACTTATTATTTTCATTTAATTCTTCAAATTGTCCGATTGCATAAGATCTATTTTTATTATCTAAGTTTTTAGACCAAGTTACTAATTTATCTACAGCCTCAAAAAACTTTTTAGCTGGATTTAATCTATCGTTATTAGAATCAGAGACAAAATGTTTAACTCTTAACTCATTAGCCTCATCAAAATAGACAATATGTATCGCAATAGCTAATGGCGAAAAGCCACCGTCTACATATTCTCCACCTATAACAGAATAGTCTGAAAATGCTACGTATCCATCTTCCTTATAATAAAGGTGATCGTCGCTATAAAACTCGTCATCATTATCTAAATAATCAACATTACGACTTAGTTTATTAAAAGGATCCATAATGATGCCTTTGTTTGGAATATTACGCAATTTACGTTTAATGTGTCTATCATCTGGTACAAAAACCATTTCAAGTTTATTTTTATCTCCAAACATTTCCCAGTCATCTACACTTGTTAAAATAGCTAAACTATTACTTGAAAATTGCTGTTTCAACCTATCATCGCCTTCATCAGAAGGACCCAAGTAAGCTTTTTGAATAACACTTTTGTTTTTTGTTATTATTTCGCTTAAGTCTTCAACAGTTTCGTTACTAATCTCTTCTTCAGTTAACTTCGAATTTACTACTAAATTTATACGAAATTCTTTTTCACCACAATATTTCAAAACATTTTTAAACGTGGTTGTATACTTAATCGGTTCAATTATAGGTTGAATACAATCACCAATCAAACCTTTCTCTAACAATTCTCTAATTGCAAATAGTTCATTTTGTTTCCCACGCAAATAAGGATAATACATATTAATCCTCCTTAAGAAAATGATATAGTTTATTTTTATCTTTCTTTGTCATTTTTGCGAAATATAACAAGAACTTAATTTCAGCCGGCGCTGCTAAAAATTCATCTTTGTATTCTTTCATGTTGCCTCTTTTTTTCAACTCAGAAATCATATTGTTATGCAGTTTCGTCATTGGTATTTCTTTAAACACGTCAAATAACACATCATACTCTGTGAAATCATTATAGGTTGGCACATCCATATGATTTTGTGCAATAACTCTTTTTCTTTCTTCTTTTCGTAAAAAGTTATACATCGCTTTTGTGTTTAAGAGACTATTGTTTTCTTTAGGTTTTTGAACTTCACTCAGTGTATTTCTAGTTGTTAACACTAAAATTCCAACTGTTGTATCTTTGTATCTAGCCATAACTTTATTCAGATGTTTGTCATTTGTAATAACTACTACATAATTAAACACTTCATAATAATCATTAATTTGATTATCTAATCTATCCAGCTTATCTAATTCTGTTTTAATCTCATAGACAACGCCTTTGCCGTTTAACAATATAAAATCAGCAATACTTTTCCCTATGGGCATCTCAGAAAGTGCAGTAGTTGTATTAATAGAATGTCGTCCTAGAAGGAGTTTATTAAGTATTGTGTTTTTGTAAAAATATTCGTTACGATAAGACTTTTTAAGATAATTATATAAAGATTTCATCTTCTGTATTACATTGATATTTTTAGGTCCCTGTATATAAAAATCATATGCCTCATCAACAACATCACTTTTATTTTTGATTGCAATTTGATGTAATATCTTTTGACTAAAAACACGATTAATCATATTTCTATTATCCATAGCTACGCACCTCCTTCAACATACATTTAATACTTATCCTGTTAATATTATAAACTATTTTAAATGCCTATAGACATTATTTCTATACGCATACGATGATAAAATTGTATTGAAACCAAGTGATGATTGCCAAATACATGATAACTTACAAAAGATAGAAAATAATAATGCCCCCTACACTAATCTAGCGAGGGGGCTGAATCATTACACACCGTATTTTTCAGTTGTTTCTGCCACGAAAGATTCAATGGCTTTTCTTGCTTTACGTTTTTCTTTCAATGGCAAATCACCAATCATTTTTTTAAGGTGATGTGGGTTTACAACACCACTATACTGGTAGTCATTTGAAATTGTTTTTAGGGCTTGTTCATCGATAGATCTCTCTCCAGCAAATCCTTTGAACTCCGCTTCTTTTTTAATACTTTCGAAATTGACATATTCTTGATCGATATCATCATCCTTATTTAAAGAGGGTACAACATTGTCTATGAATTCTCTAATTAGATCTCGTTTTAACCTCAATGTCGGATCATCTGCATGATCTAAAATACGTCTAATTTGTTCTTGGTTACGACGTTGTTCCGCCTTGTCTTCAAGATCAATTTGTCTCAATATATTCATAATATAATTCACATTAATCGTATCATTACGCATCATTTCTATTTCGAAATCAATATCATTTAAAATGGATACTTTATTTTTCTCAGCCGTCGCTCTTTTTACTTGATCGTACACAGCTAAATATTTACTTTTATAGTCTTCATTCTCTTGTTCATCCATTCCAATTTCATCAATTGTAAACTCAAACTCGTCAAATGCTTTTAAACGTAATATTATTTTAGCTAATAAACGATAAGCTTCAACAAAGCGCTTTAGCTCTTCTTCATCTTGAATGTCATCAACCATGTGTGGTGTCGGCACAATCATTTTAAGCTCACGATAAGCGTCCATAAATTCTTTTTTATACTCTTCATAACTACGCATTAAAATTGTATCCGTATCATTTGTTTGTGAGAATACTCTCAGTGCATCGTCTGTCTCTTTTTTCAAGTCACGATAGTTTACAATTTTACCAAATGGCTTTGATTCTTTTTCAACCCTATTTGTACGTGAATACGCTTGAATTAAATCATGATACATTAAATTCTTGTCAACATATAAAGTGTTCAGTACTTTACTATCAAAACCAGTTAAGAACATATTAACAACGATTAAGATATCAATTTTACTATCTTTAACGCCCTTTTTAACGTTTTTTGAAATATGATTAAAATACTCATTAGTTGTGTCTGTTGAAAAATTCGTCTCGAACTTTTTATTATAATCGCTAATCATTATCTCTAATTTTTCACGTGAATGATATGGCACTTCACCATCACGATCATCTTCATTAGGTTTAAACGTAAATATACCAGCTACCGTTAATGGTTGTTCCAACTTTTTGTTAAGTCGCTTAAATGTCTCATAATATTTAATAAGCGCGTGAATACTTTGGACTGTAAATATACTTGAATATTGACGATTACGTGTATATTTATCATGATTATTGATGATATGTCGTGTTACTAATTCCACACGTTTATCCGCTAACCATACTTCTTCCGTATCAATTGCTTCAACCATGCTGTTATCTTCTGCTTTTAAAGCTTTATTTTTAAAAGTATTAATATAGTCAACTGAGAAACCAAGTACATTACCATCATGAATGGCATCTCTAATTAAATACGTATGTAAGCATCTACCGAAAATATCTGCAGTTGTTCTACCATCTTGACTACTATTTTCTGGGAAACGTGGCGTGCCAGTGAACCCAAAGTATTGGGCATTTTTGAAATGTTGTTTAACTAGACGATGCATGTCACCAAATTGACTGCGATGACACTCATCAATAATAAATACAACTTTATTCGATTTATACTGTTCTAATAAATGGGCATTACCTTGAATCGCTTTAGCCATTTTTTGAATCGTCGTTACAATAAGTGGCAAACTTTTATCATTTAGTTGGCGTACCAGTTGCGAGGTATTAAAAGTTTTGTCTACAGCACCCTTAGCAAATTTATTAAATTCCTCTTCTGTTTGGCTATCCAAGTCTTTACGGTCAACCAAAAAGATAACTTTCTTAATGTCATCTTGCTGTGATAAAATCTGACTCGCTTTAAAAGAAGTCAACGTCTTACCACTTCCAGTTGTATGCCATACATATCCATTATTCCCTGTCTCAGTCGCTTGTTGAATAAGTGCTTCTACCGCATACACTTGATACGGACGCATTGCCATCAGTATTCTATCTGTTTCATTAATAATCATATAGCGCGATATCATCTTAGCTAATTGACAAGGTCTCATAAATGACTCAGCAAACGATTGCAATGTATTGATACGGTTATTCTGTTTATCACTCCAATAAAACATGTGACTCTTCAATAGTTCGCTATCATTATTAGAAAAGTATCGTGTTTCAACACCATTACTAATGATAAACATTTGTATGTAGCGGAATAAGCCTGTGTAATTTTGTTTACGGTAACGTTTTACTTGGTTAAACGCCTCATTAATATCAATACCTCGACGTTTCAATTCAACTTGGACAAGGGGTAGTCCGTTGATTAATATCGTTACATCATAACGTGCTTTATATGTATCCTCGACAGATACTTGATTCGTCACTTGAAACTTATTTTTACACCAACTTTTCGTATCTAAAAACGACAAATAAATCTCAGACTCATCATCACGTCTAAGTGGTAATTTATCACGTAAAATACGGGCACTCTCGAAAATACTTTTCCCATCAATCATCGTTAACAGACGTTGAAATTCTTTATCTGTTAAGGGATTGCCTTCTAATTTGTCCGCATGACGCTCATTTAAAATCGTTCTAAAATTATCAAGCAATTGCTTATTATCACGTATCGTTACTCTTTCGTAACCCAATTGTTCAAGTTGATTCATCATTTCATTTTCTAATGCGTATTCACTTTGGTATGCCATTCATATCCCCTTCCATACACTTTCTATTGCTCTAAATATATCATAAACTTTAATGAAAAATGTTTGTTTTTTATCTTCAAACGTAAATTTATTCTAATTTTATTGTCTTATCTTTTAATATTTGTCTTTGAGATAAGTCGTATACTAAAAACACCAACACACACTATCCTTTATATTTTTATACTTCTATGCCAGAGTTCAACTTTTGAATATATTGTGTCCTCAATTGTTTGTTCTCTGTATATATTTTATTGAATATGATTGATTGAAAAACAAAAGTGAAAATGTACATAACAATTGGAATAAAAGCATTATACATGTCATTATCAAAATAGGATAAAGAAAAAATAAATAAAATGAACACTATCGGCATTGTAAAACGACATAAAATAATAGACCAATTATTTATAAAAAGCCAACTTCTTATTAAGTTTTTTCTATTTAGCGTAATGATATGGAATATTTTGTCGTTTTTATTTTGATAAAAACTTTCAACTTTTTCATAGTGTCCATATATGGTTTGATTTAGGTCAATTATTTTGTAGTTTGATCCAGGTTCGTAAAGGTCATTATTGCCAACTTTAAAACAATCTTTAATTAATGTACTTTCTTTATTTACAACAAACCTATAGGGATGTATGTAATCACAATTTCCACACATTTTATATAATTGAAATCTATTAACAATCGCTAAATAATTTCGGTAAGTTGAAATAGCTATAAATAAGATTAATCCATAACTTATGACTATTAATAAAAACCATATTGTATTAATAAATTCACTATGAGGTCTCTCTAGCAGTTTAATATATATTTTATAATTCAAGAATCCTAAAAGAAAATACATTGGTAACACTGTGCCAATCATAATAATTGCCCTATCGAATATTCTATATTTGTTTTCAGTATTAATGATTTTTGAATACCAACTTTTTAACTCAGGAAATATTACAGACGTGAAAATTGTTAGCGATAAAGTAACAATTATCTTATTGTTTTCTTTTACAAAATTAATCATCTCGTTAAGTTCCAAATTAATTCCCCCATTAATAACAGCATTTAATTTCCATCTATGAAAAAAGCAAAGCTCAAATCTGAACTTTGCTTTAATTTGTCACGCCTTTATCATTTTCAAAATAGCCTCTATGCCAGTTTTACAAACTTGTAGCAACAATTTTTCATCAAGCAACTGAATCACATCAAAAACTTCAATTGTTTACGTTGCAACTAACTTTATATTAATCTAATGTTTAAAATCTATCGTCGCAAGATGTTTCCTGTAATTATCAAGTGCCATTTTCGATTGGGTTATACAATCTAGAATCGCATGATAATTTAATGCTACAAATCGATAGTACAATATATCTACCGTGAATAACTGTGCAAATAGTGACGTTGTAGCCGCCATACGCATTTCATTTTCATCAGTTCTGCCATAAATCAATGCATAGTCTGCAATTTGAGCCACTGGATTATTAGCTGTACTAGATATAGTTATGATGGGAATACTGTAATGTGTGGCCACCTGTGCAATTGACTGCAATTCACTATGACTACCTTGATTCGTCACAAAAATCATGCAATCTCTATCATCATGCGTCGCAAATGTTGACACAAGTAAATGCGTTTCATGTAATAACCTGACATTTAAGCCAATACGAGATAACTTTTGAAAAAGATCACCAATAGTCAAACTCGATGCGCCAAATCCAAATAAAAATATTGTCCTGGCATTTTTCAACACATCACAAATTGCATCAATTTGCGCATCCATAATATTAGTAGCTACAAATCGCATCGTATTCGTTGCTCTAGCAATCATTTTATTTTTCAAAGTTTCTACAGATTCATTTTCAATCAATTCTAAATGTGGATTGGTTGCAATATCTTCGGGTAAGTATCGAGATATCGCAATCTTTAGCTCTTGAAAACCTTGATGTGTCATTTTCCGACTAAATCTAACAATTGATGCTGTACTAACATTCGTAACATCTGCCAAATCATTCACAGTCATATCAATGATTTTATGTGGATTCTTTAAAATGTAATCAGCGATTATCTTTTCTGTCTTCGTAAAATCACTCAACTGCTTATCAATGCGATATAAAATATTTGTCATCATTAATCACCCAACAAATCTGTCTGTCGCATCGCCTTTGTCGTTCCAAATAAATATGTACAAACGAATCCACCAGCATACGCAGCAAGTAATCCTGCAATATAACCTAAATACATATTATCTGAGATTAATGGTAATAGTGACACACCACTTGGGCCTATTGCTTTGGCACCAATATGTCCAATTCCACCTATTACAGCGCCACCAATACCACCACCAATACAAGCAGTTAAGAAAGGTCGACCTAATGGCAAAGTCACACCATAGATTAATGGTTCTCCGATACCTAGGAAACCAACTGGCAATGCACCTTTTAAAGTATTACGTAATGTTGTGTTGCGTTTACATCTTACCCAAAGTGCTAATGCGGCACCTACTTGTCCAGCACCAGCCATCGCTGCAATTGGCAATAAGTAAGTAGCACCTGATTGGTTAATCATTTCTATATGAATTGGCGTAAAAATATGATGAAGCCCTAACATAACTAACGGTAGGAAGCTTGCACCAATGATAAATCCACTAAATACGCCACCAATACTAATAATTCCGTTAACTACTGAAACTAAACTGTCTGAAACAAAACCTGCTAATGGCATAAAGATAAAGATAGTTAATAGTCCTACAATCAACAATGCAATAGTCGGCGTTACAATAATATCAATCGCATTTGGCACAATTTTATGTAATCTCTTTTCGACAATACTTAAAATCCAAACGGCAAAAATAACGCCAATAATCCCACCTTGTCCAGGTTGCAATGGTTCTCCAGTGAAGACATTCATTAAAATATTTTTACCAGCAATACCCGTTAATAACGTTGTACCACCAATCACGCCACCAAGTCCTGGTGTCGCACCAAATTCTTTAGCCGCATTAATACCAGTGAAAATAGCTAAGTATGCTAACATACCGTCTTTAATGACATTGAATACTGTTATAAGTTGCGTAATCCAAGCACCTGAAATATAGCCTGCCACCATTAAGTTACTCAGTACTGCTGCAATACCACCAATTAATCCAGCTCCAATAAATGCAGGAATCAACGGTATAAAGATATTGGCAATTGATTTCAATACTTTATTCAACTTACCATTCTTTTGTTTTGCTTTATGCGCTTCCTTATTCGCCTTTGCTTTATCAGCTGCATATGATTTATAGTCCATTTTTTCACTATCATTGTGATGGTGTGGTATTGGGTCACCTAGTTTAACACCACTTAATTCCGCCATATGATTAGCCACTTTATTGACTGTACCAGGTCCAACCACAACTTGAATGCGTTCATCGTGTATAACACCCATGACACCATCAATATGCCTTAGTTCTTGGTCATCTACTTTATTCTCATCTAATACTTTAATACGCACACGTGTCATACAGTTCATGACACTATCTATATTATCCATACCACCTACTGCAGCAATAATTCGTTCTGCAAGTTGTTGTTCTTTGGTCATTTAAATCCCTCCTAAGGTTGTCTATCTCTGATTGCTCGTTTAACAATGTCACCATTGTTTAATAACCGTCTTGTTGCTTCTTCCTTAGAAATGCCACACATACCCATAACTGTCGCAACTTTCACATCATGCTCAGATACCTGATATAACGCCATTGCTTCATCATATGTGATAGCACATATTTCTTGAATAATACGCACTGAACGGTCGATCAGTTTTTGATTGGTTGCTTTAACATCAATCATGAGGTTATCGTAAACTTTTCCGACACCAACCATTGTGATGGTTGAAATCATATTTAAAATTAACTTTTGTGCTGTACCAGACTTTAAACGCGTTGAACCAGTTAATACTTCTGGACCAACTTTAACTTCTACTGGATACTGCGCAATTTCACTTATAACTGCATGTTCATTGCATGAAATAGATACTGTTGTAGCACCGATTGTGTTAGCAAATGTTAAACCGCCTATAACATATGGCGTTTTGCCACTCGCGGCAATTCCTATAACGACATCTTTTGATGTTAAATCTATATTTTTCAAATCTTCTTCCGCTAATTTTTTGTGATCTTCCGCACCTTCTACAGCCATCGTCATAGCATGTTGTCCACCAGCAATAATACCTATAATTTCATGAGGGTCAGTATTGAATGTAGGTACACACTCCGCTGCATCTAAGACACCCAATCTTCCACTTGTACCTGCACCGATATAGATCAATCGTCCACCCTTTTTATACTGTGCAATTGTTTTTTTAATTACTTTTGTCAATTGTGGTATTGCCTTTCGAACTGCTAACGGGACTTGCTGATCTTCTTTATTCATCGTAATTAAAGCCTCTTCCACAGTCATTTCATCAAGATGCATCGTCGCTTCATTACGCGCTTCGGTCGTACTATTTTCCATCACTTCTTACACTCCCTAGTTTTTTGAAAATCAAATGTATCATTCGGCTCGATACAACTTAACAGTGGTAAGTCTTCTTTAATAATTTGTGCAACAACATTCACATTGTCATGTGCACTAAGCGTTTGTCTCACAATTTGCATTTCGCCTTGATAACGTCCGTTATTCAAATTATCAACGGTTACTGAACCAATGCGTCGTTGCGTCGTAAACTGTGGTTGAATCGAATGTGGACATATTTGTCTTGACGTTTCCGAACGAATGACATTTTCCGGATTATCCGGGCGTACTTTATGACACATATCGAAAAGGTAAGTCACTGTCGTATCAAACACTTCTTCAATACATAACGTGAAATGCCTATGCTTGCAAAAATCTATAAGTTGTTTTGCCTGCCTCATTTCAATCAATGAGTCTCCAACTAACACTTCAGATACACCAGTTTCTTGTAATAATTTAGCTGCAACGACAGGATGACTATGTCTCGTTGCTTCAATTGTTGGCAAGCCTTTATGCAAAGGACCTCGCAAACCACTCCCTACAATAAAACCATATATTTGTGCCTTTGGATTAAATTGATAAATGAGTTCATTTTTCTTATTGACCAAGTCAACAGATAATCCCGTATCTGGTCTTGGATAATAGTTATGACAAAATGAAAGTAATGTAAAATCATTCAATTGTTGATGTAAGCTTGTTAACAATTCCCGGGAAATAATACTTGCATTCAAACAGCACTTTAAACCCTGTGCCATTATCGCTTCGATTGCCTCAATTGATGTACTATGATCGATACGAATCATAAATTGTGCATCATATTGTCGAAGATGCTCATAAAAAGATGGTGTTAAAATAGATGGATTAGCATCTATGAGGTAAGTCACTTGTTCATGTTTCAATAAATTGAGTAGTTTTGTGAAATAATGATATTTTGTCTCGTCATCTTCTTCTGGTATTTGTACAGATGTAAAAATCATTTGGTAACCTTGTTTAATCATTCGCTTAATATACGCTTCATCTAAAGGTTGTCCTAAATACACTGAAAAGCCTGTCAAAGTAGCCCTCCTTAACAATATAATTATTAGGAAAATATAGTCGAGTTGTGTAATCGCTTACATTTTACTATAAGAGAAAACACATTACAATATTAATCAGTTAAAGCCTGTTCATTGTAATAATCTTACATATTTCTGTCACAAGTTAATTATTACACCATCAAAGATTATCCTTTCTTTTAAGTGCTGATAATAGCTGCTACTGCTGGATTATTACAACAACTTTTATACATTTTATTCAGGATTATCTTATATTATGTTTTAATAATAATCTGTGAACATTTAAGAGATTTGAAATTGAATTTAATAATTGTATTGAAAACGCATACTTCACCATGCTAAAATAGGAGTCGCAAACAAATAAGATTCAATAAGATGTGATGGTAAGCTAGATAAACTAACGTATCAGTTTTATATACTACTTAGTCAATTGCTTCTTTTACATTAATTACATACACCAACGTGTTACTAAGTAAGATTAGGCATGAGTTAAATTAAGCTGTGATGGTTACCAACACAGTCTATTTGCTCGTGTCTTTTTTATTGAATCTTAAATATTACATACAACTTTGGAGGTTGGACAAGTGAGGAAGAAACTTTTCGGTCAATTGCAACGTATTGGTAAAGCGCTAATGTTACCTGTTGCGATTTTACCAGCAGCTGGTCTGTTATTAGCTATCGGTACAGCTATGCAAGGTGAATCATTACAACACTACTTGCCGTTTATACAAAATGGTGGCGTACAAACTGTCGCTAAATTAATGACAGGTGCTGGTGGTATCATTTTTGATAACTTGCCTATGATTTTCGCATTAGGTGTCGCAATCGGATTAGCTGGCGGTGATGGCGTAGCAGCTATCGCAGCATTCGTCGGTTACATAATCATGAACAAAACAATGGGCGACTTTTTACAAGTTACACCTAAGAATATTGGTGATCCAGCGAGTGGTTACGCTAGCATTTTAGGTATCCCAACATTACAAACAGGTGTGTTCGGCGGTATTATAATCGGGGCCCTGGCAGCTTGGTGTTATAACAAGTTCTATAACATTAACTTACCATCTTATTTAGGTTTCTTCGCTGGTAAGCGTTTCGTACCTATTATGATGGCTACAACATCATTTATTTTAGCATTCCCAATGGCATTAATTTGGCCAACGATTCAATCAGGATTAAATGCATTCAGTACAGGATTATTAGATTCAAATACTGGTGTTGCCGTATTCTTATTTGGTTTCATCAAGCGTTTATTAATTCCATTCGGTCTACATCACATTTTCCACGCACCGTTCTGGTTCGAGTTTGGTTCATGGAAAAATGCAGCTGGTGAAATTATTCACGGTGACCAACGTATCTTTATCGAACAAATTCGTGAAGGCGCACATTTGACAGCTGGTAAATTCATGCAAGGTGAATTCCCTGTTATGATGTTCGGTTTACCTGCAGCAGCTTTAGCAATTTATCACACAGCTAAACCTGAAAATAAGAAAGTAGTAGCAGGTTTAATGGGTTCTGCTGCTTTAACATCATTCTTAACTGGTATTACAGAACCATTAGAATTCTCATTCTTATTTGTAGCACCATTATTATTCTTTATTCACGCAGTACTTGATGGTTTATCATTCTTAACATTGTACTTATTAGATCTTCATCTAGGTTATACATTCTCAGGTGGTTTCATCGACTACTTCTTACTCGGTATACTACCTAATAAGACACAATGGTGGTTAGTTATTCCTGTAGGTCTTGTATACGCAGTTATTTACTACTTCGTATTCCGATTCTTAATTGTAAAATTAAAATACAAAACACCAGGTCGTGAAGATAAACAATCACAAGCGGCTACTGCTTCAGCAACTGAATTACCATATGCAGTATTAGAAGCTATGGGTGGCAAAGCAAACATTAAACATTTAGACGCTTGTATCACACGTCTACGCGTTGAAGTTAACGACAAATCTAAAGTTGATGTTCCTGGTTTGAAAGATTTAGGCGCATCTGGTGTATTAGAAGTCGGCAATAATATGCAAGCAATTTTTGGTCCTAAATCTGACCAAATCAAACATGAAATGCAACAGATTATGAATGGTCAAGTAGTAGAAAATCCTACTACTATGGAAGACGATAAAGACGAAACTGTTGTTGTTGCAGAAGATAAATCTGCAACAAGCGAATTGAGCCATATCGTGCATGCACCATTAACTGGTGAAGTAACACCATTATCAGAAGTGCCTGATCAAGTGTTCAGCGAAAAAATGATGGGTGACGGTATCGCTATCAAACCTTCACAAGGTGAAGTTCGTGCACCATTCAACGGTAAAGTACAAATGATTTTCCCAACAAAACATGCAATTGGTCTTGTATCAGATAGTGGTTTAGAACTATTAATCCACATCGGTTTAGACACTGTTAAATTAAACGGAGAAGGCTTTACTTTACATGTTGAGGAAGGTCAAGAAGTTAAACAAGGTGATTTATTAATCAACTTTGATTTAGACTACATCCGCAATCATGCAAAGAGTGATATTACGCCTATTATCGTGACACAAGGAAACATTACAAACCTTGATTTTAAACAAGGTGAACATGGCAACATTTCATTTGGCGATCAATTATTTGAAGCTAAATAATGCTTACTATAAACAGGTGCGTATACCTTCATAAGGTGACGCGCCTGTTTTTTCTTTGCTATTGTATTTTGCAGCATCATTGATAGTTCGCTCTCCCCTTAAATTTTGAATTTTAAGATCATCAATTAAAGCCCCCCTTCATACTCATTTCCTAAAAAATATTAATTGTTCACTATTGTTAGCGTTTTCACAACAAAGTCAACTTCCTTGACCTTACACTATATTCGAGGCTATCATTTTAAGTGTAAATATAGAGAAAAGGTGGTTTTTTTATGAAACAACGCATTGGAGCTTACTTAATTGACGCTATTCATCGAGCAGGCGTCGATAAAATTTTTGGTGTTCCTGGTGATTTTAATCTCGCTTTTCTAGACGATATTATCAGCAATCCCAATGTAGATTGGGTAGGAAATACAAATGAATTAAACGCAAGTTACGCAGCGGACGGTTATGCCCGTCTTAATGGACTCGCTGCATTAGTTACTACATTTGGTGTTGGCGAATTAAGTGCCGTCAACGGTATCGCAGGTTCATATGCTGAACGCATACCTGTCATTGCGATTACAGGTGCGCCGACACGTGCTGTTGAACAAGGCGGTAAATATGTACATCACTCACTTGGTGAAGGTACATTTGACGACTACCGAAAAATGTTTGCACATATAACCGTTGCACAAGGTTATATCACACCTGAAAATGCAACAACCGAAATACCACGTTTAATTAATACAGCAATCGCCGAAAGACGCCCAGTTCATTTACATTTACCAATCGATGTCGCAATCTCTGAAATTGAGATACCGACACCATTTGAAGTGACGGCAACTAAAGATACGGATGCATCAACATATATAGAGTTATTAGCATCTAAATTGCATCAAGCGAAGCAGCCTATCATCATTACTGGACATGAAATTAACAGTTTTCACCTCCATCAAGAATTAGAAGATTTTGTAAATCAAACACAGATACCAGTAGCACAACTTTCATTAGGAAAAGGTGCTTTTAATGAGGAAAATCCATATTATATGGGTATTTACGATGGGAAAATTGCCGAAGATAAAATACGAGATTATGTGGACAACAGCGATTTAATTTTAAATATTGGAGCCAAATTAACAGATTCAGCAACAGCAGGATTTTCATACCAATTCAATATCGATGATGTCGTTATGTTAAATCATCATAATATCAAAATTGACGATGTTACAAATGACGAAATATCTCTACCATCGTTGTTAAAACAGTTATCCAATATTTCATATACGAATAACGCATCGTTCCCTGCTTATCATCGTCCAACATCACCCGATTATACTGTTGGCACAGCACCATTAACACAACAAACTTATTTTAAAATGATGCAAAATTTCTTAAAACCAAACGATGTCATCATTGCTGATCAAGGTACATCATTCTTTGGTGCTTATGATTTAGCATTATACAAAAACAATACTTTTATAGGGCAACCGTTATGGGGTTCTATCGGCTATACATTACCTGCAACATTAGGTTCACAATTAGCAGACAAAGATCGTCGTAACTTATTATTAATTGGTGATGGCTCATTGCAACTAACTGTTCAAGCTATTTCAACTATGATTAGACAGCATATTAAACCGGTATTATTTGTGATTAATAATGACGGCTATACGGTAGAACGACTTATTCACGGCATGTATGAACCTTATAATGAAATTCACATGTGGGATTATAAAGCTTTACCAGCTGTATTTGGTGGTAAAAATGTTGAAATTCATGACGTTGAATCATCAAAAGATTTACAAGACACGTTTAATGCAATTAATGGTCATCCCGATGTGATGCATTTTGTCGAAGTCAAAATGTCTGTCGAAGACGCACCGAAGAAACTGATCGATATCGCTAAAGCTTTTTCACAACAAAATAAATAATTTCATCGTATACAGGGTATAAGTTTAAGCGAATACTTTATTAAACGAAAAGGACTCTGATATAAGATGATTAATTTTAATAAAACCGCTTTAGTGTTAATCGACCTGCAAGAAGGTATACTTAAGATGGATTATGCGCCACATACAGCTGAAAATGTCGTTCAAAACGCTAATAAATTAATAAATGTTTTTAGAAAAAACAATGGCTTTATCGCTTTTGTTCGCGTGAATTTCTATGATGGTAAAGATGTATTGCAACCAAATGCAATGATCTCATTACCACCAAAAGAAGGCGACGACTACAGTCGTTTCCATCATTTATTAGACAAGAGAGATGACGATTTTGTCATAGACAAACGACATTTTAGTGCATTTGTAGGAACAGATTTGGACTTACAATTGCGACGTCGAGGAATTGATACGATTGTTCTTGGTGGTGTCGCAACGCATATTGGCGTAGATACGACAGCGCGAGATGCCTATCAATTAAACTACAATCAGTTTTTTGTTACAGATATGATGAGTGCACAAAACGAAACGCTACATCAATTTCCAATAGATAATGTATTCCCATTGATGGGACAAACAATAACTACAAACGACTTTCTAAATGTATTGAACTAAACATATACTTCCCCCCTTCAATCATGTTGAGGGGGATCTTTATTTCACAAAGTATTAATACGTCGGGTTGTCTAACCTTCTATATTTAACATATTCTATATCTGTTAAATCGTTCTTAACTTACGCCCCTACTACATAAAAAACAGTATTTATTCCGGAATTTTCAAAAAATTTAGTATTTATTGCAAAATTATGTATCACTTTATGTTTAATTTTTGATATTATCTTAATTAAGTAGATTTTTATAAGTTCTAAAAAGGAGAACAAATACATATATGAAGAAGAAACTAACATTTAAAGAAAACATGTTTATAGGTTCTATGTTATTTGGTTTATTCTTTGGTGCCGGCAATCTTATCTTCCCAATACACTTGGGTCAAGCTGCTGGTTCTAACGTTTTTATCGCTAACTTAGGATTTTTAATTACAGCAATTGGCTTACCATTTCTAGGTATCATTGCTATTGGCATTTCAAAGACATCTGGTTTATTTGAAATTGCATCGCGTGTTAATAAAACATATGCTTACATTTTCACGATTGCCTTATATCTAGTTATCGGACCATTTTTCGCCTTACCTAGACTGGCAACGACATCATTTGAAATTGCATTTTCGCCATTTTTATCACCAAAGCAAATCACTTTATATTTATTTATTTTTAGCTTCGTCTTCTTTGTGATTGCATGGTTTTTTGCGAGAAAGCCATCAAGAATTTTAGAATATATCGGTAAATTTTTAAATCCGGTATTCTTAGTATTATTAGCAATTATTTTATTATTTGCTTTTATCCATCCATTAGGTGGCATATCTGATGCACCTATTAGTAAACAATATCAATCACATGCCTTATTTAACGGCTTTTTAGATGGATACAATACCTTAGATGCGCTAGCGTCATTGGCATTTGGTATCATCATTGTTGCAACGATTAAAAAGTTAGGTATCGAAAATCCAACTGATATCGCTAAAGAAACAATTAAGTCTGGTACTATCAGTATCATTATGATGGGGATCATTTATACCCTACTAGCAATCATGGGTACATTAAGTATTGGTCATTTCAAACTTAGTGAAAATGGTGGTATTGCCTTAGCGCAAATTACGCAATACTACTTAGGTAACTACGGTATCGTCCTGTTGTCACTTATCGTTATGGTTGCTTGTTTAAAAACAGCCATCGGTTTGATTACGGCATTTTCAGAAACATTCGAACACCTTTTCCCTAAAATGAATTACCTAGCGATTGCAACAGTTGTAAGCTTTATTTCGTTCTTATTCGCGAATGTTGGTTTAACTAAGATTATTATGTACTCAGTCCCAGTGTTAATGTTCTTATATCCATTAGCAATTGCCTTGATTGTACTAACATTATTTAGTAGCAAATTCCATCATTCAAAAATTATTTATCAATGTACCATTTTCTTTACAATGATTGCTGCATTAGTAGATGGATTAAAAGCTAGTCCAGAGTTCATTTCAAGCACATCATTCTCACAAACTTTGATTAATTTCAGCCAAAAATATTTACCATTATCAGACATTGGTATGGGCTGGGTTGTTCTCAGTTTGATTGGTTTCATTATCGGCTTCATTATTTTTAAAATTAAGCATCGTAAAATTCCACAAGCATAATACTATGCCACAGTCATATGTTAAACATATGCTTGTGGCATTTTTTATTCATACTACATTAAACTGCAATCGTATACATACATATCAATGATTATCCACAAAAAATATTAGTACTTTCATTTTACAAATCACATTAATACAAACACAACCTTATCTTTATATTATTAAATTTACATTTGACACTTATATTGAACAACTGTAATATATTAATATTAATTCTTTAAATTGTATAAATATAAAGGAGGGAGACCGATGAATTCAATCATTGAATTAACTGATTATTATAGCTCTAATAATTATGCACCACTTAAGCTTGTCATTTCTAAAGGTAAAGGTGTCAAAGTTTGGGATACTGATGGCAAACAATATATAGATTGCATTTCGGGTTTTTCAGTTGCAAACCAAGGCCATTGTCATCCAACAATTGTTAAAGCGATGACAGAACAAGCTTCAAAGTTGTCTATCATTTCACGTGTCCTTTATAGTGACAATCTCGGGAAATGGGAAGAAAAAATTTGTCATCTTGCTAAGAAAGACAAAGTACTCCCCCTTAACTCTGGTACTGAAGCTGTTGAAGCAGCCATTAAAATTGCTAGAAAATGGGGCTCTGAAGTTAAAGGCATTACTGACGGACAAGTTGAAATCATCGCTATGAATAACAATTTTCACGGTCGTACACTTGGCTCATTATCACTATCTAACCACGACGCATATAAAGCAGGATTTCACCCCCTACTTCAAGGCACTACAACAGTAGATTTTGGAGACATTGAACAATTAACACAAGCTATTTCACCGAATACAGCAGCAATTATTTTGGAACCAATTCAAGGTGAAGGTGGCGTTAATATACCACCGAAAGGATATATTCAAGCTGTGCGTCAACTATGTGATAAACATCAAATATTATTGATTGCAGATGAAATTCAAGTTGGTCTTGGTAGAACTGGGAAATGGTTTGCTATGGAATGGGAGCAAGTTGTTCCAGACATTTATATTTTAGGTAAGGCATTGGGTGGCGGCTTATACCCTGTATCTGCTGTACTTGCAAATAATGATGTCATGCGTGTTCTAACACCAGGTACACATGGTTCGACATTTGGTGGTAACCCTTTAGCCATTGCAATATCGACGGCAGCGCTTGATGTACTTAAAGATGAACAACTGGTTGAACGATCAGAACGCTTAGGTTCATTTTTATTAAAAGCGTTGCTACAACTTAAACATCCTAGTATTAAAGAAATTAGAGGTCGTGGTTTATTTATAGGCATAGAGCTTAACACAGATGCTGCACCTTTTGTGGATCAACTGATTCAACGTGGAATCTTATGCAAAGACACGCATCGTACTATCATTCGATTGTCTCCACCTCTAGTCATTGATAAAGAGGAAATCCATCAAATTGTTGCAGCTTTTCAAGACGTTTTTAAAAATTAACAATTAATCATTTATATATGACATAGGAGGGATTCATGATGATTAAAGTAGGTATCGTTGGCGGTAGCGGTTATGGCGCAATTGAATTAATTCGATTGTTACAAACACATCCTCATGTAACGATTGCACACATCTACTCACATTCAAAAGTAGATGAACCGTTGAAATTAACATTTCCACATTTACAACATATTATACAACATTTCGAAGCACTTACAGTGGACAATAATGACTGTGATGTAATTTTCTTTGCGACACCAGCACCCGTAAGTAAAACATGTATCTCTCCCTTAGTAGAAAAAGGTATTCATGTTATCGATTTATCTGGCGCATTTAGAATTAAGAATCGTGAAATATATGAAGCATATTACAAAGAAACTGCTGCAGCACAAGATGATTTGAATCATGCTATTTACAGCATTTCAGAATGGCAATCGTTTGATAACAATGGAACGAAGCTCATTTCTAATCCTGGCTGTTTCCCTACAGCAACATTATTAGCATTACATCCACTTATTAGCGAAAAAATAGTAGATTTGTCATCTATTATTATTGATGCTAAGACCGGCGTGTCAGGTGCTGGTCGTTCATTATCACAACGTGTTCATTTTTCAGAAATGAATGAAAATCTAAGCGCTTATGCAATCGGAAACCATAAACACAAACCGGAAATCGAGCAATATTTATCTATCATTGCGGGTCAAGATGTATCAGTCATATTTACACCACATCTCGTACCAATGACACGAGGTATTTTATCAACAATATATGTCAAATTATCATCTGAATATACGACTGAATCATTACATAAATTAATGACCTCTTATTATGCTAATCAGCCATTTGTCAGAATTAGAGATATTGGGACTTTTCCAACCACAAAAGAAGTACTCGGTAGTAACTACTGCGATATCGGCATCTATGTAGATGAAACAACGCAAACAGCAATTTTAGTATCAGTGATTGATAACCTTGTCAAAGGCGCAAGTGGGCAAGCCATTCAAAATTTAAATATATTATATGATTTTGAAGTGACGACTGGCCTAAATCAATCACCAGTTTATCCATAAGGGGTGTTAGAATGAAACATCAAGAAACGACATCACAACAATATAACTTTTCAATTATTAAACATGGCGATATCAGTACACCTCAAGGCTTCACGGCTGGTGGTATGCACATCGGTTTACGCGCTAACAAAAAAGACTTTGGGTGGATTTACTCATCGTCTTTGGCAAGTGCAGCTGCCGTATATACTTTAAATCAGTTTAAAGCTGCACCACTTATTGTCACTGAAGACACTTTACAAAAGTCTAAAGGAAAATTACAAGCACTTGTTGTTAATTCAGCTAATGCAAATTCTTGTACCGGTCAACAAGGCATAGATGATGCACGACAAACACAAACATGGGTTGCTCAACAACTTCAAATACCATCTGAGCATGTTGCTGTTGCTTCAACTGGGGTCATTGGTGAATATTTGCCTATGGATAAAATTAAGACTGGGACCGAACATATTAAGGATGCTAATTTTGCAACGCCAGGTGCGTTTAACGAGGCAATTTTAACAACTGATACCTGTACAAAACATATCGCTGTATCACTAAAAATCGATGGTAAAACCGTTACAATTGGTGGTAGCGCCAAAGGTTCAGGTATGATTCACCCAAATATGGCTACCATGCTTGCTTTTATAACAACCGATGCATCGATTGAATCGAATACACTTCATCAATTATTAAAATCTTCGACTGACCATACATTTAATATGATTACTGTTGATGGCGATACAAGTACAAATGACATGGTATTAGTCATGGCAAATCACCAAGTTGAACACCAAATACTTAGTCAAGACCATCCACAATGGGAAACATTTGTTGATGCATTCAATTTTGTCTGTACATTTTTAGCTAAAGCTATAGCCAGAGATGACGAAGGCGCAACAAAGTTAATCAGCGTCAATGTGTCAGGCGCTAAATCAATATCAGATGCAAGAAAAATCGGTAAAACTATCGTAAGTTCAAATCTAGTAAAATCAGCTATTTTTGGCGAAGATGCCAATTTTGGTCGAATCATTACAGCTATTGGCTACAGCGGATGTGAAATTGATCCTAACTGCACATATGTTCAACTGAACCAAATACCTGTCGTTGATAAAGGTATGGCTGTACTATTTGATGAGCAAGCTATGTCGAATACATTAACTCATGAAAATGTCACAATTGACGTTCAGCTTGGTTTAGGTAACGCTGCAGCGACTGCATACGGTTGTGATTTATCCTATGATTATGTGCGTATCAACGCATCATATCGAACATAAGGTGGTGTTGGTTAGATGAAATTTATTGTCATTAAAATTGGTGGCAGTACACTTAGTGACATGCATCCATCAATTATTAACAATATTAAGCATTTACGATTAAACAACATCTACCCTATTATCGTTCATGGCGGTGGCCCATTTATTAATGATGCATTATCAAACCAGCAAATCGAGCCACACTTTGTTAATGGCCTAAGAGTGACTGATAAAGCAACCATGACCATTACTAAACACACGCTCATTGCAGACGTTAACACTGCATTAGTAGCTCAATTTAACCAGCACCAATGTTCTGCGATAGGCTTATGTGGTTTGGATGCTCAATTATTTGAAATTAAACGTTTTGATCAACAATATGGATATGTCGGTGTCCCGACCGCTTTAAATAAGGATGCTTTACAGTATATATGTACTAAATTTGTACCTATCATCAATTCGATTGGTTTCAATAACCATGATGGAGAATTTTACAATATTAATGCTGACACGCTTGCCTATTTTATTGCATCATCATTAAAAGCGCCTATTTATGTATTAAGTAATATTGCAGGTGTACTCATCAATGATGTGGTTATACCTCAATTGCCATTAGTCGATATTCATCAATATATTGAACATGGTGATATTTATGGAGGTATGATTCCCAAAGTGCTAGATGCCAAAAATGCGATTGAAAATGGCTGTCCTAAAGTTATCATTGCATCAAGAAACAAGCCAAATATCATTGAATCTATTTACAATAATGATTTTGTTGGCACAACAATCCTTAATTCATAACTATGAAATTAAGGCCTAACAAGTTTTGACACGCGATGATTCCAGTTCGATTATCCATTGCGCTAAAACATTTATTTACCGTTCATCTCGTTAACAATTTTGAATACAGTACGATACAATATGAGATGTAAAAAACTAATAACCTTTTACAAATTTGTTTATCAAAATATTTTAAGTTTTGCAAAGCTTTTTATTGTGATTATTTTCACAAAATACTATAATGAGGATAGTAAATAGAGAGGAGTCCTTAAGTTGACGAAACGACAAATGGGTATATTCATTTATGCTGGAATTATCGGTGGCTTGTTATCTGGAATTGTAAAATTAGGTTGGGAAGTCATGTTTCCACCTCGCACACCAGAACGTAATGCAACGAACCCACCTCAAGAGTTATTGCAACAATTAGGATTTAGTAGTGAATTTACACATCAGACGTATACATTTTCAAATATGGAATTACCTTGGGTAAGGTTCATTGTTCACTTTAGTTTTTCTATCGTCATTGCAATTATTTACTGCATATTAGTTAAAAAATACGCTTACTTAGCAATGGGACAAGGTGCTGTTTTTGGTATTGCTATTTGGGTATTATTCCACCTTATCATTATGCCAATCATGCATACTGTACCTGCTGTGTGGGATCAACCATTCCAAGAGCATCTGTCAGAATTCTTTGGCCATATCGTCTGGATGATGACAATTGAATTAGTGCGACAACATTTTGTCTATCGCTATAAATTAAATTAATACACTGACTAACATTAACGTGAGTTTTAAATCATCGTTTGAGTATGATGATTGATGCTCACGTTATTTTATTAACTGACATGATATGATTCCAGCCAACTTACGTGAGCATTAAAGTCTCAAATGCGTCGTAACAAACTATTATTTTCGGTAATTTCAATATTGCTCAGTATATTTTCACCTTATCACTTACTTTAATCTCGTCATGATTTTGAATGATGCCATCGTGTATTCACCTTTCATTTTTCCAATAAAAAAACATCTAACAGTAAACATTTAGGCAGTATAGTTTAAAATCACTGCGCAATGATACTGTCAGACGTCATATTAACTACTCAATAACTGAAATACAGACACTTTTTTATAACCCCAGGGTGCCTGTCCTAAGAAACATACCTGTACCATAAACTGATCAAAAATAAATTGTTTGAACTTCACTTCACGTGATTGATAAAAGTGTGATTGTGTCATATCATAAATGTCCAATCCTTTGATTAAACCTTCACCAATCAATTTTGTAAAACTTTCTTTTTGTGTCCATATTTGATAAAAATCATTTAAACTACATATTTGATGTGCTTCGTTTGTAGAGAAACACGTCACTAACGTACGCCAGTCTAAACGTTGTGATATCTTTTCGATATCTATACCAACTGGTTCTTTATCGACAACACACACGATATAAGGATAACTATATGATAAGCTCACATAGATGGGCTGTCCATCACGATTGTGTTGAACAATATCTGCCTTACCTCGTGGCGAAATGTGATAATGCCATTCATGTGGTAATAAACCTGTGTCATGTTGAATTCCATATTGCACTAAAATATCTCCCAATCTGTGCATGAGTTTATCTTGATTGTATCTATAGTTGACTGTACGCGGTTTTTTATATGACCAACGACTTTGTGATATTAATTCTTCAATACTTTTCAAGTTACTCTGTAATTGCATTACAAATACTGTCATAACTTTCCCTACTTACTTATTGAATATTGTTTTGATATATTGTGCCCAATGATACAGCCAATTGTTAGTTATCGTTGGCCATTTTTCACTGATGTGATTCATTATTTTTAATGTTAATGTTGTATCTATCATTGCTAGTTGTTGTTCACGGTCAACACTAGTTAATCCAATCGTTTCGTACATGTCTTGTTTCTGTAAAATTTCATTAAATGATTCATCGCTGACGAGTTCAATTTCTTTGCGCTTAACGCATTCTAACAAAGATTTCACCGGCATTTTATTAGGTGATAGCACATGGTAAATGATTTGTGGTGTGTTGACTTGTGCTAATGCGACAATTTGTCTTGCAGTCGTATCCACAAAAGAAAAATCTACAGGCATTTCAGCCATGCTAACCCCGATACAATCCAGTTGTAACAAATCATTCATTACCATTGAAAAACGGTTAGTCTTTATATTTCTCATATGCCATCTTCCATTGTAAGGACTCGTCAAATTACCAACACGTACAATCCGACCATCTAAGCCATTATTTACAGCTTCTAATACTTTTAATTCACTATAAAATTTGCTCCGTGTATATGGTGATGTTAGTAGTTGCCCTTTATAGACATCCGCTTCTGAAAATGTCACATCTTCTGTGTCTATATCAAAATAAGTTCCCACACTTATCGTAGACACATATATTAACCTTGCATGATGTTGTTGTGCCAAACGTATGACATCAACAGTACCTTGAACATTTACTTTTTCAAATTCATCATCATCACCAAAGTGATCTGTACGAGCACCTGCATGAATAATCGTATCCATGTTTTCTGGTAAAACAACATCATCCATACACTCAAAATCACCAACAATGACTTCAATGTTTGATAACATCATTTCAACCGTCTCTTCTGAAAAATAATCATTTAAATTCGTCATCAACTTATACCATGCTATTTCCTCATTATCAGCACGTATGAAACAATAAATGCGATGACTGTATCCTTGTAGTGCTTCAATCAGATAAGCACCTAAAAACCCTGTAGCGCCAGTCAATAGTGTATTTCCTAGAGGTCGATGACTTAGACTATCCTCTAAAACACCCAAATTATAACGAGACATAACAATCTTTTGTAATTCCGAAAGATTATCCGGTAATGCAACTAATGATTGTTGATTTTGGTGCATATAATTAACAATCTGTCGCACGGTTTTATATTGGTATAATGTCTGCATTGAAATATGATGGCCAAATCGTTTTAAATGCGAGACAACTAACATCGCCTCTAATGAGTTACCACCAAGTTCAAAGAAATCATCGTCAACACCGACATCATTTTGTTTCAATACCTCTCCGAATACATCAACAAATGTCTGCTCAATTTCATTAGATGGTTCGCTATACACTTTATTAGACTGTTGTATAGGTGATGGATTTGGCAAACGCGTAGTATCCACCTTGTCATTCGTGGTTAATGGCATACAATCGATATGCGTTATAGTCTTAGGAATCATATACTTAGGCAGATGATCATTTAAATATTGCTTCAAATCCTGTTCCATTTGTTGCTCTCCGACATAATAAGCATTCAATATATCATGCGTATCAAAGTGACTTACTGTTACAACACAATCAGATATACCACGAATAGCTAATATTGCATTTTCAATTTCATCAAGTTCAATACGGTACCCGTTAACTTTCACTTGTTTATCTATTCTTCCTAAAAATTCAATTTGACCATCAGATGTATAACGTGCTAAATCACCACTATGATACAACTTTCCTTTACCAAATGGATTATTTTGCCATTTATCAGCCATTAATTCTGGACGGTTAATATATCCTATCGCTAAACTATCACCTGCAATACACAACTCGCCTGGCATACCAATACCGCATAACAAACCATCTGACATAATATACACTTGGATGTTAGATAAGGGTTTGCCAATTGGAATCGTCTCAGGTATCAAATCACCACAATGATGTGACCAATACGATGTGATGACTGTTGACTCAGATGGTCCATAGGCATTGAAATACGTGCCACAATGCTTCTCAATATATTTAACAAAGGATGCCGTACTAGTTGCCCCGCCTGTAATCAACTTTTCAATATAAAAGTCTTCCATAACACTACACATCTGTAACGGAATCGACGCAACCGTCACACGATGCTTATTAATGAGTTGTTGTAACTGTTCTGGATTAACACGTTCCTCTCTATCTGGAATCACAAGCGTATGACCATTTAACAAACAACAATAAATCTCCATAACTGATGCATCAAAAACAATATTTGCATGTTGCAAAAATACTTCATTGTCGCCTAATTGCAATTCAGTTGACCATGCATGCACTAAATTCAACAAATTTCGTTGTCGTATGGCAACCCCTTTAGGCATCCCGGTCGTACCAGATGTGTAAATAGCATACATCTCATTATCTAACATCGCTGTGTTTTCAAGTTGATTGCCATGTAAATCATCATATTGTTCATTTTCCTTTGATTCAACAAAGCCTTTAGCATTTTCCAATTGAATGACTGGTAATGTCGTTTCAATTTCAACGCCGTAAGACATGACTGCAGTTACTTTAGCATCCTCCAAAATTGCAGCTTGTCGTTTATTCGGAAAATCAATATCGATAGGTATATAAGATGCACCTACTTTAACTGTCGCCAACATCGCCGCAATCATTTCAAAACTACGTTCTGTAAACAAGGCAACCCGTTGACCATTGCCCACACCATTTGATAGGAGCATGTGCGCAATGGCATCCACATAGTTGCGTAATGTTTCATACGTCATTGTCAAATCATTCATGACTAGCGCAACATGATTACCTTGTCGTGAGACAACTTCATTAAAGTAACTTATGATAGATTTATTTCCCGGGACATTAAGCATTCGATCGTTAACATGCGTATTGACCCAATTTAGAAGTTCCTCCGTGCCGTTTGGTATATCACAAATTTGTAGTGTATCTTGATGCTTCAAAATATAATCAATCATAATCATACATTGATTACCCATGTGACGAACTGTTTCTGAGTGATATAAATCGGTATTATACTCGATATTGATTATATAGTCATCGCGATCTTCTTCAATGATGAAAGATAAATCAAATTTCGCCGTCACTGATTTGGGTTGAATGTGTGTTAATTTACTATGCCCAAAATGAGCATGATTCGTTTCATTGTTTTGTAGTACTAACATGACATCAAATAATGGATTCCGTGAGGCATCATGTGATTGATCTAAGTCATTTACTAAACATTCGAATGGGTATTCTTGATGCTCGTATGCCTCCAAACTCATTTCCTTAACCTCTTGTAAAAACTGTGTCCACATTTTATCAGGTGACGGTTGCCCTCTATATACCAACGTATTAGCAAACATGCCTAGCATTTGCTCCGTGCCTTTATGCATACGTGCACTCATCACACTACCGACAACAACATCATCTTTTCGAGCATATCTGCTTAACAACGTCATAACCACACTCATAAAGAACATAAAATCAGTAATTTGATGCTTTTCTACATACTTTTGAAGTAGCTGTCTCATTTGTTGATTCATTGTAAATGACATCATTGCTCCATTTGTCGTTTTAATATTTGGTCTAACATAGTCTGTCGGTAAGCTTAAAATAGGTACTTCATCTTTGAATTGAGATAACCAATATTGTCTATGTTTCGTCATATCACGATGCGACATCCACTCACTATAGTCTTTATATTGCAATTTAAGTGGTAACAATAATTTATGTTGATAAAGTGCGTTAAGATCATTCATTAATTGTATATTACTCATACCGTCATTAATGATATGATGTGTATCTATAAACAGGTATGCATGTAAGGGACTTCTAATGTATCTCACTCTAATTTGACTTGGCTTTTCCAAATTAAAAGGTGCCACAAATTGGCGCATAATTTCTTGTTCATCCGTAAAATGCGTGTTAACTTCTTCAAAGTCAGCTACAACATCTGCCACAATACGTTGTCGAACCTCATCATCTACAACAATATATTGTGTTCGTAGAATCTCATGTCGCGCTATCAAATGCTGAACTGCTTGTTGCAATTGAGCTACATTAAGTCCTGATGATAACCGCCATAAAAAAGGTACGTTATACACCGTATCTTTATGGTTTGATTTCCATAATAAATACATACGCTTTTGTGCAGAGCTCAGCACATAATCATCTTTAACTATAGCTTCTGGAATCACTTCATAGTTTTGTTCTTGAACCTTAGCAATCGCTTGTGCTAGTTCAAATACAGTTGGCTTTTGTAATAAATCACCAATTTGTAATCGTTTCCCAGTAGATGCCTCTATCCGATTCACCACTAACGTTGCTTTTAATGAATGGCCACCTAATTCAAAGAAATTATCATGAATACCTACTTGATTCACATGTAAAATATCTGCAAAAATTTGGCATAGCAAGTGTTCGGTATCTGTACTCGGTGCTACATAGGCATCCGTATCGACATAGTCCATGATAGGCAATGCCTTCTTATCTAATTTCCCATTAATAGTAATAGGAATTTGCTCAATATGCATGAAATTAACTGGTATCATGTACTCCGGTAAGGTCATACGTAATTGTGATTTAATCTTATTATGTGATAATGTATGCATCGCTTCATAATAAGCAACGATATACTGATCTTGATCATGATTTTGAACAATAACAACTGCTTTATTAATACCTTGTATACGCTCGAGCGCATGCTCAACCTCTGACAACTCAATCCTAAACCCTCGAATCTTAACTTGTTTGTCCTTTCGATATAAATAATCTATGTTGCCATCGGGTAACAAACGAACGATATCACCACTTCTATACATCAGCTGATTTATATTTGAATCTTTGATAAATTTATCTGCTGTCAATTCTGGCTGATTTAAATAACCTGCAGCTAACCCAAAGCCACTTGTACATAATTCTCCAGGAATACCAACGCCACATCGACGCTCGCCTTGCATGATATAAACATGAGTACCAAGAATCGGTTTACCAATAGGAATACGATTTGGAACTTTGTTAGGTATATTATACGTCGTTGTAAATGTTGTATTTTCAGTTGGTCCATAACCATTAATAATTTGAGGATGCTTCGGTTTTTGATTAAGCAAATCCACCCACTTAGCATTCAATACTTCTCCACCAATTAATAAATACTTTAACGGTGCCAATACTTCTATTCGTTCACTAGCAATCTGATTAAATAATGAGGAGGTTAACCACATAGTATTAACGTCATTTTCATTGATTAATTGTTCTACCGCTATTGGATTTAATAATTGTTCTTTTTTAGCAACAATCAGCTTTCCACCATTGAGCAATGCACCATATATTTCAAATGTTGCAGCATCAAAGGCTATAGTTCCTGATAACAAAATCGTCGTCTCTTCATTTAATGGTACATAATGATTTTGATGGACCAAGCGAACAATACCTCGGTGCGGAATTAGTGTCCCTTTAGGGTTACCAGTTGTCCCCGACGTGTAAATAACATAAGCATGATCTTCTAACGTGTTACATTTAGAAAGATTATCAATATTTTTCCACGCTATCTTATTCAAATCAATGTGATTAATATTTTGTTTACCATTTTCATATAAAGCTTGGTACGTTATTACAACTTTAGGCGTTGCATCTTTTAAAATGTACTCCTGACGATCACTTGGATAGTTCGGATCAATTGGCACGTAAGCCCCACCAGCTTTCAACACACCTATCATCGCTATTATCATCTCAATACTTTTTTCAGCTATGACAGCGACACGATCATTAGGTTCAACACCATACTGGTTTCTCAAACGGTGTGCTAAATCATTCGCGCGTGCATTCAATGTTTGATATGTTATAAACACTCCGTCAAATTGCACAGCGACATGATTCGGCGTTGCTTCAACTTGTTGCTCAAATAAGGTAACAACTGTTTGCGCATCATCTATCTCAGGCAAACTTAAATTGATATCGTCATATAATTGAATATCACGTTCTGTCATCAAATTAAGTTCATCTACAGTTGTTCGTTTATTTCCATTTTCTTCAGTAATTTGCAAATAAATATTTCGAACTAAGTCACTCAGCGTCTCGATTGAGAGCAAATCATATGCTGCACTGTTATATATAATTTTGAACCCGTGTTGATGTGGAAAAATTTCAATATCCGCTAAAGATGTATGTGCATCATGTATTTGATGTACATCCTCAATAACATCATTACAACAAGACATCATATGATGATAACAATGAAAAATAGTCTCTAGTGAAAGCGAAGACTTCGCGCACTGTAATTGCGACATATTTTGCAACACACATTTATTAAAATCTGTTGTAAAACGTTGACATACATCTTTTGCATCGATTGTTAACGTTAACGGCACAATATTTCCGTGTAAATCATTTGGTAAATGTGATGGTACATGTATACCTAATGTGACATCATGTTGTTGACTCATTATATGATTAGCTAAATACACACTAACAGCCAACGATGCCATATCTATTGATGTCATATCATCAATCAAATACGTTTGATATAAAGCTTGCTCAAATGGATGCTTAATTGGTAAATAACTATCAATATGGATGTCAGAGTTATTCTCTAACCGAAAATAGTTTGAGTCTAATGCTATATGCGATGCATCTTGATTGTCTTTATCATCATTTCTATTTAAATGTGCATGCTGTCGAGTATTGTTAATAACAGTATTGCCACGATATGCATTGCATAAATCATCAAGAAAAATATCAATTTGACTATCATCGAAAATGGACACATGAAAATCTAATAGTATATATGCAGCATCAGCGAACTGAAACAATTTAAATTTGAATAAAGGTGAATCATTAAAATGGTAAGTACTTAATTCTTGCTTAAAAAAAGCTTCTAAATCATAGTTTGCGGAAGAAGTTGGAACTTGTTTTATCTCAATAAAAGGCAGAAATTCATGAAGTATCATTGTTAAATTGTCATCGGTAGTAACATCAAAAAAATGTCTTATAGATGCATGTTGTTGCACAATTGTCGATAATGCATACATCATTTTAGTAGCTTCAACATTTTTAGCGAGTTTAACCCAATACGCATTACGGTGTGTCGTTGATTCTGTATTATTTTTGTATATACGAAAATATTCCTGTTGAAATCTCAAATTACCCATAATCATAAAAAGTCCTTCTTTCATATCATAATACTCATTACTTACTGAAATTGCATGATGATATGATAACCGACGAAATGTTAATTAACTCGTTATGTAATGATTAATATAAAACACCATTCGCAACATATGAGCGATATATTCTACCCTAAAATACATCTTGTATCATCGTTACAATTGGTATATTTTTCAATGTAAATTACATACATCTTCGATAAATAGCACACTACAACTCGTTAATCACTTTCTGTTGTTCATATCTCATTGCAAATTCAATATTGTTGTTACAAAATATCCATGAAGCAAGTTTATATTAAACAAACAACTCGCATAAAACAATTGTTATCCTTAAATTTTAACAAATTCTTAATAAATTTATCTCTATTTTAATTACGACCAAATTAATAGGTTTTCAATATAAAAAGATGCATAAAATAAATATTTAAATAAATTCAATTTGTATTCACTTGTTTTTGTCCCCCGAATACACCAGCAACAAGCATGCTAGCACCAATTGTTAAAACGATAAACATATACAGTCCCATTTGTAATGACGTTAAGAAAACACCCAACACAATCCCTAACCTAGCTAGTGTTTCTGAAAAATGAATACCTAATGCATTAACTGCACTATATGTTCCTCTTTTAGCTTTAGGAATAATTTTAAAGCGTTGTTCTGAAACTATAGGCGAATAAATAATCTCACCTACAGTCGCAATTATCATAAAAACAACTAATAAGCCAAACTGATTAAGATAGGTTAGACCACTATAGCCAACAATATAAATCAGCAAACCAGTGATTAAAGCTTTTTTAAAATCTATTTTCAATACAACTTTCGAGATTGAATACGTGAGTAAAATGACGACGACCGTATTAATCATTAGCAAGATTGCTAACATCTTAGCACCTGTAATATCATATGAACCTATACTTATTGTTTCAAACTGATCCTTTAGTCTAATAGCAATATATGAGGAGATTGAAAATTCACCCATCATGATGATACTGAACCCCGAAATCAATAACATATAATTACGGTCTTTCAAAACTAATTTATAACTGCGAAATATATTCATTATTTGTAATTTTTGATAACGACTTGCATGCCTCTTGTCATCACTTTGCTTTACTTGATTTCGGTCTTGAGGTAACCAAATATATAAAATAAAGAGTACAATTAAAAATATACAAGCTGCTATTAAGAAAAGTAGTAACATACTGTAGCCATACATCAAGCCACCTAACAATGCCCCAATAGCTACCGATAAGTTCGTCATCCAATAGCTAATCTTGTAAATATAATGTTCCACGTCTTCGGTAATTGCATCCATAATTAATGTGTCCATAACTGGAAATTGTAATCCCCAAACGATTGTAAATATGGCATATGCAACACAAAAACCAATAATTTGCCACAATTGATGTGACCCAAATACGCCCATGAACACAAGCATTATCACCATCGTCGCTTGATAAATAAGTACTAGCAACTTTTTCGGAAAAATCTCAATAAGGTAACCAGATATAATGGACAATGGAAATTTTAGAACCACTAAACCAACAAGATATATACCGACAATTGATTGACTTAACATATCTGTTAAATATAGTGCTATAAACGGTATAAATGCTGTCGTAATAATTAGCTGTAAAAAATTGCTAATCAATCGTACTTTCAAAGTCGTACTTAAGCGTTTCATTAATAACTACACCCCTATCCACATATATACACACTACCATTTATATAAAATCTATTATTAGATTATACGTTGAAACAAAGAATTTTTAGTTATACAAAGTTATTTAACAAACAAATGCATCGATTTTACAATGCATCTTGCATATAATGCCTCAAAAAAATTAGCACTATATGACTATATATTATTCCAAATGAATGAAATTTATCAATAATTGCGTAAGTGAACACATATGTGCGTAAATGTTAAATCATTGTCCTAACATAGCCGTGACTATACTTAGATGTAATCATAAAAAAACTACTGCCATCTTTACAACAGCAGTAGTGCTTATATGATTCATTTATATAAAATTGAAAGCGTTAATCGCTAGCCCAGCATCCTTATTCTATTTAGCTGTATAACTTTTACTAGCAATACGACCACTTGCAACAATAATATCTTTATCTTGGAAAGGTTCATGATTGAAGAAACGCTCTAAAATATCTTTAACTCCATCTTCAATACGTTTTTGTGCTTCTAAAGTCATACCTGAATAGTGAACCGTCATAGCATTTCTAGGCATTGTTCTCCATGGATGATCAGCAGGTGCAGGTTGTGGATACCAAACATCACCAGCATATCCTTGTAAATGCTCGGATGCTAACGCTTCAACTAACGCATCGCGATTTACAATTTTACCACGTGCAGTATTCACTAAATAACTGTGTTTTTTCATACGACTTAAAACATCTTTATCAAATAAGTTATCAGTTTCTGGTGTTAATGGTGCATGAATTGTAATCGCATCACTTGTTGAAACAAGTTCATCAAAGCTTACAAATTTAGACAATTTATGGTCTTGTTGATTGATTGGATCATAGTGTTGTAATGTTACATTAAATGGCGCTAATCTTTCAGCAACAAGTTGTCCAATTCGACCAAATCCAAAAATACCAATTGTTTTGTGTTGTAATTCATGCGCATGATTACCTACTTGAGACAAGTTCCATTCACCTTCTACTGATTGACGATGACCTTCTTCATAGTTTCTAAGAAGTATTAATAAATCCATAACCGCATGTTCTGCCACACTAACTGTATTACTTCCTGTAACTTCAACGACACCAATATTGTGTTCACTTGCTGCCGCTAAATCTACATGGTCAGATCCTACACCTGCTGTAATTGCTAATTTCAAGTTCGATGCTTTTTCAATACGTTCACGAGTCATATATGCAGGATAAAATGGCGCACTAATAATCACATCCATATCTGGTAAATGTTTATCTAAGTCTTCACCATTATCTGCTAATATAATGAACTCATGTCCTCTTTCCTCTAAAAATGTTTTTAATCCTAATGCTTTTTTAGTATTAAGTAATTGATTTTCTTGACCTTCTACTGCTTCTGGAAATAACGCTACGATTTTCATATCCATCTCTCCTAAATGATAAATTTTGACTTCCTTAAAGTACGTGTTGCATGTTGCTTGTTTTAAAAATATGACAAAAAAACGGCACCGTTTGACATACCACCCCCTTGAATTATTGTTAAATTCAAAGCGAAGTTAGCAAACAGCACCGTGTACCTTACACCAGCAACACTTATTCTATTGACTTATCGAAAACAAATATTGAAATGACTTCATCATCATTCAAATCAATATCTGTAAATAATTTTACGAACTTAGCGCCTACAAGACTTTCCATCTCATTTACATCTATTTCTTTATACATCTGTTTAATCTTCTCTGTGCGTGTATAATGGAGCATCGATTCATTGCGTTTGTCGTTTAGGTAAAAACTCTCAACTTTACTCAAAACACCTGTCATATGTGCAATCGCCCAATTATCTTTAAACGACACTCGAATACTATTGGGTCCTTTACCCACGTATTCTTTACGATAAGATCTTACTAGATTCGAGAATTGTTGTTCTTTAGTATGCGTATCTATAGTATTCACCTTCTTTAAAATAAGAAGTTCATTAATTGTTCACATTTTCATTATACACCTTATTAACACTTTTTCAATGATAACGATTATTATTATTACGAAATGTATATTTTCCTAGTTAAAAGGATATAACAAATAAACAGAAAATGTTTATAAACTAAGATTTATATTATTTTAAAAAATGTTTCAACAAACGCATCTAAACAACAAATTAGCATATCATACTTACCCCTTCAACTCTGCCTCAAGTTTACCTAAATGTCTTAATGTTGGTGTCAATGCTGCGAAGAAGAATCCTTCTTTTAACTTGCGAACTTGTGGCGAATATGGTGTGTACGCTCTTGAACCACCATTGACAACAGAAGCTTGATTTACATCTAACAATAAATAGCCAATGTCCTTCTTCAATGATATTAATTCACTTAAATGTGAAGTTAAGTTACCGTCATCTAATATTGCATAATATTCCTCTCTAAGTTGACGATAACGTTTTTTAAAAGCTTCAACATCATACTCTAAATATTGATTTATTCCGTTTTGCGCATTTGAAAATGCATCAATTAACTCTAAAGAACTTTTAATTGAGCCTAATCCTATTGGAATTTGATAAGCAATAAATTGTGGGCGAATAGTTGCCGCAAACTGCTTTGCATCATGCGTGATAATTTGTGATTGTGGCACTACGACTTGATTCAAAGTAATTTGATACGTAGCCGAGCCATTTACTCCTAAAAAGTTTGTTTTTTCAACGAGAGTGATACCATCTTGATTGGCACGTAGAATGAACATGACAAATTCATCTGATGATTCATGTTTCGAAATCGCACCAAAATAATGGTCTTCTTGAATATTACTTACAGCTGGCATACGTCCACTGACAACCAATTGTCCATCAACATAAGTGTGTTCAAGGTTCAACTTTTCTAAATCATTAAATGACTTCATCGGATTAGACAATCCGGTAGCACCTAATATTTCTCCAGATAACAATTGCTGTTGTAAGTCATTATTTAAATGTGGCTGCGTGGCATTTTCTAAATACGTTGAAAAAGCTAATTGGCACCATAAACAAAATCCTGTTGTCAAACAAGACTGCGATACAGCTTCGATTACTTCAGCATTTTTTCTCAATGCCGCCTCACCGAAATAACCATCTACAAATAATTGTTGAATAAATGTTCTCGGATAATACGTCCCTTCATCAACTTCTACTAAATGAGGATCTAATTGTTCTTTGATAAGCGTTTCTAAAGTCATCATCATCTCTCCTTATTCACCAAATCTTCTAAGTATAAACTGCTCAATATAACTAATGAATCGATCAATAATAAAACCAAATAATCCGATAAAGAATATTGCTGCTAAAACATCTTCTAAGTTCAACATATTTCGTGCATCAACGATTAAAAAACCTAATCCCGATTGTGCACCAATCATTTCACCAGAAACTAAAAATATCCAACTTGTTCCTACCGCCATATGTATCCCAGCCATGATTTGTTTAAATGCCCCGGGAAATAATATATTGCGATACAATGACCACCCAGTTAAATTTAAATTTGTCGCTATTTTTAAATATTGAGGTTCAATGTCTCTAACGCCTTTAATAGTATTGAATACAATTGGGAAAAAAGCGGCGATAAAAATAATCGCAATCGCTGGCAAACTACCAATACCAAACCATAGAACAACAAATGGTGCCCATGCTATCGGAGATATCGGCCTAATCAATTGAAATAGCGGTTCGATAGCGTTGTATAGCCAACGATTCCTTCCAAGCAAGAAGCCCAATGGAATAGCAACCAACAATGCGACAACAAAGCCCGCTACAAATCTCCATAAACTAATTGCTAAATGTTGGAAAATTTCTCCAGTAACAATGAAAGTCCATATACTTTTTCCTACAAGAGCAGGACCAGGTAACAATACAGGTTGGTAATGCCCAATAATAATGACCATTTCCCAAATGCCTAAGAAAATAATAAATGTGATAATAGGTAATATAAATTTGTTATTTGTGGGACGTGTCATGAACGCGATGCCTCCTTATACAATGACGGTTCAACAAAGTCATCATATGCAGGTGGATTAAACAAATGATGTTGTTTTACCAATGTCGTAATTTCTTGATAGCCGGATGGCTTAATTGTTAAATCACCATAGGATGTCCATGCCGCTGACTGTGTTAAAACGTCACGACTTTGTTTAAAATGATGCGTCATAATGTCTACACTTTGCTTGCGATCATTCATTTTAAAGCCAGACTTTTTATAATCTTGTACAAATGCTTGCGCTACATCCTTGTGTTGATCAAGCAATTCCCCTCTCAGTACTAGCACACAGCAATACGCATCAGATATAACGTCATCACCATGTTTCAAAGTCTTACCTTTGCCTAACTTTTCACCCAGTGCACCGAATGGTTCGGCTACAGAATACCCTGTAATTCTGTGTTCACTCAATGCGGCTGGCATTTCTGCTGGCGACATTTCATGATAGCTAAAATGCCCCGGTTTAATCTTTAATTGTTTACGTAATTCCTCAAGTAAAAGATAATGTGTTGAATAACGATGTGGTATACCAAAATGGTAATCATCGCCATTATTATTAAATTCATTTAAGTGCATACCTTTTTGTCCCATAATGACATTGCCTTCATGATGGCCCAATGCCACAGCCTTTATATTTGAGCCCTTCTGTTTTGATTTCATCGCCAGCTCTATTAAAGTTGATGCACCATCAATACGACCACTGTTTAATGCGTCCATTAAATCTGGCCAATTATTGAATTTAACTAATTCTAGTTTATATTTCGGATGATTGTATTGTGATAATAATTTTTTAGTCATCATCAAATTAGCTGAATGTGTAATCGGCAAATATCCAATTTTAATCACTTGCTGATTTTGGGCATTTTTAGACGGTTCTTTAGACGTCCTTTGCCAATCACATCCTGTAATTATAAAGATTCCAATGATGACGATTATGCTTAACCTTTTCATCGTCACTCACTCCTTATAAATAATATTCAGGTTCAACTTGATGATGATTCAATGCAAATGTTTCCATAATTTCATTACGAATCTTAAGTAGGTGGCTATCATTACGACTGCGTGGATGTGATGCTGTAATTTCATATTGAGAAATAATATTGCACCCTTCACCTAACAGAACAATGCGGTCGGAAAGATAAATAGCTTCATCAATGTCATGCGTCACTAAAATAATAGTTGATTGCGTTTTATGTTTTAGTTGCACTAGTTGATCCTGAAGTTTATAACGTGTAAATGCATCTAATGCACCTAATGGCTCATCCATCAATATAACGTTAGGCTTATGCACATGCGCTCGACATAGTGCCACACGTTGTTTCATACCCCCGGACAGTTGCTCGGGAAAATGCTTTCCCCTGCCTTCTAAATCAACTAATTTAAGCTGTGCGTTAATCTCTTCATCACTAATTTTCTGTTGGAATCCAATCCTAATGTTGTCATTAATCGTTTTCCATGGCAGCAGATTATGATGTTGAAATAGCATTAAACAATCTGGAGACGGCTGTTGTTTAATTTCGTTATCAATAATGACACGACCAGATGATGGATGAATAAATCCACCGATGATATTGAGTAAAGTAGACTTCCCGCAACCACTTTTCCCTATGAAAGTGACTATTTCTCCCTTACTAATGTCCAAATTAAAGTTATGAATTACTTTATGTGATCCAAAGTGATGTTGTAATTGTTGAATTTTAATCATGACAAGCCCCCTTTTAATCCCTACTATTTTAATAGGAATTAAGTGTATATCTAAAGGGCTATGCCAAACACAGCCCTTATATCGTGAATTGTTATATCTATAGATGATTATGGTTTGGTATGAGTGCTCTTATAACATAAGCGTTATTCAATTAACGACGTTATATTAATTTCAGCTCTACTAAATTTCAATAAAATGATTGTTTTAGACAATACTTGCATTTAGTTCATTAGTTTCTTCATATCAACTACTTACATTTATAGCATTGAGCTATTCTAATTAACTGCAATCGAAATCCACGCCAAACCTATATACATATATCTCATCAACTTGTTGTCTTATTAAAGTTTTTCGATGCCATCAATCGGTGTATCAACTGCTTTGCGCGCGCGACGTACCGCTTCTTCATCAGGTGCGTTGTATAAACAAATACATTTAGACATATCTTCACATACATATGTGCGTTTAAATTCAACTTCTGGCACTTCTTCATAATGAACAGAATTTTTCTTTTTACGTGCTAAATATTGATCCATCGTAATGCCTTCCGGAATGTTCCAAGTTACAAGGTAATCAACATGTGCATCACCATTTTTAACTTCATCTAAATCTTTACCAACTAAGCGTACTTCTTTGACTAATTGAATACTAATATCTGCTTCTGTTAAAAATTGTTTAGCTTCTGCTTCGTCATTTGCTTCCACAATAAAATAACCATGAGTTAAATTTTCAGTAGCTTGTACTTCAATTAATGTTGGAATTGTCTTCGTAGATAGTGATGCTGCCTTTGCTTCTAGTTCTTCTTTCGTTGATGCAAAATCAAGATTGTTAGCTTCTAATAAAAATAATGTCATTAATAAGACCTCCTATAACAATGGTTGAAAAAATATTACTATAATTCTTATCGGATTACAAGGATATTGAGCGTTTTTTTTAAATATTTAGATAAAATTCTGTAAAATATATTTTCAAAGAGTATAAAAATCATGTTAGGGTATAAGTAAATAAACATATATATAGGGGGCTATCATTATGGATAAAGAATCTGTCGTAGCAAGTTTAGCTAGAAACAAAAAGATTGCTGTAGAAACAATGGCCGGTCAAAGGTACATCATAGAACGCATTTTACATACAAATGATGAAAAACATATTCATATTTTGAAACCTAAAGATGTCGTGTTAGATGTAGATAGCATCAAAGAAATTGACGAAAATCATTTAAATGATGCAACATAATCCAAAACAAACGTGGGAGTGGGACAGAAATGATATTTTCGCAAAATTTATTTCCTTGTCCCACCCCAACTTGCACATTATTGTAAGCTGACTTTCCGCCAGCTTCTATGTTGGGGCCCCGCCAACTTGCATTGTCTGTAGAAATTGGGAATCCAATTCCTCTTTGTTGGGGCCCATCCCCAACTTGCATTGCCTGTAGAATTTCTTTTCGAAATTCTCTGTGTTGGGGCCCACACCCCAA